>Ga0160492_100016_pt1 | contig 305318 bp, 271 predicted proteins | sample DID2MG_FD_108258 | JGI IMG/M metagenome (GOLD analysis project Ga0160492, IMG submission 108258) | Enriched soil microbial communities from UW Madison campus, WI, USA - DID2877_E24_FP2 MG | ecosystem: Environmental > Terrestrial > Soil > Unclassified | place: USA: Madison, Wisconsin | collected... | reverse complement strand
TATCGCGGTGGCGGCAACTTTCAACCTGGAAGCAGGCCCTCAGCCTAATAATGCGACCTACCTTTGGGATAACGGTACTACAGCCAGCTCAAGGGCGATCGGCCAGACCGGCGTTTACCATGTAGCGGTGACCAACAGCTTCGGTTGTGTGGGTTATGACACGATCAGCGCGACCATAAGATCTAAACCTATTGTAGACTTAGGGACCACAACAACTATATGTGGTGGTGGTACTCAAGTCCTGGATGCAGGTCCCGGCGGTCAGAATGGTGGCAGCTATTACTGGAATACAGGTGAAACTACAAGAACTATTGAGGTTAATGCTGCAGGTACTTACATCGTTTATGTAACCAGCCCAGATGCCTGTCTTACTATAGATACCGTAGAATTGATCGTGAACGGGCAGATGCCGGAACTGGATGGTATCCTGGTTACCGCCCAGACAGCTTCTACCTTTATTTTCACTGCAGACAATCCTATAAATATTGTTCAATACATCTGGGATTATGGTGATGGCAGTCCAAGAGATACCACAACAGTACCAACAACCCAACACCAATATACTGCGAATGGCAACTACTGGCTTAAACTGTTTTCCAACAGTACTTGCGGTGAGGTAGTAGACAGTATCATGGTTACGATCATTGGTGGTGTGGGTGTTAATAACGTGGACAATGAAGCACAGATCAAAATATATCCTAATCCGACCTATGACAATGTAGTGTTCTTAGAAACCGCTTCAGGTATAGAAATAAGCAACCTGAAAGTGTTTAACGTTGTCGGTCAGGAAGTGCTTAGCCAGGATATATCGGACAAGCGCAGTAACAAACACCGTATAGTGTTCAATAAAGACCTGGCAGCAGGTGTTTATCATATCAAAATACAAACCAATAAAGGTATGGTGAATAAAAAACTGGAAATCCTTAAATAAGATTTCTGCTAATTGAATGTAAAAGCTGTCGTCTGAATGGGCGACAGCTTTTATTTTTGTACCTCAGTTATGACCGATAAATTTTTTGCGAAGCAATTACTCTCCTGGCATCATTTGGAAAATGACCGGGTATTGCCCTGGAAAGGAGAAAAAGACCCGTACAAAGTATGGCTTTCAGAGATCATTTTGCAACAGACCCGTGCAGAGCAGGGCTTACCTTATTACGAGCGCTTTATAAGCACCTATCCAACTATAGAAGCCCTGGCTTCGGCTCCCGACCAGGAGGTCTTCAAACTGTGGCAGGGCCTGGGCTATTATTCCCGCTGCAGGAACCTGCTGGCAACAGCCCGCCAGGTTGTTACAGAATACGGGGGCAAATTCCCGGATCAATACGTGCAAATCATAAAGCTTAAAGGGATTGGTCCTTATACGGCTGCGGCAATCGCTTCTTTTGCTTTTGGCAGGCCGGTACCGGTTATTGATGGTAATGTATACCGGGTTATGGCGCGCTATTTCGCAGAGCCGGAACCCATAGATACCACTACCGGGAAGAAAAAATTTAATGAACTGGTAACCTCAGTATTTGATGCGCGGCAACCGGCTGCCTTTAACCAGGCGATCATGGACCTGGGCGCTTCGGTATGTACCCCTAAGCAGGCAAAATGTGAGCAATGTTTCTTATCTGCAGGCTGTAGCGCCTTCGGGCAAAACAACATTTATATGTTCCCGGTAAAGACAAAGAAAATTGCGGTGCGGCACCGGTATTTTAATTATTATATACTGGAAGTAAATGATGAGCTGTACCTGCAGCAGCGGCCTGCGGGAGATGTATGGCATGATCTTTATGAATTCTTCCTGGTAGAATCGGCAGAGGCGGATAGAATAGACTTCCTGGACCAATCGTTGATAGAAGAGTTGGACCCGCATGTTTTCACTTCAAAACAGAGGCTTACCCACCAACTTATAGAAAGCAGGTTTTCCGTGATCAGGTTAAAAGAAAAACCGGGGCCCGGTTTCGGAAATGGAGCCTGGGTAAAAAAAATTAATGTAAAAAATTACCCATTCCCTAAAACAATAATTTCTTTTTTGGAAGAAATGCCTTATTTTTAGTATTGATTTATAGCCTTGTTTATTATTTGGTAACCGAAAAATTTTTTGATCTATGAGAGGAGTTAACAAAGTAGTGCTAATTGGTAATCTCGGTAAAGATCCGGACCTGCAATATATTGAAGGGGATATACCGGTAGCAAAATTTCCATTGGCCACTACGGAGATGAGGAAGGAAAAGAATGGAAATGTAGTCTCCGAAACAGAATGGCATACTATAGTACTCTGGAGAGGGCTGGCAGAGCTGGCCGGGAAATATCTTCACAAAGGAAGCCTGGTCTACATTGAAGGCCGTTTGAGAACAAGAAGTTGGGAAGACAAGGATAAAAACAAAAGATTTCAAACAGAAATAATCGCGGAAAACCTGGTCATGCTGGATAAACGAAAAGATAGTGAAGGGCAGCAGGTTACCGGAAAGCATGATACGGACAGTAGCGGCAGCTATTTGAATAATGATAATGACCCGGATCTGGATGATATATTGCCTTTCTAAAGCTGCTGAGCACAGTAAAGTTTTTAAGGAAGCGTAACTATTCCTGCAATATACTTTTCCTTTGCATCTCCAGGTTTGTCTTAGTTTTGAGCGCCTGGATCATTTTGATGTATTAGAAAAGCAAATTATACTATGACGATTTTATCTGCACAATTTTTGATGGCTTCCCCAACTACCATTACTACATTAGTAATACTTACCTTGCTGATATTATTCCTGGCCTCTATAGCGGCAGGTGCGGAGCTGGGCTTTTTTAGCCTTAAAATAAAAGATATCAATTACCTTAAAACAAAAGAGGACGCGAATTCCAGGATGATCATAGCATTGCTGGAAGAGCCGGAGCTGCTTTTATCCACCCTCGGGGTGGCCAAGTATTCTCTTTCTATCCTGGTCATACTGCTTACCACCTATATGGCCGCGCTGATCGACCCGTTTACCAATGTGAGCATGGTATTGATAATGACTATAGCGGTTTTTATCTGCCTGTTCATATTACTGCTCTTTATAGAGATCCTGCCAAAGGTTTATTCCAAGCATAACAATATACGGATGACCTCGTTTACCGCACCGGCAGTCAATTTCCTTTACCTGTCTTTTAAAGGCTTCGGGCAGATGCTGGTAGATTCAGATGAGTATAAAGACCAGAAGCGAAATAAAAAATTATTGGAAATAGACAACCTGAAGGAGCTGGAAAGCGTAATAGAAGCGAGCCTGGGGCACGCTGCCTCAAAAGAAGAAGTAGATATTTTTAAAGGCGTATTGAAATTCGGCAGCATCAGTGTGAAGCAGATCATGCAACCAAGGCTTGATGTAAACGCCATCCGGGAGAACTGGGATGCGAAAAAAGTAAAAGAACGCATACTGGATGCCGGCTATTCAAGGCTGCCCGTTTACCGGAACAATATCGATGAAATCGTTGGAATGATCCATGCCCGTGATTTTTTGCCCTTTATGGATATCGAGGAATTCGACTGGCACAACCTGGTCCGCCCGGCTTATTATGTACACCAGCACAAGCTCATTGATGACCTCTTAAACGATTTCAGGGACAACAGGGTACACTTTGCCATTGTCGTAGACGAGTTTGGCGGCACCTCTGGCATTGTAACCCTTGAGGATATCATGGAAGAGATCGTAGGCGATATTAAAGACGAATTTGACGAAGATGAACATAATTTCAGGAAAATAAATGACCAGGCCTACATCTTTGAAGGCCGGATGCTGATCAATGATATGTGCCGGATCATGAATATCCCTTTAGCTACCTTTTCAGAGGTACGGGGCGATAGCGACTCTATTGCCGGCCTGGTACTGGAAATTGCCGGTAAATTCCCTACCGTAAATGAGCAGGTAAGCTATGAATTATATGATTTTACTATTCTTTCGGTAGATAAATTAAGAATCGAAAAAGTAAAAGTGGAATACAATATCTAACGATCGGCATAGCATTACTAAGGACTGTTTAAGCGCCGCTTTTCCTGATTTAAAAAAACGTACATTCGTGCTATAAATTTGAATTTATGGCATTGAATTATATCTGGATCGCCTTCTTCCTGATTGGCTTTTTAGTGGCCTTGTATAAGATGACCTTTTTAGGTCAGCTGGATATCTTTACCAATATGATGACGGCGCTTTTTGACAGTGCGGAAACGGGCTTTAAGATCTCTATCGGGCTTACCGCGATGATGACCCTTTGGCTGGGCATTATGCGGGTGGGTGAGAAGGCCGGCCTCATCCAGGCATTTACCAGGCTGGTAAAACCCTTATTCAAGACCTTGTTCAAAAACGTGCCCGAAAATCACCCGGCACATGGGAGTATTGCTATGAACTTCTCGGCCAACATGCTGGGGCTTGACAATGCCGCTACTCCCCTGGGACTAAAGGCCATGGAAGACCTGCAAAGCCTGAATCCTAAAAAAGATACGGCTACCGATGCCCAGATCATGTTCCTGGTGCTGAATACCGTAGGGCTTTCTATCATTCCCACATCCATTATTGCCATCCGGCAGACCATGGCAGCAGAACAAGGGATCGCTAACTTTAATGGCGCCGATATTTTTCTACCCCTGCTGATCATTACTTATATCGGGATCATTGCCGGTATGCTCATCGTTGGTATCAACCAAAAGATCAACCTGCTGAAATTACCTGTAATTATCTTCACCCTGGGTTTTGGAGCGGCCATTTACGGCCTTTGGAAATGGTTGAGCATGTTCTCTCCGGAAGTCATGAATCAGTACATCGGCGCGATAGGCGCCACTATTATTATCCTGATTTTTGTAGGATTTATAACAGCCGGTCTTATTAAGAAGATCAATGTTTATGATAACTTTGTAGAAGGTGCTAAAGACGGGTTCGGTACCGCCATCAAGATCATACCTTTCCTGGTAGCCATGTTAGCCGCGATTAGCGTGTTCCGTACCTCTGGTTGTCTTGATTTTATATTGAAAGGCATTGAGGCCGCTGTAGCGGCAATGGGCTTTAATACAGAATTTGTACCGGCGCTACCGGTAGCCTTAATGAAGCCTTTGAGCGGCAGCGGCGCAAGGGGATTGATGGTGGATGTGCTGAAAGAACATGGCGTAAACTCTTTTGTAGGAAAAATAGCGGCGATTCTCCAGGGCTCCACGGAAACGACCTTTTATGTACTGGCGGTCTATTTCGGCAGTGTAAATGTAAAAAATACCCGTAACGCCCTATACCTTGGATTACTGGCCGATGCGGTTTGCGTTATTGCAGCGATCATCGTAGGCTATATGTTCTTTTACCAAAAATAAAAACAATATTTAAATCAAACCGGTGACAATGAAAATCTTCCTGGCACAGCAGAATTACATTATAGGCGATTTTGAACACAATAAACATAAAATTATTGCCGCGGTAAAGTCCGCAAAACAGCAGGGCGGCGACCTTATCGTTTTCCCCGAACTGGCGGTCTGCGGTTATCCGCCAAGAGACTTCCTGGAATTTGACGATTTTATCGATGAATGTGGGAAAAGCATCCGGGAAATTGCACAGGAAGCGGATGGTATTGCCGTGCTGGTCGGTGCACCAAGCCGTAACCCGGACCTCTTAGGCAAGAGCCTGTTTAACAGTGCTTATTTCCTGGCGGATAAAAAGATCGTGCAGGTCATTCACAAAACCTTATTGCCCAACTACGATATCTTTGACGAATACCGTTATTTTGAACCCGCGTTTGACTGGAATGTCGTGGAGTATAAAGGCTTGCGGCTGGCCGTAACCGTTTGTGAAGATATATGGGACATGGAAGAAGACCCGCTCTACCGTTTTTCCCCTATGGCAAAACTGATTGAGCAAGCGCCCGACTTGATGATCAATTTAAGCGCCTCCCCGTTTGACTATACCCATGCCGAAGACCGCTACTGGGCGGTAAGCCGCAATTGCCAGCTTTATCAGCTACCTATGCTGTATTGCAATACCGTCGGCTCCCAGACCGAGATCGTATTTGACGGTGGTTCTTTAGTGGCAGATGCGGCGGGTAATATTGTTTATGAAGGCAAATACTTTGAAGAAGAACTATCCGGGTTCGAGTTCAAGGAAGGGCAATGGAACGTACCGGTAAAACTACCGGCTGCGGAAATACCCCTCATTCCCTTTTCCCCGGCAATCTTCGACCCGGAACTGAACATAGACCGGATACATAATGCATTAGTCATGGGCATCCGGGAATATTTTACAAAAATGGGCTTCCGCAAGGCGATCGTTGCCAGCTCCGGCGGTATCGACAGCGCGCTGACCCTCGCTTTGGCCTGCGCAGCTTTAGGTGCCGAAAATGTACATGCGATCCTGATGCCTTCGCAATTCTCTACAGACCACTCGGTTGCCGATGCGGTTAAGTTATCGGAAAACCTGAAGAACAGGTATGATATTATTCCTATAAAACCGGTTTATGATGCCTTTGAAACCAGCCTGCAGCCTTTATTTGAAGGCCTGCCTTTCGGGATCGCGGAAGAGAATATCCAATCCCGAACAAGAGGTAACCTGGTAATGGCTATCGCCAATAAATTTAATTACATCCTGCTGAATACCTCTAATAAGAGTGAGCTGGCCACGGGTTACGGTACCTTGTATGGCGATATGGCCGGCGGCCTGGGCGTATTAGGCGATGTGTATAAAATGCAGGTATTTGCTTTATGCCGCTACATCAACAGGAACGGTGAGATCATACCCGAAAATATTATTACCAAGCCACCTTCCGCGGAGTTAAGGCCCGATCAGAAAGATAGTGACAGCCTCCCGGAATACAATATCCTGGACGCGATCATCTATCAATATGTAGAGCTGAGAAAAAGCCCGCAAGACCTGATTGAATCCGGTTTTGAAGCCGCGCTGGTAAGGCGTGTGATCGGTATGATCAACCGGAATGAGTATAAGCGGAACCAGTTCTGTCCAATTATCCGGGTTTCTCCAAAATCATTTGGCCTGGGCCGCAGGATGCCTATAGTAGGTAAATACCTGAGCTAGATTAAAGCCATATGAACGTAAACCGGGAAATCAAGATCCACATTTTGCATTGCGGTTCCGCAAAGGTAGATGAAGCTCTGGCCTATCGCGAGGGCGGCCTGAATCCTTTTGCCTTTACCGGCCTCTTCAGAAGTCCGAAGCATAGGGTATCTTTGCCGCTAACCTGCTACCTGATAGAGCATCCCAAAGGACTCATCCTTGTTGATACCGGCTGGCATCCGCTGGTGCGCAGCTCCCCGGTAAAAGCGCTCGGCGTGATGCAAAGTATGTTGTCAAAAGTACAGCTGCCGGCGGGCAAAGCCGCGATAGAACAGTTGGGCAGGCTGGGGTACCAACCTGCTGATATTGATTACCTGGTATTGACCCATTTGCACGGCGATCATGTAAGCGGTTTAAAAACGCTGTCTGATGCAAAAAAGATCCTGGTAAGTGATATAGAGCTTAAAACCGCCCGGCGTAATCCCATTGTATACTCATCTGGAATGTGGTCCGGAACTAAATTAAAGCCTTTTTCTTTTGAACCCTCAGTGCTGGGCCCCGAAAACCTGGCCTTTGATCTTTTTAAAGACGGCTCCGTTCAACTGGTCTCCACGCCCGGCCATACTGCCGGCCTGACTTCTTTGATCGTAAGATCGGGCGATCAGTTTATATTGCTCTGTGCCGATGTGGCTTATAGCGAACGCTCCTGGAAAGAGCAGGTACTCCCGGGACTAACGACCAGCAGGAAAAAAGCGAAAAGATCCCTGGAATGGATCGCGCAGCTAAGTAAAGATCCGGCCTGCCGGGGCATTTATGCCAGCCATGACGGCAGTATTGCGGAGCAGGTGATTACTTTATGAACCGGCAGACTTCGCAATTTTTCTTTATTTTTACACCTATAGCACATTAACCAGGCAATACATAATTTTACAATGGATATCAACAACAGGCCCCCGGTCTATTACAGCGAGTATTTACAATTAGATAAGATATTAGAAGCCCAGGACCCGGAAAGTGCCAAAGAAGGCATACGGGCAGATGATGAAATGCTTTTCATCATCATCCACCAGACCTATGAGCTTTGGTTCAAACAAATTTTACATGAACTGAATATTGTAAGAGGTATATTTAAACAACCCAATGTTTCCGACAATTCCGCGGATATCTTTAATGCCAACAGCCGCTTAAAAAGGATCATTAAGATACTGGAGATCCTGGTCGCGCAGATCTCTGTATTGGAAACTATGACCCCGCTGGATTTCCTGGATTTCAGGGACCTTTTACGCCCGGCATCCGGCTTCCAGAGCATACAGTTCAAGATACTGGAGGCATTACTCGGCCTGGAATATGCTAACCGCTTCGGCCACGAATACTACCTGTCCCAATTGAATGAGAAAGATATCAAACGCGTAAAAGACGCGGAAGCCGAAGTTTCCCTGATGGTATTACTGAACGGCTGGCTGGAGCGGATGCCTTTTGCCAACCATGAAAAATACTGGGATGCCCAGGACTTCTGGCACCATTACCGCGCGGAATATGCCGCCGGTTTATTGCCCAATGAGCAGGCCAACCTGGACGTATTTGACGCTTTATTCATCAACCCGGAAAATTATCCTGAAGGAAGAAGGCTGAGCCAGTTAGCTACAAAAAATGCTTTATTCATTATGCTTTATAGGGACTTCCCCTTATTGCACCTGCCATTTGAATTGCTGGACAAACTCCTGGAAATAGATGAGCAAATGTCCTTGTGGCGTTACCGTCATATCCATATGGTACAAAGAGCGATCGGTAAGCGTGTTGGTACCGGCGGAAGCTCCGGAGCGGCCTACCTGAAATCGGCGGCGGAAAGCCATATGATCTTCAAAGAGATCGCGGAACTCAACTCTTTCCTGATGCCGAGAAGCAAGCTGCCTAAGCTGCCTGCAGCTTTGAGTAAAGATATGAGCTTTGACAGATAGTGCTTTTAGTTAATTTATTGTAATTTCATGGGATTAAGAGAGCATATACAGTGCTAATAGTTAATTTTAGTTTTTATCACTTAAATAATCAAGGAACTAAACATGAACATCAACGATTTATTAAATAGCGGGGCCGGTCAGCAGATCGTTGCCAACATTTCCCAGCAATTCGGGCTGGACCAGTCTCAGGCTGCCTCAGCGGTACAGGCTGCCTTGCCTATGATATTGGGCGGGCTTGGCCGTAATGCGCAAAACGAGCAGGGCGCAGAGTCTTTAAACAACGCGCTGGCGCAGCATGACCCGGCGGTACTGGATAATGTACAGGGATTTTTTGGTAACGCTTCTTCCGCGCAAAACGAAGGCTCCAAAATCCTGGGCCATATTTTCGGGGATAAGGTGAGTACGGTTGAAAACGGAGTAGCGCAATCTTCGGGGATCAGCATGGCTAAGATCGGGCCGATTATCGCGATGCTGGCGCCATTGGTGATGAGCTACCTGAACAAGCAGAAACAAAGTAATAATGTAACTCAATCCGGTGGCCTGGGTGACCTTATAGGTGGCCTTGCAGGCTCTATGGGTGGTGGCAATACTTCCCAGGGCGGCGGCCTGATCGGGATGGTTACCGGCTTCCTGGATAAAGATAAGGACGGTAACGTGATTGATGATATTATGGGTATGTTCGGAAAAAAATAGTACGATTGATTTATATTATAGAAAAGGTTTGCCGCTGGCAAGCCTTTTTTTATACAACATGGAACGTATTGTAAATTAAACACTATTTTCGCACAGATTACCGACAGATTTCGAAATGCCACAAAACATGCAATGGGCCTCGCTTTATAGCGACCAAAAATCAACAGATACGGACAATATTGGTACAACAGATGAACTAAGGACCTCTTTTATCAGGGACTACGACCGGATTATTTTCTCATCGGCATTTCGGCGCCTGCAGAATAAAACGCAGGTTTTTCCCCTGCCCGGACCTGCATTTGTACATAACCGGCTTACGCATAGTTTAGAAGTGGCTTCAGTAGGCAGAAGTTTAGGTACTGCTGTTGGCAGAATTATAGCAGAGCAGTATGAACGTCAGCAGGGCCAGGCATTCGCAAGCTTTTACCGGCACGAGCTTTCCTCCGTCATCTCTTCCGCCTGCCTGGCGCATGATATCGGCAACCCGCCTTTCGGCCATTCCGGTGAAGATGCCATCCGCAGTTACTTTACCTCTTTAAACAGTGCCACACAAAGTATTTTTACAGGCGGCATGTCGGCCAATCAATGGGCGGATTTTACCCACTTTGAGGGCAACAGTAATGCTTTCCGGATCCTTACTCATCCCTTTGCCGAAGAGAGAACAGCTTATAATATTACCCAAACTACTTTGGCCAGTGTTGTAAAGTACCCCTGCCGCTCGATAGACGGTTTCGACAAAAACGCGGGGATTATCGGCAAAAAGAAGTCCGGTTTCTTTGACAGTGAATCGGGCACCTGGCAGGCCATAGCGAAGCAGTTGGGAATCTTTAAGCAACCGGGTCTTGAAACACAGGAAGTATATGTAAGGCATCCCTTTGTTTACCTTACAGAGGCGGCGGACGATATCTGCTACCGGGTGATCGATATTGAAGACGCGCACCGGCTGGGTATCTTAAACTATAAAGAAGCAGAAGTGCTTTTCTTGCCGTTTTTTGATGACGATACAGAGTATCAGAACAGGGAAAGAATAGAGCGCAAACTTAAAGAACTCAAAGATCCCAACCAGAAAATGCAATATTTACGGGCAGTCTGGATCGGCAGGATGGTAGGCTTGTGTACGAACGCGTTTATAGCGCACGAGGACCTATTACTCCAGGGTAACTTACAGGAATCTTTGATAGATGTATTGCCGGAGCAGTATCTTCCTTTACTGAAGGCAATAGACCAGCTTTCCATTGAGCGCATTTATCAACACAGAACGGTAGTAGAAATAGAGATTGCGGGCTTCGAGGTAATCGGTAACCTGCTGGACATTTTCATCCAGGCACTCTTAAATCCCGGAACGGCCAGGTCCCGTAAAGTATTGCAATTAATCCCGGCACAGTTTATTGGGAATGGCTGGAAAGAAAATAGCCTGTATCAGCGGGTGCAGGCTGTTACAGACTTTATTTCAGGAATGACCGATATCTACGCGATTGACCTTTATAGAAAAATTACCGGTATCACGATAAAAGCATTTTAAATTTAGCTTACCTTTTTACTGCGCTTATACCATAAGTAAGCTACAGTACCCATAAAGCTTACCGGGATAGCTGCCAGGTACAAAATACCAAAGTTCAGGCTTTGCGCGGCATTGTCCCCCAGGCCGGCGGCAGTTTTTGTACACACGGCACAACCCTGGGCCCAGATAGCCGTTGAAGAAGCTAAAAGCACAATCAATAATACCAACAGACGCTTCATAAACATTACGATTGATTAAAATAATGCGGCAAAGTTAAAACATTTTACTTTTCCGGCTGGTAATACATTTTTGTTTGCGCGAACTTTAGTTCCCCGCTATCATAGGTTACAATATAGATTTCGTTAAAACTGCCGTCACCCGGGTCAAAACCGATTACCGCACCATACTTAACAGTATCCATAGGTTTGATGAGCGGTTTTACCAGGTTATTCTCATACCATTTCGGGAACGTTTTTACCAGGTTTTCTTCAAAAGCGCCGGCTTTTACTTTGATATCAAAAGCCCCGTTACTTTTAGTAGAATCATTAGGCAGGATGGTTATTTCAAACTTACCATTATTAAGCTTGTCTTCTTCAATAGCTTTTAAATAATGGGCTACTTCCGTACCGGGCGCGGCTACCGGCCATACGTTCAATTTAGGCAGGTCGTTTTTTACAGGCTGGGTTTCCTCTGCACAGGAGCTAATACCTGCCCCGGCGAGCAAAAGAGCCGGTACAATAAAATAATTTTTCCACTTCATGCCTGCAAATATACTTAATGAGACAGGAATATGAAGCCCGCAATAATTAGCAGCGATATTGCCACAGTATTTTCTATTTTTGATCACTGAATACTAAAACATAAGATATGCAGCTACCAAAGGCCCTCAAAAAGGGAGATACCATAGCGATAACCTGCCCGTCGGGTTATATAGACAAAGCCGTCGTGCTGGAAGCAAAAAAACAACTGGAAGCCTGGGGCTTTAAAGTGCTCGTGGGGGCAACGGTGGCCAAAAGCGACAATTATTTTTCCGCACCGGATGAGCTGCGTTTAAAAGACCTGCAAAAATACCTGGATGATCCGGGAGTGGCGGCCATACTTATGGGGAGAGGAGGCTATGGCATGAGCCGCATTATTGACGGGCTCGATTTTACCGCCTTTGCCCGGCAGCCTAAGTGGATCTGTGGCTTCAGCGACATTACCGTAATTCACAATCATATACAGCGCAACTATGGTGTAGCTACACTGCATGGCCCTATGTGTAGCAGCTTCACCAAAGAAAATGCCAACAAAGATTTCCTGAAAGCCTATAAACAAATCCTTACCGGTAAACCGGTGCATTATAGTGCACCCGCCAATAAATACAATGTTCCGGGGAAAGCCTGTGGCATATTGGTAGGTGGTAACCTGGCCATGCTCGCCCACCTTTCAGGTTCTTCTTCCGCTATGAACGCTCATGGAAAGATATTGTTTATCGAAGACATCGGGGAGCATTTATACAACATAGACCGTATGCTATATAATCTAAAACGAGCAGGCGCTTTTAACCAGCTGCTGGCGGTCGTTTGCGGTGGATTTACCGATCTGGAAGACACTACCAGGCCATTCGGGCAGGATATTTACCAGATACTGGGTCATCATTTCGGCACGCTGGGTATACCGCTCGCGTTTGACGTGCCGAGCGGGCATATTGATGAGAACTGGCCGCTTTGCCTGGGTGGCAGGTATGAAATCGAAGTTAAAAAACAAGGTACTACATTGCATTTTCTCCATTAACATATTTTTAACAATATAAATACCTGTAGCTACATCTTTTTGTACTTACTTTGCAGTTGCAAATTAGAAATGATTTCTAAGGTGTTTTTCAAAAAGAAATTTGTTTTAATGAAAAAATTATCTATCTTCGCATTCGCTGCTGCAGTATTATTAGCTTCTTGTAACGGAGCTGAAGGCGATAAAGCTGAAACTTCAGAGCAAAAAGAAGTAGCTGCACAAACTGGTGCTACTTATACAGTAGATACTACTGCAAGTTCTTTAAAATGGAAAGCTTATCACAAAGGGGGGCTGAATCCTCGTTTTGGTACTTTGAAAGGTGGTGGAACCGTTGCAGTTGAAAACGGTGCGATTACTGGTGGTACATACACAGTAGATATGAATTCCTTAACTACTGATCCGGCAGCTGTTGGTGAAGCAGAAGGTAAAAAATCAACTGATCTTGATGGTCACCTGAAAAACCAGGATTTCTTTGAAGTGACTAAATATCCTACTGCTAAATTTGAAATTACCAGCGTAGGAGCTTTAGATACTACAGCGACTAAGAGCGTAGTAGCTGGTGCCACTAACACCGTTAGCGGTAACCTGACGATTAAAGATAAAACAGTAAACGTAAAATTCCCTGCGAAGGTTGCGATTACAGATAATGAAATCTCTGTTGAATCTAAATTCACGATCAACAGGCAAGATTGGGGTCTGACCTACGGTACAGAAGGTGATCCTAAAGACTGGGGTATCTCTCAAGATGTAGATATCGAGTTAAACATAAAAGCGAAAAAGTAAGAGTTTTTTTCATAGGTGTAGGTTTTAGTTAAGGGCTTATCTGTCTAGATATGGCCCTTTTTTTATGCCCATTATTTTGGTCGGAAAGGTGCTTATTTTCATGTAACTTTGCAGGCTTATGCAGTACCAATATCTGAGTGAACTTAATGAGCAGCAAAGAGCTGCAGTAGAGCATATAAACGGACCTTTAATGATCGTCGCGGGTGCAGGAAGTGGTAAGACAAAAGTACTCACTACCCGTATCGCGCACCTGATGCGCCAGGGCGTGGATCCCTTCAATATCCTGGCCCTTACCTTTACCAATAAAGCCGCGGCGGAAATGAAAGAGCGTATCGAGAAAATACTCGGTAACTCGGAAGCCCGGAACTTATACATCGGTACTTTCCACTCTGTATTTGCAAAAATAATGCGGGCCGAAGCCCCTAAGATTGGCTACCCAAGCAATTTCACCATTTATGATGCCGATGATGCCAAAAGCCTCATCAGGAGTATTATCTCTGAAAATAAACTGGACGATAAGATCTATAAACCCAACCTGGTGTATAGCCGTATCTCCGCCGCCAAAAACAGCCTTATCGGGCCTACTCAATACTTAAGAGAACCTTCCATTACACAGGAAGATGCCAGGGCCAACCGCCCCCTGATCGGTCAGATATACGCGCAATACGCCAGCCGCTGTTTTAAAAACGGCGCTATGGACTTTGACGATCTTTTGTTCAAGATGTATGAATTGCTGAAAACACAACCGGAAGTGCTGGCCAAATACCAGCACCGCTTTAAATACGTCCTGATCGATGAGTACCAGGATACCAATACGGCCCAGTACAAGATCGTAAAAATGCTGGCTGCCGTTCATGAAAATATTTGTGTGGTAGGAGATGATGCGCAAAGTATCTATTCCTTCCGTGGGGCAACGATCCAGAACATCCTCCAGTTCCAGAATGACTATGATGATGTAAGAGTGATCAAGCTGGAGCAAAACTACCGGAGTACCCAAAGTATCCTGAACGTCGCCAATACCATTATCGGCAACAATAAAAACCAGATCCCTAAAAACCTGTGGACGGAAAATGATTTTGGAGAGAAAATAAAACTGGTGCGCACGCTGACGGATAATGATGAAGGGCGTTATGTGGCAGATGCGATTGCGGAACATAAACTGCGCTATCACTACAGCAATAAAGATTTTGCCATCCTGTACCGGACGAATGCGCAGAGCCGTTCTTTCGAGGAAAGCCTCAGGAGAATGAATATTCCTTACCGGATATTCGGCGGCCTGTCCTTCTATCAAAGAAAAGAAATCAAGGATTTTATCGCTTACCTGCGTGTGGTAGCCAACCCACGCGATGAAGAGGCGATCAAAAGGATCATCAACTACCCGACCAGGGGCGTTGGTAAAACTTCTTTAGAAAAAATGATGATCGTGGCCAACGAAAGCGGCCAGCTTTTATGGACGGTACTGGAAAATGCGGCCCAATTTGTAAAAGGGAGCGCGGCTACTGCCATTGACGGCTTTGTAACGATCATCAAGAGCGCGCAAACCATGCTGCATATCGCTAATGCCTATGATGTGGCCTACGAGATAGGAAAGCGCAGTGGCCTGGTGAAAGAATTATATTCGGATAAGACGGTAGAAGGTTTACAGCGCTACGAGAACGTACAGGAATTACTCAACTCTATTAAAGAATATACCGAAACACCTAATGCCGACGGAGAACTGGAAGAAGATAAGAGCTTAGGTACGTACCTGCAGAATATCACCCTACTGACCGATGCGGACAATGAAAACCCGGAAGACCAGGATGTGGTAAAACTGATGACGATCCATGCGGCTAAAGGATTGGAATTCCCATGCGTATTTGCAGTAGGACTGGAAGAAAACCTGTTTCCTTCCGCTATGAGCCTTTATGCCCGGGAAGACCTGGAAGAAGAACGCCGTTTATTTTATGTAGTGGTAACCCGGGCCAAAGCAAGATTGTGGCTCACTTTTGCCAACAGCCGTTACCGTTTCGGCCAATTGGTGCAGAATGATGCCAGCCGCTTTATCAGCGAGGTGCCGGAACAATATATTGACAAGAGCTATGCCGGGCTTGCAGGCGCCAGGGGTGCCATAGGCAATAACGCGCAAAGCGGTAATAGCGGCGGTTTTGGGGCAAGGCAAACTTTTGCTAAAAAGCAGGCCGAAGCGCCGGCTGCTTCCAGCGGAAATCTTATCGCGGCTAAAAAAGCGGCGGCTACAGCACAGCAATACAGTCATACCCCTTCAGCAGACTTTGTGGCCAGTGATGCGGCTGAAATGGCTGTAGGTAAAAGGGTCGAGCACCAGCGATTTGGTTTCGGGCTGATTAAAGGCCTGGATGGCAACCCGGGTAACCTTATGGCTACAATTGAGTTTGATCAGGGTGTGGGCATAAAAAAGATCATGCTGCAGTACGCCAAATTAAAAATTATAGAATAGTTTTATCTTTGAATCTCTTTTAACAGCGACAATAGTGAATATAAAACAGCAATTACAACAACTAAAGCAAGAGGGAAAAAAAGCGTTTGCCGTCCTCATCGACCCCGACGATATTCAGCCCGAAAAAATAGTGGAGTTGGCCAAACGTTGCGATGCTGCGAAAGTGGACCTGGTTTTGTTCGGTGGCAGCCTGATGCTTTCTGATCATATGGAGCATTGCATCAATGCTTTTAAATCCGTATCACGGATCCCGGTAATACTGTTCCCCGGCAGCCCGGCGCAGGTGTGCAAAGCTGCGGATGCCTTATTGTTCCTGTCTTTAGTTTCAGGCCGTAACGCGGAGCTGTTGATCGGCCAGCAGGTGGTTGCGGCGCCGGTCGTAAAGGCAAGTGGCCTTGAAGTATTGTCTACGGGATATATACTCGTGGATGGCGGCGTGCCTACTACGGTTTCTTATATGAGCCATTCGGCACCGGTACCGCGTAATAAGCCGGACATAGCACTATGTACCGCCTGGGCGGCAGAATTGATGGGACAGAGTATTATCTACATGGATGCCGGCAGCGGGGCGCAATACCCGATCAGTGCCGAAATGATCCGTAAAGTGAGCAAAAATATCGAAATCCCCCTGATTGTAGGTGGGGGCATCAAAGATGTAGCCGGTGTACGTGCCGCTTTTGAAGCGGGAGCACAAGTTGTGGTAGTGGGCAATGCAATAGAAAAAGACTTTTCTTTGGTGGAAGAGATGAGCGCTGTAGCGAAAGCTGTTTATGCATAATATTTAAACCTGTTTAATCCTATGGAAGCAAGGGGGAAATGCTTTTAGGAATGTTATTCCTTATGCTGTTCAGCTTCGGCTCTATTTTCAGCGTCGCGGCCGCTAAGCCAAAGATTAAGGTGGAAAGAATAAGCTATGGGCTATGCTCGGTAGACGCGGCACAAAGTGTAGCATTAGCAACATCTCCTACCGGTAGTCAAAATGTTACCTCGGGTTTTCGTTTGATCAAGCGGACTAACAGAGTACCTGCCGAATTGGGACAGCAGTTTGGGGTAGAATATATCATCAGGGCCGATCCCGGAATTGAAGAAGTGGAAGTAGAATGTGTTTGGGTGTATCCCAGCCCTGTTACGAATGCTCAAGGCCAGGTTTTTAGAGAGGCAAGATATACTTCAGTAAAATTAACCAACTACATTTCAAATTTGAGTTACTCCTTCGATGAGGAGTACGAAGTGGTAAAGGGTAAATGGCTACTGCAACTCTATTATAAAAAAGTAAAGATATTTGAACAGGCCTTTTTTGTAGAATAGTATTTTTACAAGCGGCTAAGCCGTATAAATAATAAGTAATGGGTACTGTCGAACTGATCAATGCGCATCAAGCTTTACTGAAAGCGGAGGTTATCATTTATGGTGCTGCCGCCACAGAAGCCTTAAGCCGGCAAATCGCTGAGGAAATTGAAGTCATGTGGCGTGACGCCAGGGGGAAGATAAGGCTGGGCTCCAATTTATATACACTTGATTTTTCCATAAAGGGTTTTTATACGCCTGGTTTAAGGCCCGAAGCTATTTTCCAAAACCGGGACCCTAAAAAGAACTTTTTCAGGATTGAAACATTTGTCAATGGCAATATCTCCTTTGTTGATGCCATCAACTGTAACACCGGTTTCTTCAAGCTGGATAACCTATATCCCGGCTCCACAACAGCAGCGCATGAGTTCGGGCATACGATAGGACTGGAACACCCGCATCATTTAGACTTAAGGGGAAAGGGTACACCCGGCATGATGTACCCGCGGGGTACTATAGTCGATCCGGAATATCAATATGATCCTGCTGTAGCGCCGGGTCAGCAGGGCGGTACCTTACATCCACAATATAGAAGGGTCTGGAAAGAAGAGGTAGCTTTGCTACAGGTCAATACACAATACAGTATAAAAGACGGTTGGGTGATTGGTGACTTTACCAATATATGGCATGATCCCCATGATATGTTTGCCTGATCACTTACTGGTGATGGTAAGGCGCATTATTTAAGATGCTAAACGCCCGGTACACCTGCTCCGCAAGGATCAGCCTTACCAGCTGATGCGGGAAAACCAGTTTGGATAAGGACCATACCTGGCTGGCTTTCTCCCGGATGGCCTCACTCACGCCAAAAGCACCGCCTATTAACAGTACAAGCGTACGGGTGCCCTGGTTCATAAATTGCTGGAACTGCTGGGCCCATTGCAGCGAGTCCAGGCTTTTGCCCCTTTCGTCCAGGAGGACTAAGGTATGATTACTTTGTAATTTCTTTAAGATCAATGCTTCTTCAAGCTTTTTGGTCTGTTGCACATCCGTGGTTTGCAGCTTTTTGGGCAGACTTAAGATCTCCAGTTTTACTTTATTCCAGGGTTGCGTTTTTTTAAAATAGAGCTGTATCCCTTCTTCAATATGTTTGTCGTTCTCTTTACCGATCGACCAGATCTCGATATCCATCAGGCAAATTTACAGCAACTAAAAGACATACTTACCCTTTTCGTTATACATAACCGGTAAGATCATGCGGGTTCTTTCAAAATAGTCGTAGGCAGACTTGATGTTCACCCAGAATTTTTGCTTATCTACCTCATGCTTGTATTCTTTGCCTAAAAAGTTCAGCCCGGCCTTGTCAAATCTTGTCGGGAAGATGTGAATCGGGATATTTGTTTGCCCGTTAAGTCTTGAGTTCAGGCATAATGCATATAATTCTTCTATTACTTCATCGGTCATTGGCATACAACCTACAGTCATACATTTACCGTGGATATAGATATCGCCGCCTGGTTTTACCTGGTCGCTCAGGATCTTATCCGAGTAATTGGGATAGCTTACAAACATGGACAGGTGGAAATCACTTTTTGGATTAAAGTCGGTAATAAAATATAACCCTTCAGGCACCTGGCGATCACCTTCCACCCGTTTAGGACCTAATACGCCGGACAGGGCGCAAATCTTATAGGTTTTAAATAAGGTAAAAGTATCCACATCATTGTTGCGCACCCATACCTCCATCTCATTCTGAGATTTAAAGGAACGTATATATAATGAACTATTGGAATAGTTGAGTCCTTTTTGCTTAAACTCAGTTTTTAACTTAGCGTCATATTTTGTTACCGCCGCGGTTACCCGGGGCATAGATAACTGGTAAGATTTCAGGGCATTCACATCTGCTACCTGGGCGTATCCGGTATTTACTGCCGCGCCGGCGATAAGCATTCCTCCTACACATAAGCCTTTTAAAGACTTTAATAATGAAACCATTTTCATAAAATTATAATATCCCCCTGGTTAATAAGGTCAAAACGATTACAAATTAACGAAATTAAGTTTTAATTGCCTTGTGGTAAACGTTAAAAAAAGCGTCCCGGAAACAACCGGGACGCTTTTTAACTTTATCAGCGTACAAAAATTACTGTACGGTAACTTTTTTAACACCGTATTTAGCTGATTTAGTACCTTTCAAATACAGGTAGTAAGTTCCTTTGCTTAACGCGCTGGTGTTTACGGTAGCCTGGCTTTGCATACTGCCTTTCCATACTTCCTGGCCCAATACATTGAGTAATACCAGGTCCATAGCTTCGCCATCATAATTACTATTTTTGATGTTCAGCATCCCGGAGGTAGGGTTCGGGAATACGGCAACGGAATTAGCTACATCTGTTCCTTTAATGCCATTAGCCGGGTTACCCAATACTTTAAAGTCAGCTTTAGACATATCGAAATAGATACTACCAACGGCTTTCACCTTGATGCGGGCATTGTTGGAAAAATAGTCCGGAGCGGTAATATTAAAGCTACCGGTATTAGGCACGTTTGTAGCTAAAATAACAGGGAAAGAGGAACCTCCGTCCAATGAAAGATAGATGTTTACAAAACCGGTCATAATACTGTCAGCTGGCACCTGTGTGTTACCCAGGGTCCAGGTGATTTCATAAGGCTGTCCCGGGGTCCATGCGGCATTAGCGTTCGGGCCGGTTACGCGGAAATCTCCGTTACCTCTTACTACTTTGATGTTGATATTATTATCGGAAGTATTATGAGTTCCCCAACCGTCCTGAGCAATGCTGCGTGCGGTAACAGTAAACCTCATATTCCTGTTTACATTAGGGGTGCGCTCGCCTACTGCAGCGTAAGCACCTGTTTTTAAGGTGGCATACATCGGCATTACGCGGTTTCTCTCTGTAACCGGGGCAAGGCTGCTGAAAACAGGGCCTGCGGTTACGGTACTGCCGTTTGCTTCTACCATATCAATAGGGCCCAGGTCGAACTGCTCCCAGCAATAAGTAGGGGTACTGTTGGTAGGCACCGTGTTTGTGGCCTCGTTGGCAATTAACTCGAAAGGAGTGTTTGCCGGGATGATATAGCGGGTATTAGGATTAATAGGGTTAATGGTTACCGGGGCCTGGCCCAGTACCGTACTGCCGCAGGCGCCGCTGGTAGTGATCACCGCGCGCATCTGGCCCAGGTTAAACTGGTTATAGTAGTCGGTTAGTGGCGTAGTGCTCATTGGTGTGTTATCCGGAGCGCAGGCGCCGTTATAAGACATGATAGTGGTACCACTCCCTGGCTCATAAGCCGATTCTTCCATGCCATTGCCGTCACATCCGCCGGATTCTGAAGTAAAGGTATGGCCCGCCCCTAGCTGGTGCCCAACCTCGTGGGTCAGTGTACCGATATCTGTTGGGCCTGAAGAGCCGGATACCCCGCTGGCTTTTGAGCCACTAGCGCAAACGGAAGCTAGTGACGCAAGCCCGCCTCCGGAAGCCGTAAGTACATGGCCGAGATCATAATTGGCATTACCAATAAAGGTAGTATGATTAAGCTGGTTTTCATCGATTACCGTACCATGGTCGCCATCATCTGCATAGGGGTCGGTATTCGGATCCAGGTAAATTACGGCAGTATTATTGTTGACCAGTTTGGTGGAAACAGACATCTCTCTTTCCCATACCCCGTTGGCATTGTTTACGGTTTGGGTAATGATAGCCAGCAGCTGTGATACAGTAGGATTAGGCGTGCCGGCAACCGCTTGCGCATAATCGCCGGTACAGGCAACCGCGAACCTGTAGGTTCTGCGGATCTCGCCGATCACTCTTTGTGCTGTTTTGCCATTTTCCTGCTCTAATATAACAGGCTCGCTACCGGTCAGGCTATTGGGGTTGCAACCCTGCATAGGCAGGCGGTAATAGTCACCGGCCGCAGCTACAGTATAATAGCCATTTGCATCGTGTCCGTAAGACTGGATGGCAAATACATCGTTCATATTAAAGGAGAAAGAACGGGCAGCAAATCCGTAAGGGCTATTCGTAATTTTTATCGTCTGGCTGGCATCTCCTACCATAGAACCCGTATAGGTACGGATTTCCGGATACTTTGCCTGAAGCTCATCTTCCATTACCGGGGTCTGCCATACCTTAAAGGTTTTAAAGGTTCCTTCATGAGTCGGAAGACTTAATTCAACAGCTGTTTCGACACTTGTTCCTGCTTTTTGCAATAATGCTGTGATACCTTGCTGGTCCAGTTTTACAATAGTATAATTGGCAGGCAGGTGTACTCTCGGGGTACTGGTCGGGGCCGTTTTACTTTCCAGGCCTGACCATAGATGCCGATTTGCAAAAACCGGGGTGAAAACACTAAGGCAAAAGCCCGTAGTTAGTGCTAAAAGGGTTATTCTTTTCATGATAGAAATTTATTCATTTATTCGTATTTGGAGACCCTTTCCTGTAATGAAATACAGGAAGCTTATGTTATGGTCTAATCCCTAAAATTACAAGAAAATTAAAAAAAAGCCAGAGATTTCATAATTATTTTTTAAGAATATCATAAATTCCCGGCGCAATAATGGATTCTTTTATATTTCATCCATAATATCGTCCCAATCCCGGCGCTGTTTTTTAGTCGGCCTGCCGACTTTACTTAAACGTTTCCCGGTATAGAAACTTGCCGGCAGGGCTTTTTCAACCGCCTGCTCTTCAGGAGGGGTAAGATCTTCATAAAAGTTTACCGCTTCACTATAGGCTTTCCGGGTAAGCAGCAGGCCCGTGACCTTAATTTTCCATACGCGGTCATTCGTCCTCACATCATAAATATCGCCTACCTGTACACTTCGAGAAGGTTTTACGGACTGCTCATTCAGCTTTACTCTCCCGGCATCACAGGCATCTGTTGCCAGGCTCCTCGTTTTGAAGAGCCTGATGCTCCATAGATATTTATCAATTCTTAATTTTTCAGTAGTTGACTTTTCCATCTTTTTCAGTTTGCACGCTGTAAATTTACAGTGTTTTTTTGCTGATTTAAAATTTAAAGTATGGCCGTACCCCATGAGATATTACGATCGGATGCGCATAGGCCCTGGCCGGTAGGGCAGGAACCCTGGAAGTATTACCAGGAATGGAATGATGCTTTATTTCTTCACTGGAAGGTAAAGCCGGAACTCCTTGAGCCCTTTATCCCGGAAGGCCTGGAAATTGATCTTTTCGAGGATTACGCCTGGGTTTCTTTTGTCGCTTTTGATATGCGGTCGGTCCGGCCAAGGAATGTGCCTGCTTTTGCCCCCGTTTCTGATTTTCATGAACTCAATTTGCGGACTTACGTATGTTATAAAGGAAAGCAGGGCGTTTATTTTTTGAGTATTGAAGCGGCAAAATCACTGGCTTGCTTTGTGGCTAAGACGATGTCGCAATTGCCCTATCGCTACGCGGCAATATCCCGCGCTCCCAATAGTTTTCAGGTGGAGCATGCCCGTTCCGGAACACATTTTAAGTTAGTCTTTAGCAAAGGCAACCCCATCCGGGAAAAGCGGCCGCTGGATCTCTGGCTTACGGAACGTTATGCATTATTTCAGGATGCCGGGATTTACCTGAATTCTTATGAAATCCATCACCCCGAATGGCCTTTGCAGGAATTGAAGATCACTTCTTTAGCCATCCATTATCCTAGGTTTGCGATTTTAGGGCTGGGCGCCCCTGATCTCTGCCATTATTCTCCGGGTGTTCCCGTTTTAGCCTGGGGTAAAAATGCAAACAGAGTCAGGTAAGCGCGACGTAATAATAGTGCCGGGTCAAGCAAAATTTAGAGCAACCAACTACACCAAAACAAATTATGCCCTGACCATGGAGCAAGTTGCACTTCATCGTCAGGGCATGGTCTATAAAATGAGCATCCGCTTTAATCCTTTACCAGCCGCACGGAGTAACCAAATTGTTTAGCGGCACCATTAATAGCAGCACCGGTAAGGTCATTATCTACAGTCAGGTAATTTCCTTGTGTGGCATTGCGCTCATTAGCGGCCCACCAGTAAGCGGTATGGGTCAGCTGCTCGAAGCCGCCCCCATTGCTCCGGTATCCGCCGGGTAATGCAGAAAACCCGCTACTGTTCGTTGCTCCCAGGTTAGGTGCCAGCCATAGTGCAGAAGTTGATTTCATCTTACCGCCCGCTTCCGGTGAACCTCCCAGCTGTGCTACCAAAGTTTCCCACTCTGCCCGGGTAGGCACATGCCAGCCTTCAGGCGCCAGCTTACCGGTGTTTACCGCATACCAGTTATACAATTTTCCATAAGTGTTATTATTGCTTTGCTCATTTTCATACATGCTATAAGCACCGGTAGTCGTCTCTCTCCACACTTCGTTACTCATACCGGTGGCGATACTGGTCCCATCCTTATAGCGTGTGGTACGCAGGTTTTCCGCCGTCCATAGTTGATTACCTATTCTTATCACGGCATATACATTGCCGTCTATATCAGTCACACTAGTGGGATCTCCCGGGCCCGGCGGGTTTTTAGGGGCACAGCTGCTTAGGACACCTGTTATCAATAAGTAAAGCATACAGGATGCAATAGTCGTGGCTTTAATGGATCGCTTTTTCATGAAACGGATGATTTGATTGTTTATAATATTGATTTTATTGAATACTGATTTCTCGTAGCACCGTTTCTGCATTTAAACACAAACGACCTGATTTATGGTGTAACAAAGATGCGGGATTGCCAGACTGGAAAACAGGGGATACTTCCCCTTTTATATTCGGGATTTCCACCTATTTGTTTAATTGCTTACGGTGCTGTCTGCTGTAGGCGAATTGTGTTTTTGTAATGGTATCGTTTGAAAAAGAGTCAAAGCTATTGGGAACTTTAGAAATGTTACGCCGGAACGCATTACCATCCATAGCTCCTTGGATAATATTGCTCCTGTGCAGGTAAAGGCGATTAATCATCAGGATATATACGAATGATTGAGCCAGCGCAAAAATCTGTATTTTGCGTTATGGAACTGATTATAATACTGGTACTTATCCTGCTTAACGGTATTTTTGCTATGTCTGAAATGGCGCTGGTGGCCGCCAAGCGGTTTAAACTGGAAAGCGCACAAAAGAAAGGAAACCAGGGCGCGAAAAAAGCACTGGAACTTTCAGAAAACCCAACCAGGTTTTTATCTACGGTGCAAATTGGTATTACCCTGATCGGTATTTTATTAGGGGTTTATAGTGGCGATAAACTGACCGGCTATGTCGCTGATTTTTTGGCACAATATGAATCGCTAAAACCTTTTGCCGGGCAGATAGCTACAGTGGTCATTGTTGTATTTATTACCTATGTTTCTATTGTTTTAGGTGAATTGCTACCCAAACGGATTGGGATGACCTTCCCGGAACCCATCATAAGTATGCTGGCCAAACCCATGCATATGCTTTCTGTCATTACCTCTCCCTTCGTCTGGCTGCTTTCTGCCACCAATAATGCATTACTCAGGCTCCTGGGGATCAGGAAATCTTCAGACAGCAAACTCAGTGAAGAAGAGATCAAAGCTATAGTGAAAGAAAGCGCGGATGGCGGCGAGATCCAGGAAATAGAGCAGGATATTGTAGCGCGCGTATTTGAACTGGGGGATACTACCGTACATTCTTTATACACCCATAGAAGTGATATTGTTTATTTTGATACAAAAGATACCTGGAAGGATATTTCAGAGAAGATCAACAAAGAAAAACATTCTTCCTATCCCCTGGTGACCGGTAATAACCTGGACCATATTGTAGGAATTGTTTTATTGAAAGACCTGTTTTCCCCGCATGACAGTGAGGTGTTCTCGATAGAAAACTATTCCCGGGAGCCGGTTTTTGTGACCGAAAGTATGACCGGCTACCAGGTACTGGGATTGTTTAAGAAAAACAAGTTTCATTATGCCCTTGTTGTTGATGAATTCGGGCTGACGAAAGGGATGATCACGATGGACGATGTGATGGACGCGCTGATAGGCGACCACACAGAGCTGGACCAGGAGGAGTACCGGATCTACCGGCGGGATGAGCACAGCTGGCTGATTGATGGCCAGTATCCACTGGTGGATTTTGTAAAAGAATTTGATCTATACATCGAAGATAGTATTGTTCAGAAATACACAACAGTGGCGGGATTGCTTATGCATAAAATGGAAACCGTACCTGCCATCGGGGCGGTATTCACCATTGATGATTTTACCTTTGAAGTGATTGATAAAGACGGGCAGCGTATTGATAAGATATTGCTGACCACAAAATAAGCCATAACATGAAAAAGCACCTGATAGGGGCCGTACTTCTTGTACCATTTTTGGGAAGCGCGCTTTCCGCGCAAACAAATTATTGCGGCAGAATGATCGTTGCCAAAATCGAGCAAACAGATTCCGGCTATAGCGCTTATATTTCACCCGGAGTAAATGATCTCCCCGGGGATAAAAAGCAGGACTTTTACCAAAAGTTTCACCGCAGATTTGAATACATCCTGTTGAACAAAATGGATTATGCAAAAGCGGGCCTGCACCGCTACCTGAAGGATACGGCCGAGCTGAACCGCAGGTTTTGTGCCCTGTTGACGGAGGATAAGCAGGTCAGCAGCTATTTAGCAACCTTGTCTAATGAGCAACAGGAAAAGAAAGAAACCTATACGATCAAAGAAATGATGCAGGTTGCCGCCCGTTTTTTCTGGCTGCAAAACCGGCCATCTGAGGGCTGGATTTATTATACCTGTATCGGCAATAACGGCCAAAAGGAAAGCCGGTACGAGCGGGATTACAGCGTCCTGGAAGCCTTTTGTTTTGAAGCCATATTCAGTTACCTGGAAGGGGAAAAAAGCCCCCGGTTCCGCATTGCTGCCCGGAAATACCTTGATGAAATAGCAGCAACTGTACCCGAAGCAAAACGCCGGGACCCCGATATAATCTTTGCTGCCCGGCAAAGCCTTTACCGGAAAATGGAGCAGGATGCCGGCTTGCAGGACGCACTCTTACGCTACTACCGGAAATACGGCAATACATTCGGTTTCCGCCTGTCTGATGTAAAGATTAAGCTTTAGCTGAGCAGGTAGGCAATGTCGTCTTTGGTCAGCTGTTTGAAGAAGGCATTATCGTCCGCGATCAGGTCTTTGACCAGGTTCAGCTTACGCTCCTGCAGCATCATGATCTTTTCTTCAATGGTATCTTTACAGATCAGGCGGTAGGCAAAGATGCTCTTCGTCTGCCCGATACGGTGGGTACGGTCGATGGCCTGTTGCTCTACGGCCGGGTTCCACCATGGGTCCACGATATAGACATAATCTGCCGCGGTAAGGTTAAGGCCCACGCCTCCGGCTTTCAGTGAAATAAGGAATACACGGGTATCGTCTTCTTCCTGGAAGGTTTTAATCGCTCTTTCCCGCTCGCTCATAGTAGTGCTGCCATCAAAATAAACATAAGGTATGTTCATTTTTTCCAGCTCCTGCCGGATGAGGCCCAGCATACCCAGGAATTGAGAGAAAATAAGCGCTTTATGGTTACCGGTATTTTCGGTGATCTCCCTTACCAGTTCTTCGATTTTTACAGAATGGTTTTCATACTTCACGTCCTCGTTGAGGATGGCCGGGGAGTCACAAATCTGGCGCAACTTCATCAGTCCGTGCAGGATACTCATTTGTGAGCGCTCCATGCCTTTAGCTTCGATTTCGCCCAGTATCTTGGAGCGGTATTCGGAACGGTAAGCATCATAAATCTTACGCTGCTTGGCGCCCATTTCGCAGAATAAAACGGTTTCTACTTTTTCCGGCAGGTCCGGTGCTACCTGTTCTTTGGTACGCCGTAGCAGGAACGGGTAAATCATCTTCCGTAGCTGATGTTTTACATCCCCTTCCTGGTTTTTATCTATAGGGTTGGCAAATTCATTCCTGAAAAAGTCAATGGAGCCCAGCATACCGGGATTCAGGAAGTTCATTTGCGCGTAAAGGTCAAAAGTATTGTTCTGTACCGGTGTACCACTCAGGGCCAGCCTGTTTTTAGCCTGCAACTGAAGGGAGGCTTTGGCGACTTGCGACAACGGGTTTTTAATGGCTTGCGATTCATCCATTACGGCATAGTCAAAGTTGATCTGATTCAGCAGTTTGATATCGCTGCGCAGGGTACCGTAGGTAGTAATGATCACATCATATTTCTTTAACTCTTCCATACTGCCGGTACGCTTTGCACCATGGTGCATCATACTCTTCATATCCGGGGTGAACTTCTTGATCTCACTGGCCCAGTTGTGCATCAGCGAGGTCGGGCAGATGACCAGGAAGTAGGCATCCGGGTGATGGTTTTTATAGCTTTGCAGGAAGGTTAAAGTCTGCAGGGTTTTACCCAGACCCATATCATCGGCAAGGATACCGCCCCAGCCGGTTTCATTCAGGAAGGTCAGCCATTGGAAAGCGGCTTGCTGATAAGGCCTTAATGTGGCCCGCACATTGGCCGGGATAGCAACCGGGGGTTGCTCTTCAAAATTGTAATTAAACAGGCGGTCTTTTTTCTCGACCAGCTGTTGCAGCATTTCATTGGGGGCAAATTCCTCCTGCAGGTTTTCAATCGCAGAGAAGTGGTACTTTTTGAGGCGTACCTGTCCCTCTTTGATCTGCCCCAGTTTTAGCATCAGGGCATATTTATCCATCCAATCGTCAGTGAAAAGCCCCATGCTTCCATCCTTCAGCTGTACGAAAGTCTGCTTTTTGGTTAATGCTTTCTTTACTTCAGAAAGGGCTACCTGTTCATCCCCGAAAGAAATATTCAGGTCTACATCAAACCAGTCAATTCCACTCTTAACATTAAGATTGGTGATTGGTTTGTTGGGATTAATGCGCATTTGTTTCAGGTTCTCATACCCTACTATTTCCACATTGTGTTCCCGGAGTGTATCTATAAAATGAAAATACCAGCTGCCTTTTAAGGCTTCCGTAGCCAGGAGCAGGAAAGATTGTGCTTTCCGGCTTTCCTGCATGGAAGGGTGCAGGTATCTCAGTAAATTTAAAAAGGTTTGTTCCGCAGCTTCATTGCGTTCATAAACAACCACTTTTCCCTCCTTAGCCGCTACAGCGGAGGAGGTATCCAACCAGAATTTTTCAATACCATGGTAGGAGAAAACAGGTTTGAAGGCAATTGACTTATCGGTTTCTTTGAGCAGTAATTTATATTGAGGTTCTTCTTCTACCACACGCTCCTGCAGCCTGCCATCAAAATGGATCGTTGTCAGCTCAGATAAAGGCATCAGCTCTTTTTCCAGGTATTCGTTCCAGTCTTTTTTTGGAATGGTCATCTTGCCGGTCTGGTCAAAATGAATGACCACTTTTACCGTATCCATATTGGCTACGGTATGCAACTGTCCCTCATGTAAGACTAAAGCCGGGTTGATCAGCGTGAGCTCATTCAGACCAAACAGGTCGTCCCCGATAGAAATTTTTAAGGTTAACTGTACGCCACTTTTTGCCGGTTTCGCTTCCATCTGAGCTGAAAAATGCTTTTCGGAAAAGCGGCATTGGACCAGGTCTTTAAGGCTGGTCTTCTTATTATTGGGTGCGTAGTAAACAAATGGAAACTCTTTATATTGACTCAATAAACGCTGGTATCTAGGGATCGTAAAATCCCAGACCTGGTTTTTCAGGTCTTCGTTCGGGTTGGTGCGCAAGTCTTTATCCACACCGTCCAGGAAATCGCCGAAAGGAGAGTTTTTCTTAAGCCATTTGACCAATTCATCGCTACTTTGCTTGCGCATAGCGGTGATGAGGATCTTCTCCCTGTCGTCCAGGTACAGGGGATCGAAATATTGCAGCAAGGCCACAGGTTCGATGGTTCCTTCAAAAGCATCGCCGGCTTCATTGGGTGTGCCCGCGATCAGGTCAAATGTCGTATAGGGAAAGTAAGCCGTGTCTTTATGAACCAGAATGCCCAGCTTCCTGCGCTCGCTGGTGCTTACTTCTTTAGCTTTATAAATTTCTACCTTTTCTTTAGGCTGCACGCTTGGCTTGCCATAAGTATTCAGGTCTATTTTCTTTATAGTCTTGTCCAGTACCCGCAGGAAAGGCTTGCCTTCATGGTAAGCAAACTCAAACTTCCCGGTAAGATCATCTTCCAGGCTATATCCATATAATGCCAGGAGCTTATTCTTCTGGGTATCCCAGTTCCTTAAACTGCTGAAATAATTAGCGCCATGTTTATACAACACTTCCAGGAAAACCGCTACTTTATGGACACACAGGGGGTGACTTTTTTCGGAACAGCTACAGGAAGTGTCAAAGTACCGTTCTTCATTCTGTTTGACCCTTACACTGAATTTCCTGCCTTCATCATCGGTCACATCGGCCCGGATTTCTTCATCTTTGGCATCCAGTATGCGAATACGGCCATCGGCATACCAGTCTTCGGCGACGGCACACAAACCTTCGCTGGAAAATAATTTCAGGAAATTGACTGAAATCTGTCGCATACGTACCGTAGTATGCGCCTGGTTATAATCTACATGTGCATGTTCAAAAAAACCGCTTTGCAACAGGTCGTTGAGCTGGAAGAGCGCTGCAGCCTGGTGGCGGCATACTGGTCCCATATTATAGGGGCACTGGCAGCGCATACTCAGTTTGCCCGGTTGCAGGTAGTTCTGGATATTTACTTTATAGTAATTATTATATACATCATTCCTCACCCGGAACGCTACCTGCTCGGTAAGCGGGTCGTTTTCCAGCATCTGAACCCCTGAGGTATGAAAGATTTTCTTACCCCGGCGGATTACTTCATCAGTGGCATTATGGTAAACGTATTTAAGTAGTTCTGGTAAGGACATGATTTCGGAAAAAGCAAGCGACGAAGTTATAGCAAAAAGCTCGTATTTAAAAATAAAGTGTATTAATTATCATTTTATTGGTAATAATTAGCATTTCTTAAGCCAGATAGTGATAAATAACTTTTGGCAGCAGTATAATTTTATAACAGGAGGCAGGCTGTATCCGGATTCAAGAGCCAGTTTGGCAGCTTCATTAAGATTATTTTCACTATTTTAGCTCGTTAATATTTAAAATTTATGGACACACAGCAGATAAGCACTTCAAAAAGACACCCTAAGGGACTGCCCTTTTTATTCCTGACGGAAATGTGGGAACGCTTTGGCTATTACCTGATGCTAGGCATATTCTTCCTTTATATGAAAGCAAGTAAAAGCACTGGTGGAATGGGTTTTGATCCCGGGGAGGCAAGTGATATTTTTGGTACTTATATTGCCCTAACCTATTTAACACCTTTTCTTGGAGGTTTCCTGGCCGACCGGAAGTTGGGCTATATCAATGCTGTGTATATTGGTGGCACACTCATGGGCCTGGGGTATATGGGTTTTGCCCTGGACGGGGTCTTGCCTTTTTATATTTCAATGGCCCTGGTTATTATTGGCAATGGCTTTTTTAAACCCAGCATTTCCACGCTTCTGGGTAATCTCTATTCTACAGAGGAATATAAAGATAAAAAGGACTCCGGGTTTAATATCTTTTATATGGGGATCAATATCGGGGCTTTTGTATGTAATATTATCGCCGCCTTTATGCGTAATAAATATGGCTGGGGCGAAGCCTTCATGACTGCCGGTATCGGTATGTTTGTAGGGCTGGTGGTCTTCACCTTTGGTTTAAAACACTACAGAGCTGCCAATGTGCTGAAACCTGCCACTAAAGAAGATATAAGTATCGGAAAGTTGTTTGGTATCGTATTCCTGCCGGCTATTATTGCCGGATATATTGGATGGGTTATCCCTGGCGACATTTTCGGAAGTGATTCTACAGATGCCTTTATCTTTGCCTGTATCCCGGTTATTTTCTACTTTGTGTCTTTACTGTTCAAAGCTAATAAAGACGACAAGCGCCCTATTGCAGCATTGCTGGCCATCTTCGCGGTAAGCATCATGTTCTGGGCGGTATTCAAGCAAAATGGTACCGTACTGACTACCTGGGCAGAAAGCTATACAGACCGTCATGTGACGGGTAAGGCAGAAACCATAGCTTCTGATCTATATCTTGCTGATAAAGTGACTTATAAACAAGATACGATCAATGCATTTGATGAAAATTATAAATTGATTAAAAAGGAAGGCCAGGAAGTAAAGACCTATGACTATCCGATGTATTTTAAAAACGCCGATCCTGCGCAGTTGCCGGCAGAAGGCCAGTCTATCTACACGGCTAACCCCGAACTGTTCCAGTCCATTAATCCTTTCTGGGTAGTTGCCCTTACACCGGTCGTGGTTGGTTTCTTCGGCTTCCTGAGAAGAAGAGGCAAAGAGCCGACAACCCCTGGAAAAATAGCCTGGGGTATGCTGATCTCGGCACTGTCCTGCCTGGTAATGGTTGGGGCTGTTTATTATAGTATGAATGGGGCGGTGAAGGTGTCAGCGCTTTGGCTGATCGCCTGCTATGGAGTGATTACAGTCGGTGAATTGTTCTTAAGCCCTATGGGCCTGAGCCTGGTATCGAAACTCAGCCCGCCAAGGATTACGGCTTTAATGATGGGCGGATTCTTTTTGTCCACATCAATCGGCAACAAATTATCGGGTATCCTGGCTAAAACCTGGTATAAATATGAGGATAAGCAACACTTTTTCCTGGTAAACTTCGTTTTATTAATCATAGCAGCAGCTATAGGTTTTGCCCTTTTAAAATGGATGAACCGGATAATGAAAGAAAAAGGTTTACATTAATAGCCTTATTTTTGTGTTGAAATTCAAGAAAATGATGAAAAAGATCGGAATAGTAGGATTGCTTTTGACCCTGAGCCTGACTACGATGGCACAGGTACGCTATAATAGCGGCGGCGGGAGCAGTAAACCTAAAGAAAAAGGGTTTGATCCGCAAAAAATCGTCATCGGTGGCGGCTTGGACGGCAGGTTCTGGGGAGGAATTACTTATATCTACCTGGCACCTATGGTAGGGTACAAGATAACCCCGAATTTCCTGGCCGGTGTTAATCTTGGTTACCAATATGTACGGATTAAAAATGGCAGGGAAGTTTACAATACCACTACAAACAGGTACGAAACCTATCCCACCAATGATCATTTATTTTCTCCCGGTCTTTGGCTGCGGTATAATATTGCCAGCTTCTTTGCACACGCACAGTTTGAATACCATGTAGGCAATGCCTCCTGGACTGATTTTGCGCAGACGGCAGGAGGTAGTGGGGTCGAAAAAGTAAAACTGAACTATACGCTTCCAAGCCTGTTGGTAGGTGCGGGTTACAGGCTTCCGCTGGGAGAGCGCGTTTCGGCTTACATAGGTATTTATTATGATGTGCTGCAAAATAACACGCGAAAAACAGTAAGTGCCTCGAATGGGGCACAGTATGAAGTTGCCAGCCCTTATGCGGGGGGTATCAGGCCGACTATAGGCTTTGGCATCGGGTTTTAATTAATTAATGCATTTGAATAAAAAGTACCAATTTTACTTGGTACTTTTTTTGATAAAATAATCCTGTAACAAAAATGAGTTCAACTTTAATACTGATCATCATACTGGCCTACTTTGTATTACTACTGGGTGTGGCTTTTTACACGTCCCGGAATTCAAACAATGATTCTTTTTTTATCGGTAACAGGAGCTCCAACTGGATGTTGGTGGCATTTGGTATGATCGGGACCAGCCTGAGCGGCGTTACTTTCATCTCTGTGCCGGGTACTGTAGGTAAAATGACTTCCGGGGCATATCCTTATGGCGCCTTTGAGTATTATATGTTGGTGGTAGGCTTTTTTATCGGTTACTTTATAGTGGCCGGTGTTCTTTTACCCCTTTATTACCGGATGAATCTTACCTCCATTTACACTTACCTGGGAAAACGGTTCAATACAGAAGCACATAAGATCGGTTCTATATTCTTCATTATTTCCCGGGGTATCGGTGCTACAGCAAGGTTGTACCTGGTAGTTAATGTGTTACAGATCTTTTTACTGGAGCAGATGGGGGTACCTTTCTGGGTGACTGCGGCGGTACTGTTGCTGATGGTCTTACTCTACACTTTTGAAGGCGGGGTGAAAACGATCGTGATCACGGATACTTTGCAGACCTCGTTCATGATCCTGAGTTTAGTTGCCTGTATCGGCTTCATTCTATCTAAAATGGACCTGAGCATGGGGCAGGCCTTCAGCCAGCTGGCGGACCGCGACTATACCAGGGTGCTGAATCTTGATCCTAATTCAAAAACATTTTTCCTGAAAACGATCCTCGGGGGTATGTTTATTACTATTGCCATGACCGGCCTGGATCAGGAAATGATGCAGAAAAATATTTCAGTAGATAATGTGAAAAACGCGAAAAAGAACATGATTACTTTTTCGTTCACCTTACTGCTTGTCAACCTGGCCTTTCTCTTCCTTGGCGGATTATTGTACCTCTACGCACAGAAAGAAGGCGGATTTTACACTGATCCGGCGGGGTTTGTATTAGCACAGGGCGGACCTAATGTGATGGGTGATGACCTGTTCCCCGCGCTTTCCCTGCAAGGACATTTCCCGGGTATCATCACGATTATTTTCGTTATTGGGCTTATCTCTGCCTTATTCCCTTCTGCAGATGGCGCCCTGACTGCCGTGACCAGCTCTTTCTGCGTGGATATATTAAACTTTAACGGGAAAAGTCCGGAAACTGCTAATAAAGCACAAGAAGAAAAGCGGAAAAAGAAAATAAGGATGGGGGTACACCTCACCTTCACTGTCATCTTCTTTATACTGATCATGATCTTTAAAGCGATCAATAACAAAGGAATCGTCTACCTGATTATGGAAGTGGCCGGTTATACTTATGGTCCTTTACTGGGTTTGTTCGCCTTCGGCATTTTTACAAAAAGGGCTATTACGCAACGCTACAGTATCCTGGCGGTTACTTTGCTGGCCCCGGTATTGACTTACGTGATCAATCATCTGGTATCTACCTATACGGTATATCAATTTGGGGTAGAACTGATCATTTTAAATGGTTTAATCACATTCTTAGGCTTGTATGCAGTAAGCCAGGAACGTAATCAAGAGGTAGCGGTCGCTTAAATATTATTCAATGGAAGGAGTTGAACTGATTCCCTTAAAGGAAAAGAAGAAACTACATAAGGCCTGGGCGATGTACGACTGGGCCAATTCGGCCTATAACCTGGTAATCACCTCCACTATATTTCCCATTTATTATGTGGCGGTCACCAGAAACCCGGACAATGGTGATAAGGTGAATTTTTTCGGCTGGGAGGTGATTAATAGTGCTTTACTGAACTATGCCCTGGCTTTTGCTTATTTCATCATAGCCATTTTATCCCCGGTACTGTCGTCTATGGCAGATTCCAAAGGGAACAAGAAAAAGTATATGCAGTTTTTTACGACTGTAGGGGCAATAGCCTGTATGGGTTTATATTTTTTTACCGCCGGCAAAGTGGAATGGGGCATTACGCTTTCCGTGATTGCCGCGATCGGTTATTGCGGCAGCCTCGTTTTTTATAATGCTTACCTGCCCGAGATCGCGGTAAAAAGTGAGCAGGATGCCTTAAGCGCAAAAGGCTTTGCCTATGGCTACATAGGTTGTGTCCTTTGTCAATTGATCTGCCTGGTGTTTGTATTCCAGCATGAGGCCTGGTTTAATCAGGATCAGGGTTGGGCCTCCAGATTGTCTTTTCTGATCGTAGGCGTCTGGTGGCTGGGCTGGGCATTGATCCCGTTTAAGCTATTGCCCTCAAAGCCATTGGTAGAAAAAATAAGTAATAAAGGCAAGAACGCGGTCAGGGGCAGTTTCTCTGCCTTGAAAAAAGTCTGGAAGCAGGTGCAAACCATGCCTAAATTAAAAATATACCTGGCGGCCTTTTTCTTTTACAGTATGGGCGTGCAAACCGTGATGCTGGCGGCGGCGGTATTTGGCAGTAAGGAGGTGAAGAAGCAGGTAGACGGCCAATGGGTAGATATGGGTGCCCAGGACCTGATCCCGGCCATCCTGATGATCCAGCTGGTAGCTATTGTAGGCGCCATGCTTATGGCAAAACTTTCTGCTAAAATGGGAAATTTTAAAGTGTTGATGCTCAATATATTTATCTGGGTAATCGTGTGTATACTGGCTTATTTTACCCATACCAATTATGAATTTTACGGGATCGCGGTCCTGGTAGGATTTGTGATGGGGGGTATCCAATCATTAAGCCGGTCTACGTTTTCCAAATTAATACCGGAAGACAGCCGGGACAATACTTCTTACTTCAGCTTTTATGATGTGATGGAAAAAATGTCTATCGTTTTGGGCATGTTCAGTTTTGCCTTTATCGAGCAGGTCACCGGGGATATGCGCAACGCTATTATCGGGCTGACCAGTTACTTTATAATAGGATTTATCCTGTTGCTTTTTACCCAGAAAGCACCTTTAAAAAGAATAAAGAAGGTATAGGCATCCAGGCTAAGAGATATTATTATTGTCATCAGAAACATTTCAAGTTTTTACATTACATTTAGAAAGAAATTTTTTTTAATCCAAGACATAGATGGAAGATATTATAGCACCAATATCGAGAGGAATATTAGCACAAGAGCTGAATGAAAAGACTTTTTTAAGATATACCAATAAGGGTGGTAATGAATTGTATGTAGTTAATGACACTACAGCACCCAATACCTTGCTGGAGATTGGCCGCCTGCGGGAGCTGGCCTTCAGGGATAGCGGTGGCGGTACCGGCCTGGCCTGCGACCTGGACGATTATGACCGTGGCGCCCATGCTTACCAGCAACTGATTGTTTGGGACCCCGATGCCAAAGAGATCATCGGTGGTTATCGTTACATAAAATGTAAAGATGCGATAGATGAAGAGGGAAATATCCACCTGTCTACAACGCATTACTTTGAATTCTCAGAGCAGTTTGTAAAAGACTACCTGCCTACCACTATCGAGCTGGGGAGAAGCTTTGTGCAACCAAAATACCAGGGTAAAGAAGGGGGCAAAAAAGCGCTTTTCAGCCTGGACAATTTATGGGACGGTCTTGGGGCACTGGTGGTGCTGAACCCGGATATTGAATACTTCTTTGGGAAAGTAACCATGTATAAGTCATTTGACCTGGCTGCCCGGGACCATATCCTGGCCTTTATGCGCAGTCGCTTCCCGGACAAAGAAGGATTGTTACGCTCAAAGCCGGAGTTACTGGAATCAATAAAGACAGATGTAAGCGCTTTTATACAGGAGATCGAAGGGATGGATTATAAAACGGCTTATAATACCCTGAGTAATTTTGTAAGATCAAAAGGAGAGACGGTGCCTCCATTGATCAACAGTTATATGAGCTTAAGTGATACTATGCGCACTTTTGATACCGCTAACAATCCTGATTTCGGAGATGTGGAAGAGACCTGCATCCTGGTTAGCATTAAAGATATCTATCCCGAGAAATCGGAACGTCATATTAAATCTTTTCAGCAAAAGTAATGGGCTTCCGATAGGTCTTACCAGTATATACTTAAACCTGTAAGGTTTCTAAAACCGTATAGGTTTGGAGTTTTAAGGGACATAATAAAAGCGCGTTTTGATGGTGTCAAAACGCGCTTTTATTATGAAAGAGAAAAATCTTATCTACCGGGAGTAGCGCCTGTTGCACTGGTACCTGCAGCCGGAGCTGTGGTCATTTTACCACCCATTTTTGTAATTAAAGCTTTAGTAATGTTATCTGCTTCTTTAGCATACAACAAAGCTTCTGCTTTATATACATAGTCATAGTTGTTTTCTTTAGCATAATCATTAATGGCTTTCTCAATACTTGCAGTAATTGGTTGCATTAATTGATCTTCTTTCTCACCGATTTTTTTATTGGAATTCTCCTGGTATTCCATCATTCTTTTTTCCAGTGCCTGGATCTCAGAGCCTTTAGCGTCTTTGATCGCATCACTCATTGTATTGAACTCTTTCTGGTAGGCAGCTACTTTTGTCTGGTAATCTTTCTGCATTGTAGAGAAAGCTTCTTCAAATGTTTTAGCATAAGCTTGCAGATCTTTACCTGCTTTCTCATAAGCCGGCAGCGACATTAATAATTGTGTTGAGTTCAGGTAACCCATTTTTTGTGCGTTAACACCCAGCGACACAAACAGACCTACTGCCGCCATTAAGATGAATTTCTTCATGTTTTATAATTATAATATTAGTTTACAGGTTTGCAAATATATGCTTATTTTTTGTTTACCAGTTTAATGACCTCTTCACTTTTATCCAGTTTGGGGTCGGCATAGAAAACGGTGATCCCACCCGATTTATCATAAACGATATCAAAACCTCTGCTGGTGGCATATTGTTGTACGGTATTAAATACGCGGTCCTGGATAGGTTTGATCATTGTCTGGCGTTTTTTGAACAACTCGCCTTCATAGCCAAAATATTTCTTTTGCAGATCTTTGGCCTCTTTTTCTTTGGCAACGATTTCCGCTTCACGCTTTGCACGCATGCTTTCATTCAACATGGCACGTTCTGCCTGGTAGCTTTTGTACATCTGGTCTACCGCTTCCATTTTAGCATCCACTTCTTTTTGCCAGCCTTCAGAAAGATTGTCCAGCTGCTTTTGTGCAGTAGCATATTCCGGGACTTTATCTAAGATATATTTAGAATCAATCACGCAGTATTTCTGAGCCATTGCAGCTACACCTGAGCATAAAACAAAAACTGCTCCAAGAATTATTTTTTTCATCTTCATATTTTATTTTGGTTCAAAACGGTGCTTTGATGCCCGAAATTAGCTTAAGTTTAATGGATAACAAGCTAAATAGTCAAACTTTCACTATTTGTTTACAAGTTTAACCTGTTGTGCTTCAATATTGTTTCCAAAAAACAAGTATGTATGTGCTTCAAAATCAGCAGGATCTCCTGTTGTAAAGAACTGTTTCCGTTCTGTTTTTGCCAGTTTGCCTTCCAGTTCAGGGTGTCTATACAGGTAATCTTTAAGACTTTCTGCCACTAATACATCCTGGCTGATGATATTAACGTGTTCCGGTAAAAATTGTTGTATCACCTCCTTAATTAAGGGATAATGAGTACAGGCCAGTAATATGGCATCAATTTTTTCATCTTCTTTCAGTATGGCATCGATATCCGATTTAATGATGGCCCGGGCCTCTTCGGAATCGAAATTATTGGCTTCTATAAGGGGCACCCAAAGCGGGCAGGCATGCTGCACGACCTTAAGTCCCGGGTGAAAGCGATCGATCTCTATCAGGTAGGAACCCGATTGTACCGTGCCTTCGGTACCCAGTACGCCAATGTGTTTTTGCATAGTAAAGTCACCGATGACCTCTGCTGTAGGCCTTATCACCCCTAAAACCCGTTTGCCGGGAAAGCGGTGCAGGTCTTTCTGCTGGATATTGCGCAATGCCTTGGCCGATGCCGTGTTACAGGCAAGAATGACCAGGTCGCAACCCTGATCGAACAGCCAGGTGACACATTCAAGGGTGTATTCATAAACAGTAGCAAAGCTTAAGTTGCCATAAGGGGCCCTGGCATTGTCGCCCAGGTAAATATAATCGTATTCCGGCATCAGCTCACGGATCGCCTTGAATACAGTAAGCCCGCCATAGCCGGAGTCAAAAATTCCTAAAGATGCCATGTTTTGATAAAGTGTAATGATAAAACGTGTATGGAGTCTTATTCCATGTTTCCGTTGCCGATCTGTATTTGAACACCCGGAGAGTCAGCGGGAGCTGCTCCCTGGTTTGCAGGGGTCGTTTGTCCTTCCGCGGCTCTTTTGGCATCTTCTATTTCTTTATCTTTATTCCACTCTACTTTCCACTTGCCTTTGACTTTAACCAGGTTGATCTTTTGGGGTACCGGGTTGTCTGAAGGTGTATAGTAGTAAGTCGCTTTATCGCCGTTCTCCTGGCCTTTGCCCATGGTAATGATTACCTTTTTAGCGTCTTCTTTGGCTTCTGAAGGCATACTTTCTGCCATTTGAGCGAATAAGTCCAGCTGTTTGGCGCTGTTTTCAGTTGCCAGTGACTTTGCAGTGCTGAAGTCCATGTTGTGATAAGCCACCGCGAAACGCTCAGCTACACTCTCTGCCGTGTTTTTTTCACAGGAACTGAACAACAGGGTTGAAAACAATAATAAAATACCTAACAATTTATTCATTGGATCATTTCTTAATGCTGTAAAATGCATTTTTTACCTTGCAAATGTAATAAAATTGCCGGGAAACTATAGCTTCCTAAGGGAACGGCTATAATAAGCCAGTGTATCCAGGGTTAAAGCGTTCAGAATATTATCGATAGCATAGTACTGGCGGCCCAGGGTATCGGTTACGGGAATATGGATCGCCTTATTGCCCCGCATAATAGCTTTGGCTACCATTTCGCTGCAATACATTTTATCATCACTGCTCCAGTCAAAATCCATATCAAACGGGATTTGCTTTTGGTACCATTGTTCCAGCGTGTCGTGGATCCTTTGCGTGGTACCGGCATCTAAATTCGCCCGGGCATAGCCTATAGATAAATTGTCTGCCAGGTTAAAAAAGACGGCGAGGCTATCTTTACGCAGATAATTATGAGCACCGTACTCCGAGCCCAGGCTATGGTAGACCATTTTTGCGCCGTTTTCAATAAAGCAAATACCGATATGGGAGAAACGCTTATCCTTAAGGTTTAACTGGGCCAGCATATTGCTGGTAATATCATTGCCCAGGCGGAGCACCAGGTTACCATCCCGGACCTGTGCTGCAAAATATTCCCCATCCTGCAGGTTCGCTACCGGCTCTTTTACTGGGGTCGCGGTATTGCAGGATATATATATAAGGCCGGATAAAAAAAGCCAAAGCAGCCGGGCATTCATAAGGTACATAAACGCTGCAAAGCTATTGCTTCTACAGGTAATACAGGCAGCCTTAACAGGATTTCAACGATTCCTGTATCTTTGGCGTTGAAACTGTTTATATGAATTCCGGCACTCTGTATCTTATCCCCGTACCGCTAGCGGCAGACCAAATCAATACCATACCTGAAGCCGTAAGAAAGCAGGCTTGCTTTCTGAAGTATTACTTCGTGGAGAACATACGCACGGCACGCCGGTTTTTAAAAGCATTTGATACCTCCGTGGATATTGACAGTATTACTTTTTCTGAAGTAAATAAGCAAAACCAGGCGGACGTAAAACTCCTGAAAGAATGGTTAAAGGCCGGCTATGAAATCGGGGTAATGAGCGAAGCCGGTTGCCCGGGCATCGCCGATCCGGGAAGTGACCTGGTAGCCGCGGCTCAATCGGCCGGGGCCAAAGTGGTACCTTTTGTTGGGCCCAGCTCTATTTTTCTTTCCCTTATGGGTTCGGGTTTTAACGGGCAAAGCTTTCGTTTTGTGGGCTACTTGCCGGTAAAAGACCCGCAAAGAACAAAGGCTATAAAAGACCTGGAACGTATCGCCCACCAGCAAAATGAAACCCAGATCTTTATTGAAACCCCTTACCGGAATAACGCCTTGATCGAAGACCTGGTCAAACACCTGCAACCGCATAAGACCAAATTATGTATTGCCGTAGACATCACCGCGCCGGACCAGATCCTATCCACTAAAACACTGGCGGAATGGAGTGCGGCTAAACCGGACATTCATAAGCGACCGGCTATATTCCTGATTCACCCGGCTTAATCGTATTGCAAAGTCACATCTCCATGTACCGGGCAACCCATACAGGTTAAGGTAAGCCCATTGCGCAGATCATCGGGCGTGAGCACTTCATTATACTGCAGCCATACCGCTCCTGACACGAGCCTTGCGGTGCAGGATCCGCATTGCCCGGAGCGGCAGCTGTAAGGCATTTTTAAACCCGCGTTGACGCCGGCAGATAAAATGGTATCGGGGTATTGTACTTCAAGGGTATGTACCTCTCCCAGGAGCTTGATCGTGACCTGGTGCTTTTCCTGGTCGGGCGGTGGTACCAGCAGGCCATCCGAAATGGTTTCGAAATACTCCATGTAAAAGTGCTCCGGGCGGATGCCACAGGTAAAGAGGGTGATCTTGATCGTGTCCATATATTCCACCGGGCCACAGGTATAGGCCAGGATATTTTGCCACTCCGTTTTTCGTTGTTCCTCTACGATCTCCTGTAGCCAGAAGCCACTTAACCGGGCTTGTAAAAGATTCTTATTATTACTGAAAATAAAATTGACGGTTAATCGCTCCGCGTATTCCTCTGCCAAAGTTTTTATTTTTTCATAAAATATGGTTGCTGCCGGTTTGCTGTTACTGTAGGCCAGGTAAACGGCAATGTCCGGGTGGTGTTTCAGTAATTGTTTGAGTAGCGCAAAGACGGGGGTGATACCACTCCCTGCGGCAAATAGGAAAACCTGCCTGATGTCTTCCAGGTTCGTGGGTAAAACAAATTTACCGCCTACATTGATAAGGTTTAAGATATCGCCTTCCCGGTACTGCTGCAGGGAGCGCGAAACATCCCCGTTTTCCATTTCTTTTACCGTAAAGGCTGCGCCCTCTTCGGGTATAGTAGAAAAAGAATAAGAACGGTAGGCTACTTCATTGAGCTGCTGAAACCCGAAATGCATGAATTGCCCCGGTTTATATTCCAGCGGGCTACCATCTATATGCTTTACAAAAATACTTTTAGCCCGGTCGGTCTCTTGAACGATCTTTTCGATGCGGAGCGGGGTACTTTCTGCGGTCATATTATCTCATTAAATACCGGGCAAAGATAGGCTTTCTAAAATTCGGTGATTAAGGTACATTTGTGATCCAATACATGTAATAAAATATGAGCTCCATAAAATTTTATAGCCTTTTACTGGCTTTAGGCCTTTTAGGTAACGCAATCAATGCGCAAAATATAGCGGACAGCCAGCAGGTTGCCCGCATTACTAATGAAGTCTTATTAAACGGGGCCGCTTACCAAAACCTGGAATACCTGTGTAAAAAGATCGGGCATCGGCTAAGTGGTAGTGCCGGCGAAGCTAAGGCCAGGAACTGGGCAGTACAGGCTTTAAAAGATGCCGGTGCGGACACGGTTTGGCTGCAACCGGTACTGGTGCCCAAATGGACCCGGGGTGCGGAATCTTTGCAAATTAAAAAGGGGAAAGAAATGATTAAAGTCCCGATGTTGTCCCTGGGTAATTCAGAAGGAACAAAGGGCAAGGTGCTGGAGGCAGAGATCGTCTGTTTTGAAACAATGGAGGCTTTAAAAAATGCTCCGGAAGCTTCGCTTAAAGGTAAGATCGCTTTCCTGAATTATCCTTTCCCGGCACATTTTCCCTGTACTTTTGACGGTTATTCCGAGGTGGGCGGTAACCGGTATAACGGGCCGGCTATCGCTTCAAAAAAAGGCGCGGTCGCTTTCGTGATCCGGTCTTTATCCACCGGGGTGGGTAGCTATGACCTGCCACACACAGGGGTAATGTCTTACGGCGACGCTACGAACAAAATACCGGCCATCGCTATAGGCAATGCCGCGGCCGACTCTATCTGTAAATGGGGGAGGCAGAATAAGCTCAAAGCGGCATTGAAAACGGATTGCGGGATGCAGGGTGAAGTGATGTCTTATAATGTGATTGGTGAAATAAAGGGAACGGCAGATCGTTACATCACAGTAGGCGGCCATTATGATTCCTGGGATGTGGGAGAGGGGGCGCATGATGATGGCGCCGGTTGTGTGCAATCCATAGAGGTCATCCGTTCTTTTAAACAATTAAAGATCCAACCAAAAAATACGATCAGGGCGGTGCTGTTTGCCAATGAAGAAAACGGTGCCAAAGGCGGCAGGGCTTATGCCGACAGCGCCGTGGCTAAAAAGGAAGTGCATGTCTTGGCTGTAGAAAGTGATGCCGGTGGCTTTAGTCCCAGGGGCTTCAGCCTGGAGATGAATGCCGAGGAGATGCAACTGGTCAACTCATGGAAAAAAGTGCTACTTCCTTTAGGGCTTTATGATTTCGACCGGGAAGGCGGTGGTGTCGATATTGACCCGATGCGCAAAAAGCTCAATACTCCATTGGCGGGACTGATACCGGACACCCAAAGATATTTTGATGTACACCATTGTGAAAAAGATGTTTTTGAAGCGGTAAATAAGCGGGAACTCCACCTGGGAGCAGCATCCATGGCTGCTTTTATTTATCTGGCCGATAAATACTTTAAGTAAAGGGATTGACTTAAGTTCGTGTTCGACACTATATTAATGGTTAGTTGTTAATGGTTAATTAGAGCGGTTATTTGGTGTTTTTGGCTTTACTGGAAATCTCGGAACTTATTCAAAACAAAGATTGCCCGGCATACGCCGGGCAATCTTTGTTTTATTCACTATAAGGAGGTAAACTATTTCTCAGGATTTAAGATAGCAGTAAAGCTGTTTTTACCATTGAAGAATTTGGTAGCAGCTTCTTTCATATCGTTAACAGAGATTTTATTTAACTCGTTTTCGAAGTTTAAGAAACGCTCTGTACTGTAGTTAGCAAATTCCAGTTGTTGTAATTTAGCTACCCAATACTTATTGGTTTTGATCTGCTCTTTTCTTTTTTCAACGATAGCGATTTTAGCCTTTTCCAGGTCTTTTGGATCCGGGCCATTTGTTTTTAATTTAGCGATTTCCTCGTCAAGTGCTTTAAGGATATCATTTACACGATCCGGACCAGAAGGTAACTGAGTAGAGAACTCGTAGTGTGCATAAGGGTCTCTGGTAAAGCTTCCCTGGAAGCCACCACTGTAGATCGCACCCATTTCTTCTCTTATTTTTTCGATCACGCGAAGGGTTAAGATGTCACCGATCAGCGTTGCTTTTAAGGACATGTCTTCTGTAAACGGCATTTCGCCGAAGTATTGCACAATCGTTAAGCTCTTAGGCTCTTTACCTTTTGCAAAAACGAATTTATTGTTACCGGCTTTCATTCTTAAGCCATTGTCTTTAAACGCAGGTTTCGTACCTTTTGTTGGTAAAGAGGCAACATAAGTTTCTAATAATGGCGCTAAAGTCGCTTCGTCGATATTACCTACAATGAAGAAGTGGAAACCGTCTGCATTAGAGAATTCATTTTTGTAAATTTCAATCGCCCTGTTTGCAGAGATGCTTTTCAGGTCAGCTTCGGTAGGGAAGATCATTGGTGCTTTAGGATCATTGTTGTAAGCCACTTTGATCATGGTATCTACAAAAGCAATCTGTGGATTCGCTTTTACGAATTTCAACTGGGTGCTCATTTTACCCACAAAACCTTTCAGTAATTCTTCATCCTTACGCGGCTCGGTTAATTGTAAATAGTTCAATTGTAATAATTTCTCGAAACTTTTCACATCAGAGCTGCCGGAAACTTCAGATTCTGTTTCTGACATAGCGGGTACCAGGGAGATATTGCTGCCGGCCAATGCTTTGCTTAATTCTGTAGGGGTATATTTACCATAACCCATAGATTCGATCACTTGTGCCATTAAGCTTACATTTACCTTATCGGCAGGGCCATAATTACTACTACCGCCTAGTTTAACTCCAGTGAAAATGATCTCATCGCTTTTGAAAGTTGTAGGTTTTACAGTAACTTTTACACCATTGCTTAAGGTATAAGTAGTAGCACCCAATTTGTCATTCTTTTCTGTTTTTGTAATGCTTCCTTTTGTCGGCATCTTATCCAGCAAACTTTCAGAAACGGCTACATCCTCTTTCTTTTCCGGGCTTTGTTTCAGCGCATGGTTTACAGCGGCTAATAATGTCGCATCCGAATTGATCTTGTCATCATTTTTAGCCGGGCTCATTACCAGGGCAAAGAATTTATCCCGGTCAGCAGCAGAGAATAATTTTTTGAAGGCTTCAGTAACCTCTGCCGCAGTGATCTGTGGCAATAAAGTTTTATACAATTCATATTCTTTTTCGATACCGGGGATCGCTTCCTGCTCCAGGAAGTTTCTTTGGTATTCGCCTAAGAAGCTGCTGGAGTTAGTTGTGTTACGCTCATTGTATGTTTTCTCCATACCGCTCAGCATATTGCGCTTTACTAATTCCAGTTCGTTTTCACCGAAACCAAAAGTCTGTACACTTAATACCTGTCCTACTGCAGCATTGATACCGGTAGCAAGATCAGTACTAGGAACCAGCATTACGCCAAACCCATTGTAACCTCTGAAGTAAGTAGAATTATCTACACCGGCGTAAGTAAACGGGGGTGTTCCTGATTCTGTAAGGTCCTGTAAGCGTTGGTTCAGCGCGCTGAAGGCCAGTTGCTCGGTCAGGGTGTTTTTGTAATCCGCTACCGTTGCATCCGGGCTGGCTTTTTTAGCCGAGAAGTTCAGCATAAATACAGTGCTGGTTTGCTCTGCATCTGTTAAGAACATCGCTTCTGCTTTGGCGTACGGTTTCCCTTCGTACACTGTACGCGGGCGTGCATTCGCCGGGTTTTTCAAACCGGAGAAATGCTTTTTGATCATTTCTTCCGCTTTTTCAGTAGCGATATCACCTACCACGACTACGGCCATTAAGTTGGGGCGGTACCATTCTTTATAGAATCTTCTTAAAACTTCAGGTTTGAAAGTTTTCAGCAGTTCATCTTTACCAATTGGAAGGCGCTCTCCATATCTTGTGCCAGCCAGTAATTTAGGTAAGAATTTTTTTGCCATCCGGTCCTGTGCCCCTTTACCCAGGCGGGATTCTTCCAGGATCACTTTGCGTTCTTCATTAATATCTTTATCGGTCATTAGAGCGCCCTGGGCCCATTCTTCCAGGATCTGGAAGCCGGTTTCGATATTTTTAGGGTTATCGGTAGGGATAGGAAGCATGTAAACCGTTTCATCAAAGCTGGTATATGCGTTCAGGTCTGCTCCAAATTGCACGCCCATTGATTGCAGGTGGCTTACCAGTTCATTTTTAGGGAAGCTTTTAGTACCATTAAACAGCATGTGCTCGGTAAAGTGGGCCAATCCTAACTGGTCTTTATCTTCCATGATAGAGCCGGTGTTGATCACGATGCGGAGCTCAACTTTGTTTTCAGGTTTACCGTTGTTGCGGATATAATACTTTAATCCGTTCGGTAAAGTTCCGGTCTTAACCTTGGGGTCCTGCCCAAGTTTATCGGTCAGGTTTTGTGCATGTAAGATACCGCTAAAGGGAAGCGTCCCTGTTAGGCCGGCAGCCAACAAAGCAATCTTGAACATTTTTGTCAACATAATAGATATTGCTTTTTGATTAAATTTTCACAAATTTAGTAAAACTACGGCGTAAGACCGTAAATACTGAACTTTAACGCAATCAATAATGGTTAGGGGCACTACTTCGTTGCCTGCAGGAGCTGCCGGAATCCTAAAATAAGGTAGCTACAAGCATTTTCTACTTTTACGTATCTTTGTATCCATCTTTGATTATTAAAAGCGGGTTTTGATGTGAAACAAGAGGGTAAAATAACAGGCCATATTGATTGTAATGCCTGCATCTCGCAGGTATATAATGTTGATGTGACTAAAAAGGAAAGTTCCATTAAGGAATATTTCTTTAAGGATTTCTGGCTTTGTTTCGGCAATGTAAGGCATGAGCGGGAGAAGCTGGTCAATTTTGACTGTGCAGAGCCATCGGTAAAGATGGTCTTCCAGTTTTGTGGCTCCCGGGCTTTGAAGTTGAATGATTTTTCAGATGTACTGGAAATGAGTTGTAATAGTCATGCTTTATTTTATACGAAGACGAGCAGTGGCCAGGTGCAGGTAAGCGGCTGCGAAGAGCAGGGCTTTTTAGAAGTTAATTTCCAACCTAAATTTCTGCTGTCTTATTTGCCGGATAATGAAAGCTTCTCAACGCTTGTTGAAGGGATTCATAAAAAGAGAAGTACTTTTCTGCACTCGGAAAATAATACAATAACAGTAGCCATGCAGGCTATTATTGACAGCATTCTTGAATCAGATCGCGAGGGAGGGTTACAGCATCTGTTCCTGGAAAGCAAGGTAAAAGAGCTTTTGCTGTTGCAGATAGAGAGCTTTATGCGCAAACCACACCAGGATGCGGAATTGATTCAAAAATACCATGCCGGTAAAATCTACCAGGCTAAGGCTATTATCGAAGCCAATATTGGTAAGCCCTGCTCCTTGATCGATCTGGCGCACCAGGTGGGGACTAACGAATGCACTTTGAAAAAGGGATTCCGGGCGCTTTTAGATACCAGTGTGCATAATTACTGGAATGAACTAAAAATGAAGAAAGCCATGAAGATGCTTACGGAAAGCGATGCTTCAGTAGCGGATATCTCGATGGACATCGGTTTTAAAACACCACAGCATTTCTCAACCGCGTTCAAAAAATATTATGGGATCACCCCGGGAACAGCCCGCTTACAGAAAAAGTAATTTTTAAAATATACAATATAAAAATGCCCCATCAAAACTGATGGGGCATTTTTACATCCACTTTCATTTTATAAGCTTAAGCCATTTTCCTGTTCAGGATTTTCTTGTTGTTTCTTTCTTCTGATTATATAGAAAGCAACTGTGCCTACTAATACAATTGTCACTAAAATACTTCCCATGAGATTTACCCATTCATTTTTTTGGAATTTCTGATTCACATATTTGAATTCGATCTTATGTTTTCCTGCCGGTACCTTTATGGCCCTCAGAACATAATTAACCGGGAAGATTTCTGTTGCTTTACCGTCAACATAGGCAGTCCAGTTTTCAGGATAATAAATTTCCGAGAAAACGGCCAGCCCGTCCTGATTGTTGCTGGACTCATAAATCATATGTGGGGGCGCATAGCTGGTTAAAGAGATCTTCGCGGTTGAATCGACCCGGAAATCACTGTTGCCGATTGTTTTTTGGTATTGATCTCTTACTATGGCTTCCACTTTAGGGTTAAATGCTGTACCGGTAGTGTCTTGTTTAGGATCATTAATAGCCGGGGCATTCATGGCCAGGATGGTTTCATCTGCTGTTTTCGTGTATTTGACTTTTGATACAAACCAGGCATTACCCAGAGCTGCGGGGTTAGGAATCACAGTAGCGTTTCCTTTATTGTCCGGGTTAATGATGTATTTCGTATTCAACATATTTAATACAGCACTATTCAGTTTACTAATATGTGTTTCGATCAAATCCTGGTAAGACTGTAGCTTGGCTGCATGGTAACCACCAATCGTTTTTAAAAAATAAGAAGTTTTGGCATCGTTGGTAAAATTGATGGAAAGATCTAATACTTTAAAGTTCGGATCGGGGTCTTTCATGATCTGGGCTTCGGCAGGTCTTGGGGTAAAGAACTCCTGTTCGATAGTATAAGCATCCTTATACGAATCTTCATTTAAATATCTTTTGGCCACCGACCATAAATCTATAGTACATGCCAGGCCTATAATGATTACAGCAACCTGGGCAGAAATGCGCTCTTTAACCAATGCCCAAAGTGCGGCAATGACTATAAGAACAAATACCAGGCTTCTCATACCGTCTTTAAGGGCCATAGCAGCACGGTCTTCTTTCAGTGCTTTTAGTAAAGTTCCGGCATGCTGTCCAAAGCTTTGTGCCAATTGTTCATCAGCAGCACTTTTGTAGCTCATCATAAATTGGCTGTAGAGGATCAGGGCTACAAGAATTCCTAAAGTGGTTATACTGGCCTGTTTGAATCTCTTAAACAAAACGGTTTTGTCCTGTTTGCTTGTTATAAAGTCATATAAACCCCAGAAAGCAAGCATAATGGTAATAAGGGTTGAAAAGGATAATACCATATTAGGAGAGCGGAACTTATTGAACAGCGGCATGTGATCAAATAACCAATAATTTAAGCCCGAAAAATTTCTGCCCCAGGAAAGCATTGCAAAGAAGATAGCGGCACCAAATAATACCCACTTAAAAGGGCTTTTGATAATGAATAAGGCAAGAATCGCTAAAAAGCAGACAATAACGCCAAAATACATAGGTCCTGCAAGGAAGGGCTGATCACCAAAATAAGTTGGCGCTTGGGCGGTCATACCGGCAACCTGTTGCTGCGGAACACCAAGTTGAGTGAGCGCTTCTCCATAATGGGAATCTTCTCCTATATCAGAACCTGAAGCTCCGCCATATAGGTTTGGAATAAAGGCACAAAAGGTTTCCCCTATACCGTTGCTCCAGGAAAATGCATATTCTTTAGACAATCCCCCTTTTGTTTCCTGAAGTCGATTCTCCTTATTAATCGTCAGTTCACTACCACCGCCACGGATGGAATATTTGGCATAATCGGAGGTTCCGGCAAGTCCGGAGTATACTGTCAATACGCCGATCAAGGCAATTGTAACAATGATAGCTGAGGATTTGAAAAAGCTAACCAGCTTATTATCTCTGATGGCAACAAACAAGAAATACAAACAGATAGCAAAGATCAGAATGATGCTATAGTAGATAATCTGGATATGCCAGGTTGCCAGGTAAAAACAAAAAAATAAGGTAAGACTTAAAATACCCGGCAAGTACCTGCCCCGGTATATATATATGATACCGCCGATAACCCCGGGGAGGTAAGCCAAATCCAAAACCTTATTCACATGACCAGATGCCAGGAGGATACTGGTGTAGGCCGTCAGTGCATAAGCTACAGCCCCAATGGAGGAAATAAGGGTATTAATACGCATGGCTTTCAGCAAAACAAAGCAGCCTATCATAGTAAGCAAGAGGTAGCCTATCGGGTTGACCATGTGGTCAGCAGATTGAAATACAAGAAATTGGCCGAGATAGGAATACCAGGTAGTTGGGGATACTTCATAAATCATTGAAGCCGGCATACCACCGAACATATTGTTAGTCCAGCCTGGATTCTGTCCTGTTTTGTCATAGTAATCACGGGCTTCTTTACTCATATACAGCCAGCTGATCGTATCGTGGGGAGCAATCCGGTCGCCCTTGACTGCCGGAGCACTGAATAAAGCACTGATGATTACAAAAGCTACAATAGCGATTAGGTTTGGCAAAAGGTTTTTGAACCAATTGTTCGTTTGCATAAAACTGATGTTGTTTTTGATATATAAAACAATAGAGATGGACAAAAATATAATTTAATTTGAACAAATACCGCTTTAGATTTTTGTTTTATTTTGTGCTATGGACAGAATTGACAAATTAAAACAATTTCTTAATCAAAGCCCTCACGAGCCCTTTTTAACCCATGCTTTAGCATTGGAATGGATCAAGATTGGTAACCAGGAAGAAGCTCTGGCGTGTTTTGAAAACAATAAAACACATAACCCCGAATATGTGGGTACCTATTATCATTTAGCGAAATTACTGGAGTCGCTCAATAAAAATAAAGAGGCTATAGCGATCTATGAGGCCGGGATTGAAGTTGCCCGCAAAGCCGCGGATATGCATGCGCTGAATGAATTGCGCGCTGCATTAGAAGATCTGACGTATTAAGCTTATTTTAAATCCAGATTGTTATACTGGGTATCAATTGACCTGGAAAAGAGCAAAGCATATAAGATAACAAATATCAAACTCGTTAAGAGGGAAGCAAACAATTTCAGGATGAAATAGAGCGGTGCTTTCAGGCTCCATATTTCCAGCAGGAAATAGGCCAGGTGGTGTAATAATAATAAGATCCCGGCATAGGTCAGGAAAGGTACCCAGCTCATGGACTTTACAGAAGGCGCCAGGTTACGGTATTCATAAATTTTGCGGGGGAGTATCGTTTTTAATACCGCAATCCTGCAAAACGCCATAAATACACAGGCGGCTGCATGAAGCCCCATTGTATTCATAAACATATCTACCGTTAATCCGACTGCAAAACCTGATAACAACACAAACCAGATAGGTGTGGATATCGGTAATAACATAATAAACAGGGGATAAATAAAGGGTACAAAAGAAGGGAACCCGCTGGGATTAGCCCACCAGCGAAGTGATAACTTGTTCAGAAGCAGTACTTGAATGCCTACCAGGAACAGGTACCTCAAAAAATTCCTTAAATATATACTCATACTTTATGCCCGATTAAGGTTTTTTAGCTTTTTGCTGCATTTCTTTCTCTTTGTCCGAAACGGCTTTTTCCAGTGTTTGCTTTTCGGTGCCCAGCTGACCGGCTACTACATATACATAATGCAGGTTCCTGAAATTATTAGCAAGCTTAAGCTTTAAATTAAGTGTATTATTTACTTTATAAGTGTCTACCGCCGTAACTATTCCTACCGGGATGTTTTCCGGGAAGTAAGAGTAACCTGTAGTATAGGCAGTATCTCCTTTTCTTACCGCAGTCCTTACATCTACCTGTGACATCGTAACGTAGTCCGGGGCATCTCCACCCCAGTTGCTAACACCAATATTGCCACCAGCTACCTGTGAGCTGATAGGTCTTGAGCTTAATACCGAAATAACCACCGCGTAATGTTTAGACACTTGCGCAACCCGGCCGACGACCCCATTGGCAGTAACCACGGCCATATCTTTCTGGATACCATCCGCGCTGCCTTTATTAATGGTAATGTAATTGTTACGGTCGCTGGTCACGGAGTTATTGATGACTTTAGCGGCGATATATTTATAAGAAGCATACTTAACAATGCGGGGCTTGCCAAAAGGCCTGATATCCTGGACTATTGTTGGTTTTGCCTGGGCAGAATCTCCGGAAGCAGCTAAAGTAGCGCTATCATTCTTTACTTTAATGGTATCATAGACCACCAGGGGTACATTTGAAGTGACATCCTGAAGGGTATCAAAGTATTTTAAACCATCCAGCTCCTGCTTTAAACGGGTATTTTCTTCCACCAATGCTTTGTTCACACTACCCATCTGGAAGAAGGAGACTACCTGGTTTTGTTTTTCGTAGAAAAATCCCGCTACGGCATTAGAGGAATTGAGCAGGTCAACCCCCTGTATACTATTACTTCTTATAATCAATCTGATACAGAAGATCTCCAACATCAGGAATAATATGATGTTCCAATATTTTCTTATAAGTTGTATAATCTTTGCCACTTAGTAAATTGGAGTGTACAGCGAATTTAATTATTTTTCAGAAAGAAAAATGGCCCTATATCTTTTTACGAAAATAAAGAGCCATCCCGGAGCAAATAATTGCTTCAATTATTTCATTAAGAAGGTAAAACGGTCAATATTTTTAAGTGCCATGCCGGTTCCTCTCACTACCGCACGCAGCGGATCTTCCGCTACATGTACGGGTAATTTGATTTTATTGGCAATACGCTTGTCCAGTCCTCTCAATAAGGCACCGCCACCGGTCAGGTACAAGCCTCTTTTGTAAATATCAGAGGCTAACTCGGGAGGAGTACTTTCCAAGGCTTTAAGGATCGCTTCTTCAATTTTGAAGATGGATTTATCCAAGGCTTCCGCAATTTCCTGGTAAGAAACCTGGATCTGCTTTGGAATACCGGTTACCAGGTCACGTCCGTTTACCGCGATATCATCCGGTGGGTTATCCAGCTCTTTTAGCGCAGAGCCTACGTGGATCTTGATTTGCTCTGCGGTACGCTCCCCGATGTTTAAACTGTGGTAGCGACGCATAGCCTCCAGGATATCTGCAGTGAATTCATCACCGGCAATACGGATACTCTGGTCACAAACGATACCGGCCAGTGAAATAACGGAGATACCTGTTGTACCACCGCCTATATCAATGATCATATTCCCCGTTGGCTCTTCCACATCGATACCAATACCTAAAGCGGCAGCCATAGGTTCGTGGATCATATATACTTCTTTCGCGCCTGCCTGCTCGGCACTATCGCGAACGGCACGTTTTTCTACTTCTGTAATGCTGGACGGGATACAGATAACCATTCTCCAGCTTGGGGGAAATAGGGGCTTTTTAGGATACACCATGCGGATCATCTCGCGCAACATACCTTCTGCAGCATCAAAGTCTGCAATCACACCATCTTTCATGGGCCTGATTGTTTTCAACTCTTCATGCGTCTTCTCATGCATCATCATTGCTTTTTTACCAACGGCTACAATTTTATTTGTGCTACGCTGTTTGGCAACGATCGATGGCTCGTCTACCACGACCTGGTCGTTATGGATAATCAAGGTATTTGCAGTACCTAAGTCGATGGCAATTTCCTGTGTTAAAAAGTTAAATAAGCCCATTTTTTATTCTAGCGTATTGGCCCGGCATGCAAAGAGGTCATCACTAAATCGTTCTGTTTAGACTTAGATTATGCAACAAAATACTTTGGATTCCAAGCTTGGATTTTTGAAGTATGCAAAGCTACTTTTATTTACTGAAATAATACAACCAAAAAAAGCAATTTTTGTAAAAGTTATGTAAATAAAACGGGCTGCATTTTAGGGCGTATGTATTTCAACAAAAAATAAACTAATTTTGCCGCCAAATTACTCAAGATACAATGATTCAAACAGATATCGCAATCATAGGTGCCGGACCGGTGGGTTTATTCGCCATTTTCGAAGCCGGCTTGCTTAAAATGCGTTGCCACTTAATAGATTATTTGCCACAGGTAGGCGGCCAGTTGTCTGAAATATATCCCAAAAAACCTATTTATGATATTCCAGGCTTTCCTTCGGTAGGCGCCCAGGAGCTGGTGGATAACCTGATGGAGCAGGCAAAGCCGTTCAACCCGACCTTTACCTTGGGAGAGCGTGTGGAAGAGCTGGAAAGAAGGGGCCATGCCGACTTCATTTTAACTACTAATATGGGCACTCAAATCCAGGCAAAAGCGGTAGTAATCGCCGGAGGTCTGGGGGTTTTTGAGCCGAGAAAGCCCGCAGTTTCAGACCTGGAAAAGTTCGAGAACGGTAAAGGAGTAAATTATATGATCCTGGATCCGGAGAAATTCAGAAACCAACGCGTTGTTCTGGCCGGTGGCGGAGACTCCGCACTGGACTGGACCATCTTCCTGTCGGAACTGGCATCAGAGCTTACTTTGATCCACCGCAGCGAGAGCTTCCGGGGTGCACCGGATTCCGTTTCTAAGGTAATGGAGCTGGCAGATAAGAAGAAGATCAACCTGGTGTTGAATACCAATCTGACTTCCGTTGCCGGGAATGGCCATCTTCAAAGCGTTACGATGGAGCATAGTAAAACCAAAGAAATTTCTACTATTGAAACCGATCATTTGATCCCGCTTTTTGGCCTGAGCCCTAAGCTTGGCCCAATCGAAAAATGGGGTTTGACCATCGATAAAAATGCTATTGTGGTAAATACTGATGACTATTCTACCGGTGTAGACGGCATCTGGGCCATAGGCGATATCAATACTTATACCAATAAGCTGAAGCTGATTCTTTGCGGTTTCCATGAAGCGGCACTGATGAGCCATAGTGTCTATAAATACATTAACCCGGGTGTGAAATATACCATGAAGTATACTACCGTAAACGGGGTGAACGAATTTTAAGGAATTAACCATTATCAAGTAGTAAAGCAGCTTATACAGGCTGCTTTTTTCATTTAAAGGGTCCGGTAAAAGCATTTGCCGCAAAGCGCGACTTTTTGATTATTTTTGTCCCGCAAATTTTTTAATTGAATATATGAAGATTTTACTGTTGGGTTCTGGCGGACGCGAGTCGGCCCTGGCCTGGAAAATGAAACAATCGCCATTATGTGAAGCATTGTATATCGCTCCGGGAAATGCCGGCACCGCGCAATATGGCCAAAATGTGGCTATGGGTATCAATGATTTTGAAGCCATCAAAGCATTTTGCCTGGAGCAACAGATTGATATACTTTTCCCGGGTTCAGAAGATCCACTAGTAAACGGGGTATATGATTTCTTTAAAAATGATGCGGCCTTAAAACACATCACAATCGTAGGCCCCTCCAAAGCCGGAGCTCAGCTGGAAGGTAGCAAGGATTTTGCCAAAGAATTTATGCAAAGGCACCAGATCCCTACAGCAGCTTATGCTACATTTGATGAGGCTAATTTTGAGGAAGGCCTGGCCTACCTGGAGCGACACAGTACGCCGATTGTTTTAAAGGCAGATGGCCTGGCGGCCGGGAAAGGTGTGGTTATCACCTCTGATACCGAAGAAGCGAAGAAGGTCTTTACAGATATGATCAAAGGTAACCAGTTTGGCAGTGCCGGCGCCCGCGTGGTGATCGAGCAATTCCTGACGGGTATTGAACTTTCGGTATTTGCATTTACCGACGGTACAAATTTTGTGATCCTGCCTGAAGCCAAGGATTATAAGCGTATTGGGGAAGGTGATACCGGCCTTAATACGGGTGGTATGGGGGCAATCTCCCCGGTGCCGTTTGCACAGGGCGAATTTATGAGTAAGGTAATGGACAGGGTGGTAAAGCCTACAGTGGAAGGCCTGGCCAAAGAGCAGATTACTTATCAGGGTTTCATCTTTTTCGGTCTGATCAATGTGGGTGGCGAACCCTATGTGATCGAGTACAATTGCCGGATGGGTGACCCGGAAACAGAAGTAGTAATGCCAAGGCTGGAGAATGACCTGCTGGAAATGATCCAACACCTGGATGACCAGTCTTTAGACCAGGTACAGGTACAGCATAGCGCTAAAGCTGCTTGTACGGTAATGCTGGTAGCTGGTGGCTATCCTGAAGATTATGCTAAAGGTGATGCCATCAGCGGTATAGAGCAGGTAAACAAAAGTATTGTTTTCCATGCGGGTACTAAGCAGGCCGGCGAGCAGGTGCTGACCAATGGCGGCCGTGTTTTGGCGGTTACTTCCTATGGCGATAATATCCAGGACGCTCTGGCGCAATCTTATGAAAGCCTGCAACAGATCAGCTTTAATAACCAAAACTACAGGAAAGACATCGGTTACGAATTCAACTAATCCGGATATTTAATATTATTGCAATCAATAGATGCAAAGTTTTAGGGAACCAACGTTTTCTATATACTTTGCATCTTTTACGTTTTACGCCACATTTATGTTCAAAAGAAAAACTACACTTAGCTTTGTTTTTGCCTGTTCGGGCTTGGTTGCTGCAGCACAAGAAGCCACAGACACGCTTAAAACAGTTTCCGGGGTGAGAACAACTGAGTACAAGCCAAGGAAATTATTAGAATTGTTAACGGCGACGAATTTTATCGATGCATTATCGATGGCTACTACCGGTATGCAAACCACCGCATCGGGAGCTCCCGGAAGCAATGTCGGGATAGCGATCAGGGGGTATTCGAATCGACATTATGAGCAGAAGCCTTTGATCATTTTAGATGGACTGCCGTACCAGGGTTCTTTAAATGCCATTAATCCGGCCAGTATAAAAGGCGTTACGATACACAAAAGTGTTGTCATGGCAGATGCCCCTATGAATTTAGCCGCCGATGGCGTTATTGAGGTAGCTACCTGGAAGGCACCTGATGCCCCTGCTCCCTGGAAAATAAGCCTGGATGCCAACCTGGGAATAAATACCAGGGCTATCCCGGAATATGACCTGGTTACCGATCCTCGCCAGTATTATGAATTGCGTCACCAATCCCTAAGAGCCCTATCCTATCGGACAAATGGAAACTGGGAAGAGGCGGGCCGTTTTGCCAGTAATGCTCTAATTGATAGGTATGTAAGAAATATATTTGACGTTCCTGACTATGAATTAGTAGATCCGGTGTCTGGGAAGTTTAACGCGGCGGCCAATTTGCGCTACCAGGATAAGCCCGTTGAATTAATACAGCGTATCGGTTTAAGGCAGGCCTATAACCTGGCGGCTTCAAAACGATTTAAAAATGCAGGCTTAAGCTTCAATGCAGGCTATCTTAAGGAAAATAGTTATATCCGCAATAATGATTTTAACCGGTTTAATGTCGGGGGTAATGCTTTCTGGAATGTGAGCCCGGAATTGTCATTAGGCATGAATGCTTATCTTACACATACCGGCGGCCAATTCTGGGATGCGGACTTCCTGGACCAAAGAAACAACCTGGACCCATTTAATTTTATGCGCACCACTGCGCCCGTATACCCGGTTTATGAAAGAGACAATGAGGGCAATGTTATCCGGGATCCTAATACCGGTTCCGGTGTATTTACTCCCTGGGGAAAAGGGCTGGCCTGGTTTTTACAGAATAAAAGAGCCAGTGACAATAATATGGTCCGTTTGAATCCCCATATCAAGTACGAGTTAGGTAAACAAATAGAACTCAGTTTCCAGGGTGCTTATACTACTGACGCGCTTAAAAGAACGGAAATAAATAATAGTGGCCTTATTGTTGGGGGCGCTATCCCGCCATTGGCACCCGGTGCTATTATGAGCAGAAGTCAAAGCGAGCAGATGAACCTCAATCCAAAAGTACGTTTTGAAGGCGAATCTGGAAGACACCGGTGGATGGGGGTATTACAATATATGTACGAAGCTTCCAGCCAGAGGGCAAGAGCTTATTATGAAAGTGAAGTAGCTATACCGTTTCCGCAAATGCCCTGGGAAAATACCCAATATAATACCTGGAATCAAATGCATACAGCGGATGGCCAGGCCATTTATAATTATCATGACCGGTTTGCTATGACCGGCAGAGTAAACTATGCCAGTTACCGTTATAAAAATCTGGATAATGCGTGGACAGGGGGTGGATCACGTAATAAGGTCGAGCGCTCAGCTATTAATTATGCGTTCAAAGCTGCCTGGCATAACAGGAAAAAGCAATGGGGCCTGTGGGCGGAATTTGCACGAACCAGTAATTACCTTCAGCCCGGTGCTGAACAAGTGATGGAGTTGGTTTATAATTATTTTTACCGGAGCGCAGCGCCTGATGCGTTTTTCTTTTTTGAAAACAAGTATCTGCCGCGGCAAACGAATCTCGAACTGGAGGCTTATCTTAATGTAGAGAGGATATCTGTTAATGCTGCCGTATTTGAAAGGCGGGTAAATAATAGCCTGCACCTGAATGCTTTTACTACACCCGGCTGGCCCGGAAACGAGGTCCTGGAAGGATTTGATATCAGGAACAGGGGCTTGGAATTATCTTTAGAATACTATCCTGTGCAAAACAGTAAGATCCGTTGGCAAACAGGTTTGTACCTCACTCACGTAAAAGCAGTGGTAACAGACATGATAGCGTCAAGGGATACATTATTAACAGGCATGGGCGTCTTCCAGTTTAAAGACGGGGAGCTTAATGGACTTTATGCGCCCAAAGTGGCGGGTATTGATCCCAATGACGGTGCTTCCCTATTCGCTTCGGCAGGCGGGACTACCAGAGATTACAATTTGGTGTTACTGGAAGATTATATCAGGATGGGGAGCGCCGCACCTTTTTTATATGGCTCCTGGGTCAATAATGTTTATGCCGGGAAGTTTAGTTTCCGAATGGCATGGACTTATGCTTTAGGAGGTAAAGTTTTTGATCAGGCCTATCAGGCTGCGATGGATACGGATAACTGGGGATTAAGTGCCAATTATCATCAAGATGTAACCCGGGCCTGGTCTCCTTCCAATACAGGCACTTCGGTGCCCGCCATCGGCAGCTATTTCAGCAATGCCTATTCCGACCGGTTTTTTGTTTCCGGCAGCTGGTTGAATTTGAAAAGTATTATGCTCAACTATAGTATTCCTGTAAACTGGATCGGTAAATCAGGTTACGAAGCCTTAAATATTTACGCTGCGGGAGAAAATCTTTTATTCTTCTCTGCCCGGAAAGGGCTTAATCCCAATGCGGACTTTATGGGCCGCCGCCTGGGAAATGCTTATACACCTATGCGTACGGTTATGGTAGGGGTGAGAGTTGAATTCTAGGGAAAACTGATTACGTGGTTTAAAGGTTGCTCTGTGAATAGAGCAGCCTTTTTATTTTGGAAATGACAAAAATCCATATAGCAAATCTGCAGATAAGCTTAAGACATAGGCTGGCAGCGCATTACAGATAATTTTAAATAAATGAATCTTTTGTATTCGGGATCAGATTATTTAGATTAATATAATGGTTTTATTTTGTGTAAACAAATTGTAAACATATTTTTATTTTATTATTGACATTCAAATTATTATAAATTTAATTGGATAACCTATGTTGTTTGTTTGTGTAATTAATGTGTTTTTTTTCTAGCTTTGTATTCCTAAGAACTTTATTAAACAACTCTTTTATGGAAGTAAAAAATACTAAAAAAGCAGCTCCGACCTTTAGCCAGGACGATGCTTTTAAGGCTAGTCTGGCTTATTTCAAAGGAGATGACCTCGCAGCCCGTGTATGGTTAAATAAATATGCCCTGAAGGATTCTAACGGGAACCTTTATGAGCAATCCCCCGATGATATGCACCGCCGTATCGCCGGTGAGATAGCACGTATTGAAGCCCGCTATGAAAACCCGATGACGGAAGATGAGGTCTTTGAACTGATCCGGGACTTTAAATACATCATCCCGCAGGGAAGCCCGATGACAGGGATCGGTAATCCTTACCAGATTGCCTCTCTGTCCAACTGTTTCGTGATCGGCAATGCCGGTGCTTCCGACTCCTATGGCGGTATTATGAAGATTGACCAGGAGCAGGTGCAATTGATGAAACGCCGTGGCGGTGTAGGACATGATTTGTCGCACATTCGTCCTAAAGGCTCACCCGTAAAAAACTCCGCGCTTACTTCTACAGGACTGGTTCCTTTTATGGAGCGTTATTCCAATTCTACCCGCGAAGTCGCCCAGGATGGCCGTCGTGGCGCCTTAATGCTGTCAGTATCGGTAAAGCACCCCGATGCGGAAGCCTTTATTGACGCTAAAATGGAACAGGGCAAAGTGACTGGCGCGAATGTATCTGTGCGGATCACTGATGATTTTATGAAAGCGGTGCAAAGCGGCGAAACTTACCGCCAGCAATACCCGATCAATAGCAAAGATCCTTTGTTCACCAAAGATATCAATGCTACTGAATTATGGAAGAAGATCGTTCATAATGCATGGCGCTCCGCGGAACCGGGCATCCTGTTTTGGGATACCATTATCAAAGAATCCGTTCCGGATTGCTATGCAGACCTGGGTTACCAAACCCTGTCCACCAATCCTTGTGGCGAAATTCCCTTGTGTGCTTATGATTCCTGCCGTTTATTAGCCATTAATCTTTATTCTTACGTAGATCAGCCTTTTACCAAAGCCGCCAGCTTCAACTGGGACCTGTTTAAAAAACATATCCATGCGGCGCAGAGAATGATGGACGATATCATCGACCTGGAGCTGGAAAAAGTAGAAGCGATCCAGAGAAAGATAGACGAAGACCCGGAAAGTGACGATGTAAAAGCTATTGAACGTAACCTTTGGGCAAATATTGCCCGTAAAGCCGAAGAAGGCCGCCGTACCGGTATTGGTATCACTGCGGAAGGCGATATGCTGGCTGCTTTAGGTATCCGTTACGGTAGTGAAGAGGGAATTGCTTTCTCTACGGAAATTCATAAAGTAGTAGCTTTAGAAGCTTACCGCTCTTCAGTGTATACCGCTAAAGAGCGTGGCGCTTTCCCGATCTTTGATAGCGAAAGAGAAAAAAATAACCCGTTCATCAACCGCCTGAAAGAAGCCGATCCGCAACTCTATTTTGAAATGATGGAATATGGCCGTCGTAATATAGCTTTATTAACGATCGCGCCTACCGGTACTACTTCTTTAATGTCGCAGACTTCCAGTGGCATCGAGCCGGTTTTCTTGCCGGTATATAAACGTCGCCGTAAAGTGAACCCGAATGATAAAGATGTACGTGTTGATTTCGTAGATGAAGTAGGCGATAGCTGGGAAGAGTACATCGTTTTCCATCATAACTTCAAAAAATGGATGGAAGTAAACGGTCATGATACCAATAAAAATTACAACCAGGAAGAACTGAACAATTTAGTAGCGCAATCACCTTATTATAAAGCGACTTCGAATGATGTAGACTACCATGCTAAAGTGCGCATGCAGGGCGCGATCCAGAAATGGGTAGATCACAGCATCAGTGTGACCATCAATATGCCGAATGATGTGACGGAAGAGCTGGTGGGCGAACTGTATATGGAAGCCTGGAAAAGCGGTTGTAAAGGGGTTACGGTTTACCGGGACGGTAGCCGCAGCGGCGTATTGGTCGCTACAGACGATAAAAAGAAAGAAGATAAAAATACAAAATCCCAGTCAGATAACCCTGATCCCGATGAAAGCGTAGATGCCAGCATCTTTCCGACCTCCCGCCCGGAAGTATTGAAAGCGGATATCGTACGTTTCCAGAACAACCGCGAAAAATGGATCGCCTTTATCGGCCTGATTGACGGGAAGCCTTACGAGATCTTTACCGGTCTTGCAGATGATGATGAAGGAATCATGTTACCGAGATTGGTCAATGAAGGCCTGATCATCAAGAACCGGATGGAGGATGGCAGCAGCCGTTACGATTTCCAGTTCCAGAACCAGAGAGGCTACAAGACCACTATCGAAGGGCTTTCTCATAAATTCGACCCGGAATACTGGAATTACGCGAAACTGATCTCGGGTACCTTACGTCATGGTATGCCTATCGAGAAAGTAGTAGACCTGATCAACGGCCTGCAGCTCGAAGAAAATATCAATACCTGGAAAAACGGCGTAGCCCGGGCATTGAAAAAATATATTGCGGATGGTGTAGTCGCTCATAAAGCCAAATGTGCGAATTGTGGCGGTACGCATTTGCAATACCAGGAAGGTTGCCTCACCTGTAAAGACTGTGGCAGCTCAAAATGTGGCTAAACGCTAAGCAATAATCCATAACGAACAATCCGGGGCGGCATAATGCGGCTCCGGATTTGTATTTATAAATAAATAATTGTTTAACTTTGAGCAAAAGAGCTTATGAAATATATATTCAGTCTGATCATTGCCGGTTCTTTATGCCTTAATGCGAATGCTGCGGAAAAGAAAGAAACCATTGTTGTAAAAACCAGCATTGCCTGTGATCATTGCCTGCAATGCAGCAGCTGCGGACAGAATATCAATGATAAAATACGGGATACGGAGAAGGGAATCAAGAAAGTTAAAGTAGATCCTAAGACCAATACCATTACCGTTACTTATTCAGCAGATAAAACAAACCCGGAACAAATCAGGAAAGCGATCGCTGATGCCGGTTATGATGCCGATGAAGTAAAAGCCACAGCCGTAGCTTATGAGAAGCTGGATGGCTGCTGCAAAGCGAAGTAAAAATCAGAAGAATTATAAGGAGTAATTCATATTGAAGAATAATAGCGAAGGCCGGTTTTAAACCGGCCTTCGCTTATCTGAAATTTTTACATTGATTAAGGAGCAACAGCAGCGGCTTCCGCTTTCTTAACCGCAAGCACGGTCTTTACATTTAAACTTTGCCCGGCGCGCATTACCGCTACAATATTATCCGCGATCGCGTCTTTATCCGCGTTGATCACGATCGTAGGTGTGGTATCCTGGCTGGAAGCAATCCGCATTTGGATAGCACTAACTAAAGAATCCGGAGTAACCGGGTTTTGGCCGACAAAGAACTGCTGGTCGGCATTGATCGAAACGACTACCGTTTGTTTCACTTTGGTATCGTTGTTGGCGGTAGGGTTCGTCAGTTTGATCACGTTCGGGTTGGCCAGCGTGGCTATGATCAGGAAGAAAAACAAAAGAATGAACAATACATCATTCAAGGCCGATGTATGTGCTTCCGGTTTTTCTCGGGTATTTCTTCTGATATTCATTGCGTATAAAATGTTGCAACTACAAATGTAGGGAAAACTATTTACATAAAATACCGGGCTATAGCCAGGCGACGGCGAAATCATCGGTAGTAAAACCACTGAGGCGGCATGCTTCCCGGGTTTTGTTCAGCTCCATATTAATCTTGGCATGCTCTTCATACCAAAGAACGTCCCGGATGGGCATGTCTCCTTTAAAGTCGACCGCACCCAGCCCGTAATACTTAAAAAGCGCTTCTTTGGCGGTCCAGGCCAGGGTGATCCCACTGATCTGGTTGTTAAATAAGGCCTGCTCTTCTTCCGATAAAAATTTAGACTGCAGGTTTTTTATCTTTTCTACATACACCTGTATGTCCACCCCTACAGATTTGGTTGCGCTGATAATAGCGGCCGCATAGGGGAAAGAATGCGAGATGGAGAAATGAAGGCTCTGGTCATTAAGCTCCGGTTTCCCTTCCGGGCTGAGGACCATTTTTTCAAAAGGAAAATCAGCCTTCAGCTCTTTCAGCAGGAACCTGCCGGCAAGATGCTCCAACCTGCGCTTGGGATGTTTCTTGTCGGATTCAAAACCAAGAACCGAAGCAAAAAATGCCTCGGTTTCTTCGATATGCCATATGATTATGGAATAATGTTGTTCCTTTTTCGTAAAAAATAAAGGCATTATCCTAATAGTTGATTACTTGCTCTTCCATTTGTGGCATTGCCCTGAATTCGTATTGCTGGTTGCGCAACTGAGGTTCAAAACCGGCCTCGCGGATCGCTTCCTGGATACCACTTGCTGTAAAGCGGTGCGGTGCACCTGCAGCGCTTACTACATTCTCTTCGATCATGATAGAGCCAAAGTCATTCGCACCCGCGTGTAAGCACAATTGCCCTACACGTTTACCTACGGTAAGCCAGCTTGCCTGGATGTTCTTGATATTAGGCAGCATGATACGGCTTAAAGCGATCATTCTTATATACTCTTCGGCTGTAGTATCGTTTTTCGCCCTTCTTATTTTTTTCAGGAGAGTATCCACATCCTGGAAAGTCCAGGGGATGAAGGCTACAAATCCTTTAGCGCCTTCCGGCTTTTTAGCCTGCACCGTTCTTAACTTGACCAGGTGCTCTACCCGCTCGCGGATGGTTTCTATATGACCAAACATCATGGTGGCAGAGGTCGTCAGGCCCACTTTATGGGCTACTTCCATAATATCCAGCCACTCCTGTGCGCCACATTTGCCTTTGGAAATAAGCCGCCTTACGCGGTCGTCCAGGATCTCGGCTCCCGGGCCCGGCATACTGTCCATGCCCGCCTCTTTTAGTGCGAGCAACGCTTCCATATGGCTTATGCCGGATACTTTACAGATATGCGCCACTTCCGGCGGACCGAGGGCATGCAGTTTTAAATTAGGATATAGTTCTTTTAACTGCTTAAACAACTGTACATAGTAATCTAAGCCCAGATCGGGGTGGTGCCCGCCTTGTAAGAGTAATTGCTCCCCGCCATAACGGAAAGTTTCTTCAATCTTTGTTTTATAGGTCTCAATATCAGTAATGTAGCTGTCGCCATGACCGGGAATCCGGTAAAAATTACAAAATTTACAGTTGGCCGTGCATACATTGGTCGTGTTCATGTTCCGGTCAATGATCCAGGTGACCTTACCATGAGGTACCTGTTTTTTACGGATTTCGTTGGCTACATAGGCCAGTTCAGTCATGGGCGCGTGTTCAAAGAGGTAAATACCTTCTTCCACATCCAGGAATTCCAGGGCCAGTGCTTTTTCGTATAAAGCGTTTAAGTTCATTTGCTATTGTAATTGTCATGCTTACGGGGCTTTAACCACTCAGGCATGTTGAATAATCATTGGCAAAGATAATTAATATTCATTGTGCGTAAAGGTATTTAACAGATCCTAAAAACAGCAAAGCCGGGCGACGAGGCCCGGCTTTGCGATTATTGAAAATGTTTGTTTTAGAAGAAAATACCAATGCGTAATGCGAAATTGTTGAAGCGGGTATTTCCATCTCTGAAATCATTATTTACACTGATGGCCTGGCCTTTATCGTACAATTCAAAATTTTGAGGATTGGTCATATCCGGCAGGAAACCATTATTGAAGAAGATACCTGCATAAGCGGCCAGCTTGTCCGTTAAAGGGTATTCAACCCCTGCGCCTAAATTCATCTGAAAGTTAATGGGGGCAAAACCCGGGTTCAATGCGCCACGGGAGCCGATCTTATCTTTATCCTGGCTTACCGTGATCAATTGCTCATTATCATTGTAATAAGTCAGGTCATAGGCTGCTTTACGGGCAACCCGGAAACCTAGGGTCACCCCTGCTTGTCCGAAGAACCGGAAGTTGGAAATAGGGTCTGTCCTTAACTTGATCGCTACCGGGATCTCCAATAAGCTTACATTATAGTCAAAAGAGGCTGTCTGAATGGTATTCTTTGCCGGTACATTGCTGGCCCTGCTCATAGACATTTTGCCGCCGCCCATGTTCATTTGCAGGCCGGAAACGATCGCGTAGTTATCCTGGAAATAGTACTCCGCCATTAACCCGTAGATAAAACCTACTTTCGAGCCATCATTAGCGATATTATAAGTCTTGTCGTCATTTGTTTTAGAGGTGGAACGCATCCAGGACATTGTCGGGGCCAGGTAGGCGCCGAAACGGAATTTCTTGGTGTCAATACCATAGCTTGAACCTGAAAAGGTAGTATTATCGTCCTGGGCCACAGCAGTAGCCGCAAATAAACCGAAACCGGCAAGTAATAGTGCTAATTTTTTCATATATTATTATTTTTATAATTATGTTTGTAGCTTATCGGGCGAAATTAAGCTTTATTTTTTATCCTTATAATTATTCAAATGTTATTAGCCTTCGGCTAAAGCTTTCCAGCGCTTCATCCGTTGGGCATAAAAGAAAATAAAGATAAGCCCGAAAGCTAATAAAAGCCAGCTTACATTTGCTCCCAGTAAATCCATTATCGTCTGGTGATCTTTTAAGCGGTAGTCTACCCCATATTTTGCTATAAAATATTCATTCTGATGCGCAGAGATAATACCCAGGATGAGTAAACCGAATGGTACTATAAATACAATGGTAAGGTTCATAAAGACCGATTTTACCCGTTTAGACATACCCTGCCCGCTGATTGCCGGAATAATAAAGATCGCTAAAGCCAGCGCCAGCAGGAAATAAGGTACTGAAAACTCAATATTGGTATTGCTCAATCCACTGACCATGGCAAACAGGGCCACTAAGATACCTAAGAGACCGGCAGCTACTGCCGCAAAGATTACTGATTTAAGATCGGTAGTCCTGAAGGCGAGCAGGATGCTGGCTAAGCCGAAAGCGATCCAGATGGAAACATGCAAAAAGTCATTCAGTTTATGCCAGGCCCTCAGCTCATCCACATTGTCAAAAACATTTCTGAAGCTGATCATGTCTATAAAATAGCGGGTTTCCCGCCTGACTCGGACATTACCGGCTGCGTCTGCGGCTACAGCCGCCGCATCTACAGTCTCCGCTGTTGCTGCAGCAGCGCTATCATAGTATTCATCATTATTATAAGATGGATAGGAGTTGATAACACTGTCCACCCTATACCTGCCGGGTTTATTAACCAGGCTGAACCATTGATCCACACTTATATTGGATTTGATCATCAACTCATCGGCCAGTTGCAGGAAATTATTCAGGCGGGCTTTAATGCCGGCAGCATCTTTCCTGGTTAAAAGCTCATAGGTTTCTTTCAATACCAGCTGTTCCCGGTCCTGCAGTTGCGGGTATAAAGCCATTACAGAGGGATCCGTAATGTTATTTACATCTTTAAGAAAATAATTGTTCGAATAATTGAATAGCGTATAGGCCGTATCTGCCAGGTGAGACACATCAAACACTTTATCCAGCATGGTGATGATTACTGTATCATTTTTTATAGCAGGTTTTACTTCTGTATAGGCATCTTCTTGCTTATAATAGTTCAGACTATTGCGGATCAATTGTTCATAATTGCTGTCCGCTGTAGTTGTAATTATTTCTTTAGTTGTGAAAAATTGTATCTGTCCATTGTGGGCAACAATGGATGGCCCGTCCAGCATGGTTTCCGGTTCTGTAACATTCCTGCGTTCAAGGGTATCAAAAGGGCTTGGGTAACGCCGGTTGATCAGGTTATAGTCTTCAATATTTAACAAAAGAAAGGGCGCTGCCCTGGCCGCGGTTAATCGTTGCGCTTCAAATTTAGCTACCGGGTATTTTTGATGAATAAACGTTTTATACCCGATCATATAGCTCATATGAAAGGTGCTGCAGGCAAAGAAGATCAACAGGTAATAAAAGAAACTAAGAAAGATCTTTCTCCTGCTGGTCGGGTAAAAATTTTTAAAGGCATTATTCTTCAATAAATAAACCAGCCATAATACCAGTAATATAATGGTGACGGCTATGGCAAAGAGCATAGCGCCATTACCGTTCAACACATCAAAATCATAAAGCTGGTGATGTAAAGACGCAGGAGTTATAAAAGTGAAGTAGCCGCCCGTGAAAAACAGGATATGGATGCCCAGGGCTATAAGTAGCATCCATACCAGGCGCGTATTCCATATATTAGGATAACGTTCCAGCAGGTACTGGTTGATGCGATGGAAGAAATTCATAGTGAATATTGTTAGGTTTTTTATGCTACAAAAAAGCGGCGTGAAGAACTGGAAATATTTCTGATGTAAACAATCTCGAGGTCCGAATGGCCCAGCGTTTGCAGCACCTGGCTGAAGCTCACCGGATCGTTGAACCGGGCGATGAACTGCCCCCCATTAAAAGTGAGTTTTTCAAGCGCAAGTACTGAAAGCACCTCCTGGAGCTTCTCTTTATTACTGCTCACATCCATTTCCACGATTAGTTTTCGCTCACTTTGTTCTTGCTGTTCTTGTTCCTGGTGGTTGTACTTACCATTTTTAAGAAAAATAACTTTATCTGAAATCTTTTCTACTTCATACAGTTGCTGGGAACTCAGGATCAGCGCGATGGGGTTCGTTATGGAATTGGAAATATACCTGAGGTCTTCCAGGATCATTTGCTGGGCCAGGATGTCGAGATTGGCCAGGGGTTCATCTAAAAGCATTACCTCGGGCTGGCGCAGCAAAGTGCGGGCCAGCTCAAACCTCATTTTATAACCCGAAGATAGCTGGTGCCATTTAAGGTCTTTATAATTCCATAAGCCCAGGCGGGCGATCATCATCAGTACCCGCGTTTCGATCTCCTGTGGCTGAAGCTTGTAGCTGGCCAGCACAAATTTTAGGTTATCCTTAAGGCTGCCATACCACTTCTGCGTCCGTTGCGGGATATAGACCAGCTTGGACCTGAGGTCATAATCATCGGTAGGCGCTTTACTAAACGTATAATTGATCGTGCCCTGATTGTAAAACAGCTCCCGGGCCAGGATGCGCAACAGGGTCGTTTTACCATTACCATTTTCTCCTACCAACCCGTATACCTGTCCTTTCCTTATCTGTACACTAATAGGGCCAAGTGCAAAACCGCTATGGCCATAGGTTTTGGTAAGGTTTTCCCCCGCGATGACCGCGTCATTCTTGTTACCGGCTTGTAAGGGGATCGTCGCTATTTGGTCCAGTAATTCCAGGCATGCGGTAACCCAGGCCGGGTCTATCGTTTCTTTATGTTGCTCTCTTTCAGCAGTAAGCTTAATAGCGGCTTTGTAGACCGCCATATCCTGGGTGTCCATAGCGCAGTCCAGTAAACGCCTGAATGCGAGTGCATAGTCCTGGTGCTTGAAGTATGCCCTGACCTCTTCTATTCTTATTTGAGATAAGCCCATTTACGTATTTTGTTTTGGTGCTATAAGTCGGTTTTGTGCTACAAATATAGCTGCTTTAGCCGCGCAAAGCTATACGATATATTGAGTTTTTTTATAAAACATTTCGGGCAAAGCCGCTTGTGTAAAGGTTTTCTTTTTTCAAGTAAAAAATCGGCTTAAATTTGTAGTATGAGTATACATATGCCTACTCTTTTTGACGACGAAGAGTATTTTGTACCTCCGCCCAAAAAGGAAAGCCGGAAGAAAAAGGACGTACCTGAAGCAAAGGACGAAGTATTGAAAGATGCTGAAACCGATGCGGCAGCTGATCCTGTCGTACCCTCCCGGCCCCCGATGGAAGAAGCGGGCGCTCCGGCCGGGGATAATATCGATACGGTTGAAGTAACGCCTGAAACCACAGTTGCGGCACCACTTGTTGAGGAGGTGGCAGTGGAAGCTCTTACCGGTATCCAGGCTGGACCGGAAACCGGTATAGTATCTACTGAAGTGCTACCTGAAACTGCTGCTGATGAAGTGACAGAACCCGTTGAAGCGGTACAACCGGCAATGGAAGCGGATGTAGCGACAGACACTCCTGCTGAAATTACAGCAGTTAAATTAACAGGGTCTGCACCGGAAGTGGCAGGGGAGCAGGTACTGACTGCTGAAGAAGAGATACTTCCGAAAACCTCGGTAGCGGAAGTTATTGAATTGGAACAGGAAGCAGAAGAGACTGAAAATATAGTGGCCGCCCCGCTGCCGGAAATTATTGAAGTATCCGCGGTGGATGAATTAGCTGTTGAGCTGCCTAAAGCTACCCCGGGTATTACTTTCGAAATTCCTGAAGAAGAGGATATGCCGGCAATAGAGTTAGAAATGACGGCAAGGCCTATCCCTGCCATCAGGGAAGATAAAGTAGACGACCTGGACCAGCTGATGCGTACCGAGCTCATCAGCCAGGATTACACTGCGTTTTCGGGGTTTGCTTTTGAACCCCAACCCGAAAAAAAAAAGATAACACCGGAACCTGAAACCACAGCAGAGGAGTTCGCAACACCCCCGGGAAAGGAAGACATTAGCCTGGCTGTACAGGAAATAGATGCCGCCGGGCTCGATTTTGAATTTGAATCGGATGCTTTAGCTTCTTCTTTGCCGGAGTTTGATTTAGAAAATAAATATTATACGATCGGTGAAGTGGCCGCATTGTTTGGCGTGAATGTGTCCCACATCAGGTTCTGGACCACAGAGTTCAACCTGAAGGTACGTACCACCCGTAAAGGTGACCGCTTGTATAATCCTGAAAATATAGCGCGTCTTCGCCTGATCCATCACCTGGTAAAGGAGAATGGGTTTACCATAAAAGGCGCTAAGGAGCAACTAAAGCACCAGAAGCAGAACGTGAGCAACCAGCTTGACCTGAAAAACAAGTTGAGCGGCTTGAAAGATAAGCTTGAGCGTATAAAAAAGAATTTGTAGTATGCGGTATTTGACGGCGCCGCGGGTACATGACGGTACCCGCTTTGTAACCGGTAAAAAGATATTAAGCTTTGATGAAGACGGAATCTTCCGTGGTTTTGCAGGTATGGATGAGGTCGCTACCGACCGGGTAGAAACCTTTGAGGGGCTGCTGATGCCCGGCCTGGTTAACGCGCATTGCCACACAGAACTTTCCCATACTAAAAATACCATCCCGGAAAACACCGGCCTGGTCCCTTTCCTGGGACTGGTGGTGGAAACCAGGTCTGCCGGTGAAGCCGAAAAGTATGCGGCAATCAATGAAGCGCTAAGCTCCCTGGCCCATAGCGGCTGTATCGCCCTCGGCGATATTGCTAACAGCACGGATAGCTTGCCGCTGCGCTCCAACGCGCATATGCACATACATACTTTCGTAGAAACCATGGGTTTTATACCGGAATTTGCGGCCCAGCGTTTGGATTACTCTTTAAAGGTGTACCAATCTTTTAAAGCCCAGGCGCAACCGGCTAATGGCTATGTGTTGAGGCAGTCTGTAGCGCCACATGCGCCCTACTCGGTTTCCGGTAAACTTTTTGAATTGATCAATTCCCTGGAGGAAAACAGCCTGCTTACCATACACAATGAAGAGAGTGCCGCGGAGAACGAATACTTTATCAACAAGACAGGCCTGATGCAGGAGCTGTACCAACGCCTGAAGATCAATGATGAATGGTTCCGGCCTACAGGCAGGAATTCATTACCCGGCTATTTACCCTACCTGTCGGCCACACACCCGCTTTTACTGGTGCACAATACTTTCATGGACCAGGAGGATATTGATGTACTGAAAAAATCAGGCCATGAGGTGTCCTTTTGCCTTTGCCCTAATGCCAACTGGTATATAGAAAGGCGTTATCCGGATGTGGACTTACTGGCAGACTCTGGCTTTAACATCTGCCTGGGTACAGACAGCCTGGCTTCTAATCACCAGCTGAACGTCTATGAAGAGGTGCTTACTTTAAAAAGAAATTTCCCGGCAATACCCGAAGAACGTTTACTGGCCTGGGCCAGCTCCGGAGGCGCCAAGGCGCTTCAGCTGGATCATATCGTGGGTAGTTTTAAACCGGGCTTAAAACCGGGCCTGGTACATATCCGGGAAGAGCAATCGGTAAGGATCCTGTAATTATTGCTGTAAAATATCTACGGGCAGGCGCTTGGCAATAGCTTTGCCCAGGGTAATCTCATCCGTATATTCCAGTTCACCACCAAAGGCCACGCCGCGCGCGATACCCGAGATAAGGATCGAGCGGTTATTCACCAGCTTATTGATGTAATAAACCGTGGTGTCCCCTTCAATGGTAGGGCTCAGGGCCATGATCAGTTCCCGCGGCTGGTCCTGCCGGATGCGTTCGATAAGCTGGTTGATGTACAGCTGGTCCGGGCCGATACCTTCGAGCGGGGAGAGCAGCCCGCCCAGGATATGGTATACCCCGCTAAACTGGCCGGTATTCTCAATCGTGATCAGGTCCCGGAAATTCTCCACCACGCAGATGAGTTCTTTTTTCCGGGATGGATTAGCACAAATACTGCAGATCGCTCCATCTGCTATATTATTGCAGGTCTGGCAGAACTTTATTTCCGTACGCATCTTCGCGATGCTTTCCGTAAAAATCTTTGTAGTGTCTTCAGGTTCCTTCAGCAGGTGTAACACCATACGTAAGGCAGTTTTTTTTCCTATTCCGGGCAGCTTACAAAAAGCATTCACCGCATCTTCTATCAACTTCGAGGTATAAATCATTCTGCAAAAGACTAATCTTCTGCAAAATTAGATAATTAACGATATCTAAATCCAATAATTATTCCGTTAAGTAATTATATAGTAATTTGCAATCCTTTTTATAAAAAACTATCTCGGGTGAAGCGTTTGAATTTGTTGTTTGCTAAAGTGATGCTGTGTGGTAGTATTATTACCCTTGGTCTTGGCGTACCTAAAGTGTATGCACAGGAGGCTAAACCGGTTAAAATATTATTCCTGCTGGACGGCTCCAGCTCTATGCTGGACGACTGGCAGCCGGGGAAGCAACGGTTTGAGGTCGCGGGCCAGCTGATTACCGCTATTGTAGACAGCATACAGCGTGTAAACCCCGATGTGCAGTTCGCTTTACGGGTATTCGGACACCAGTACACGGTGCAGCAAAACAACTGTTTTGATACCCGTCTGGAAGTACCTTACAACCGGCAAAACCTGAACCAGATACGCGCCCGGCTTAAGTATATCAGCCCGAGAGGTGTGTCTCCTATCGCTTATTCTTTAAAACTTACGGCAGAAGAAAACTTTGTACAAAGTGACCGCAATGCTTATAGTATCATTTTAGTAACAGATGGGGGTGAGAGCTGTGGCGGCAATATGTGCGAGGTGATCAATAAGCTCCTGGGCGATAAGATCGCTTTTAAGCCCTATATTCTAAGCCTGATCGATAATACTGACCTGCGTAAGGAATATGATTGTTTCGGGAAATTCCTCGGGGTGCCTAAGCCGGAAGATATAGTTCCGGCGATTAAGACGATCATCGACGACAACCGGTTAATGTTTGAGAAAAATGATGGCACATTTGCCGTTACCAAAAATGAACCTAAACCAATCCCGGTAATGGATACACCGGTAAAAAAAGAAACGCCGCCTGAACCTCCTGTTGTTGCTTCAAAAGAGGTGGTTAGCCTTATAGGGTATGACTTCAGGCGTTCCATACGTAAAATAGCCACCCGGAAAATTAATATTCCCGGCCGCAAGACGCAACCCCGGATGCCGGTTAAACTGGTGTTTACAGAAGACGTTCCGGAGGTAGTAGTACCACCAAGAGAGAAGATTACTTCTATAAGTACGGTAAAACATACAAAAATTAAATTCACCAAGATCTTCGTTTATCCCGAGATCGTACCGCTTAAAAAAGTGGCGAAAGTGGTGAAGGTGAAATTCATGGAGGAGGAGCCGGCGCCGGTGGCCGTAGTACCTAAACCTGTGCCACAAGAGCCTAAACCCACTCCTAAGCCAAAACCTGCGCCAGGTAATACAAAACCGAAACCCGCAATGCCAACCGGTACCGTGAAGCAGGAAGATGCCCCGGTAAAGCAGGCAGAAGCCGTTAAATCGGAAGACACTAAAGTATTGGTTTATTTCACAGACGGGAAAGGAAAATACTATAAGGCAGAGCCGAAGATCGACTTTGTGAACGTGAGCACCGGGAAGGTGGCCCAGTCCAGTTACCGCTTTATTGATAAAAGAACCGGCACACCCGACCCGATCAAGATCACACCGGGTACTTACCGGATCACGAGAGCGGGCAGCAGCTTCCGGTCGGCAGTGATCACTGTTGAGCCTAATACGACCAGCAGGATTGACATACTGGTGAGTAAGGGTTCCATCCGCTTTCAGTATAAAGACAATCCCAACAGGCCGGTGAGTGAGTATACGGCACGCATCAATCAGTCTGTGGCAGGCGGCCCCTTGTTTACACAGCGATGTGACGAAATCCTTGAATACGACCCGGGCCAATACAATATCCTGATCAATACCCTGCCACCTACAACCGCATCTTTACCAGAGCTTAAATTCGGGGAAACAACGGTAATTGATATTAAGGAAAACGGGACATTAGCCATCGGCAATAGTTTTAAAGGTGTTGTGCAGCTATGGTCGCTGGTAGGGGCCAATTATGAGCCTTTTTATGATTTCAGGCTGAATGGTAACCCGGCAGACCAAAAGCTGGATTTATTGCCAGGTTCCTACAAAGTATTCTTTTTTAAAGATGGTAAAGAGCAGGATATGAAGTTCCAGATAAAGAGTAATGAAGAAACCTCGCTAACTTTATAGTCATTTATAGACCATATGCGCTTTGTAAAATTTATATATATATTTATTTTCCTCTATATTATTGCGGCGCTTCTTTTTTGGGGGCATAGCTTAAGCGAGCAAAGCAAGGTTATTTATGAACATGAGCTGGTAGAGCTAAGCCTGAGGATCGACAGCCTGAAGCAGCCGGTGGAGTATAAAATAGCGCAGGCGGGGATCCAGGACCGCTTACACAGCCGGAGCCGGCAATATACCGGTGAGGGCATTACCTTTTTATGCATCATCCTTATAGGTGCCGGGGTCGTTTATACGGCTTTAAGAAGGACCCAATTATTGTCCAGGCAACAACATAACTTCATGCTATCCATTACCCATGAGCTTAAATCGCCCATTGCCGCCATCAAACTCAACCTGGAAACCTTAAAAAAGCGAAAACTCTCGGAAGAGCAGCAATCCATATTACTGGCCCGGAGTGTAAAAGAAACCAATCGCCTGAACGACCTGTGTAATAACCTGCTGCTGGCTTCCCAGCTGGAAAGTGTGAATTTCAAACCTGCTCATGAGCGGATCAGCCTCACCGCGATTGTGAAAGAGGTGGCAGAGCAATATATTGATCGTAATAGCCATGCGTTCCTGTTGAATATTGAGCATGACGGATTTGTATATGGCGATAAGGTGTTGTGGAAGCTCGTTATCAGCAACCTGATCGAGAATGCCTGTAAATATAGTCCACAAGACTCGCTGATCACGGTGAAGCTTAATAAAATAGAAGAACAGCTGGTGTTTCAGGTGGCTGATTGCGGCCCGGGTATCTCTGATGAGGAAAAGCAGAAAATATTTAAGAAATTTTACCGGGTAGGTAATGAAGAATCGCGGAATACAAAAGGAACCGGCCTGGGTTTATTTATCGTCGCCCAGATCGTGGACCGGCATAAAGGGGCAATCGTAGTGCAGGACAATGAGCCTAAAGGGAGTATTTTTGAAATTACAGTAGCAGCAGCATAATTTTTTATAGTGAAAAAAGGACTTTTACAAATGCACCTGGCGGTGCTGCTCTGGGGATTTACCGGGGTTTTAGGTAAGCTCATCAGTCTTTCGGCACCGGTGCTGGTTTGGTACCGGATGGGTTTGACCGCCTTATTCCTGGCCATTATCATTCAATACCGCCATTTGTGGCAGAAAGTAAGTCCAAGAGATATGTGGCGTATCCTGGGCATAGGACTTTTATTTGCTATTCACTGGGTCATGTTTTATGCTTCTATCAAACTGGCTAATGCATCGATCGCCCTGGTCTGCTTATCTACGGCAAGTGTCTTCACCGCGGTGATTGACCCTTTGCTTAACCGGAAAAGAATCAACCCGGTAGAGATTGGCTTAAGTGTCATCGCGATTATCGGCGTATACCTTATTTATGCTTTACAAGGGGAGGAAGCGCAGCACAGTATGATCAATTTTTCCCTCGGCTTGGCTTTAGGGATCGGGGCTTCTATCATCAGCGCGGTATTTACGGTTTTCAACAAGCCACTGACCAGTAAATATGAACCGCGTATCCTTGTGTTTTATGAAATGCTGACCGGCTTTATCTTTTTGAGTCTTCTGGGGCCTGTTTATATTTTTAAAAACCCTGGGGAACCTTTATTGATGCAAAATATGGACATCGTATGGGTACTTTGCCTGGTCTATTTCTGTACAGTCCTGGGGCAGTCCCTGGCTATGTCGGCCTTGCGCCAGCTGAGTTCCTTTACCGTGAGCTTTACGGTAAACCTGGAGCCTTTATATGGTATTATATTCGCATTTGTGCTCCTGGACGAGCATAAAGAAGTGAACTGGGGGTTTTATGCAGGTGTCGGAGTGATAACTCTTTCTGTATTATTGCAGACCTTTTTGATGATCCGCAATGGCCGAAAGTTGAAGAAAGCGGCGATGTTGTCCCAATAAATTGGGCGAATAGCCTCGTTTTGTTTAAAAAAATAGTGCTTACTTTGCTAGTAGCATTAATTATTATAGTATATTAATCAATATGAAAAAGAAACTGATTAGACTGGTCTGGTTTTTGTTTATCGCAGGAATCATTTTAATAGCGGGCGTGGTTGTATTGATCGAGAAAGGCGGAATGGGGGAAATGCCTTCCATGGAGGAGCTGGAAAATCCATCAGCAGCTACAGCATCTGAAGTGTATGATGTAAACGGCAACCTGATGGGCAAATACTTTATCCTGAACCGTTCCAATTCCAAGTATAAAGAGATCTCTAAAAATGTTACCAACGCATTGATCGCAACTGAGGACTTCCGTTTTGAAGAGCATAGCGGTATTGATGGTATCGCGGTATTAAGAGCGGTAGTATTGCTGGGGAAAAAAGGTGGCGGTAGTACCATTACCCAGCAATTGGCCAAAAATCTGTTCCCCAGGGAGAAAACAGGTATTTTCCAATTACCCTTTGTGAAACTGAGAGAGTGGATCATGGCGGTAAAGCTGGAGCGGAACCTGACCAAAGAAGAAATCATTACCCTGTACCTGAATACAGTTCCTTTTGGGGATAATACTTATGGGATTAAAAACGCTTCATTAACCTTCTTTAGTAAAGAGCCTTCAGAACTGACGGTTGAAGAAGCTGCGGTACTGGTAGGTATGCTCAAAGGCAATACGCTGTACAATCCCAGGAGAAACCCGGAGCTGGCACAAGACCGCAGAAATGTAGTGCTGGACCAGATGGCTAAATATAATTACCTGACTGCAGGAGAAGCCGCTGCCGCAAAAGCCAAACCACTTACCCTGAAATATGATAAGCAAATCCATATAGACGGTGTGGCGCCTTATTTCAGGCAGGTCGTAGAGCAGGAAGTAAAAAAATGGTGTAAAACCCACCTGAACGAAGAAGGAGAACCTTATAATATTTACAAAGATGGCTTGAAGATCTATACTACCCTCGACCCGCGCATGCAGCAATATGCCGAAGAAGCTGTAGATGAACAGATGGCGCAATTACAAAAACTTTTTGCTTCACAACCGCAGATCCGCTCTGGCTCGATCTGGAAAAAAGAGCAACCGGCAAGAGTCTTAAAAAGAATAGTGGAAGCTTCTGAAAGGTACAGGGGCATGAAAGATGCCGGTATGTCTAAGGCGGAAATCGACAAAGTATTCTCAACCCCTACCAAAATGTCAGTATTTACCTGGTCCAATAAAGACCGGGAAAAAGATACTACAATGACGCCGATGGACTCGATAAAATATATGCGTTCCTTCATGCAGGCCGGATTTATGGTAATGGACCCATTAAGCGGAGAGGTTAAAGCATGGGTAGGCGGTATCGACCACGGCTTCTTTAAATTTGACCACGTAAATATTGGTACGAAACGCCAGGTCGGCTCTACGATCAAGCCATTGCTTTATTGTCTTGCTGTTGATAATGGTTATTCTCCCTGTGATAATGTAAGTACCGCACCACAAAAGTTTGCGGGCCAGGCTAAATTGTATAATGCCGGTGGTAGCAAATATGGGGGGATGTCTATGCAATCGGCATTGGCGGCTTCCATCAATAATGCCTCGCTTTATTTGTTAAACCAGACCGGTATCCGGAGCTTTATCGAGTTTGCCCACCGTTGCGGGATCAGCAGCGATATCCCGGAAGTGCCTTCCATAGCTTTGGGTGCCCCGGATATCTCCTTGTTTGAAATGCTCTGGTCTTATACGATGTTTCCTACGGGTGGTATTAATACGCAACCTCGTTTCCTGGTAAAGATTGAAGATAAGAATGGTAATGTACTGGAAAACTTTGCCCCGGTTCAGAAAGAAGTAATCAACTCCAATACCGCCTTTAAAATGGTGACCATGATGATGGGCGTTGTAGACAGGGGTACGGCAAAGAGAATTAAAGGACGTTTTGGCCTGAGCGGGGATATAGCGGGTAAAACCGGTACTACGAACGGCCAGGCGGATGCATGGTTCATTGGTTATACACCGGAACTGCTGGCGGGTGCCTGGGTAGGTAACGATGACCGCTTCCTGCGATTCAACAGTACAGCATTAGGCCAGGGCGCGGCCGCAGCGGCGCCTATATTCGGTTACTTCTTTAAGAAACTATATGCTGATCCCAATTCAGGCTATAAAAACGGGGGTAAGTTTACAGCCCCGGAAGGCTTTAGCCTTTGTGGTGGAAATAAAGACTTCTACAATAGTGCCGGTGGCGGAACCAGTTATTACGAAGAAGAGTATGAAGTCATCAAGCGACCACCAAGCACCTCTGAAGGTAGCAGTGGCAACCAGAATGACAGCGATATTATAGAAGAGATTCCGACCTTGGACGAGATAAGATAATGACATTAAAAAAGCCTTTTGAAATAAATTCAAAAGGCTTTTTTAATACTATAAACTTTGATTATTTAGCTTTATTAACGGCTTCGGTTAATTTAGGTAAGATCTCGAAAGCATCCCCTACAACACCGTAGTCAGCGGCTTTAAAGAAAGGAGCATCCGCGTCTTTGTTGATCACAACGATCGTCTTAGAGCTGTTTACCCCTGCTAAGTGCTGGATTGCGCCGGAAATACCTACAGCTACGTATAAGTTCGGGCGAATGGTACCGCCGGTTTGTCCTACGTGCTCGTGGTGTGGACGCCAGTGGGCATCAGCTACCGGGCGGCTACAGGCTAAAGTAGCGTCCATAGCTTTGGCCAGGTCTTCCAGGATACCCCAGTTTTCAGGTCCCTTCAGTCCGCGACCACCAGAAACGACTCTTTCCGCTTCACTTAAAGGTACTTCTCCTTTAACTACATCTTCGCTTACAAATTTAGCGCTGAAATCAGCATCAGTGAAGTCTACCGCAAGGGCAGCTACAGTTGCCGGGCTTCCGCCTTCTGTTACCGCAAATGTGTTAGGCGTTAAGCTGATCACTTTTTTATCGGAAGTAATGCTTACATGAGCAAAAGCTTTACCGGAGAATACAGATTTTTTCACTTTGAACCCGCCATTGGTGTCCGGGTAAGCTACCGCGCCCGTTACCAGGCCAGCTTTAAGCTTCGCCGCTACCATAGGGGCCAGGGATTTACCATTATTGTTGGCAGAGAATACGACAACCTGTGCACCAGTCTGGTTAACCGCTGCAATAATGGCTTTAGTATAAGCTTTAGTGTTGAAGTAGTTTAAACGGGCATCGCTTACATGCAATACTTGCTTCGCGCCATAGGTACCTAAAGTGGCTAATTCACTTTCGTTTACTGCGCCCATAACTACTGCGATCGCGTCGCCGCCTATTTGTTCTGCTGTCTTAACAGCGTAATTAATTGCTTCAAAGGCATTCTTTTTGAATGAACCCTGGGTATGATCTACAAAAACTAATACTGACATATTGTTTTTACTATTTTAAATTTTAAAATGGAATGAAACCGGAGAATAAGATTAAAGTACTTTAGCGTCATTACGCAACGCTGCTACTAACTCATCCATCTGGTCGATCGTGAATAATTTAACCCCTTGCTTAGCCGGCGGTAATTCGTAGCTGGCAATCGTCGTCAGGCTTTCTGCTGCAGCAGCAGGAACTACATTCAAAGGTTTGGTACGGGCTGCCATGATACCGCGCATGTTCGGGATACGTGGTTCAGCCATACCTTTCTGGCAAGCTACTACTAAAGGGAAATCACAGGAAACGGTTTCTTCACCACCTTCGATCTCGCGGGAAACGGTAGCCGTGTTGCCGCTTACTTCCAGTTTTGTCGCATTTCCGATATAATTGGCATCTAAAATACCCGCGATCGTAGCGCCTACGGCACCATTGTTATAATCAATAGATTCTTTTCCTGTTAAAATCAAATCATAACCGTTTTTCTGGGCTAGATCCGCGATCTGCGCACCAATAGTGTATGGGTCATTGCTTTCCGCATCAATACGGAACGCGTTATCGCCACCTAAGGCTAATGCTTTACGGATAATAGCATCCGTATCAGCCCCGCCTACACTCACCAGGTGTATTTCAGATGCAGCACCACTTTCTTTTAATTCAATCGCACGTACCAAAGCATACATTTCATCATATGGATTGATAATGAAGGTAACACCAGCTTCATTGAATTTGGTATCATTATCAGTGAAAGAAATCTTTGCGGTCGTATCCGGAGCTTTTGCAATACAAACTAATATTTTCATATTGTTATTTGATTAGATTTGAATTTCGAAATTTTTGTGCAAATATACTATATAGGGCGCTAAAAAAAGGCGTTTAAAATGTAATATTAGGCAGACAATCACAAATGTTAAAATTATTAAGAAATATTGGCCGTTTAATTGAATACCGCTATTTTCGCTTTCGTTGAATCAAAACTGAACAAATGCAAAAATTCATTATAATGTTGTCTGCGGCTATTTTTGCTACGGCCACATTATCATTTGCCCAGGATGCGCCCAGGAACTCAAGGATCGCAAGTGCAGAAACTTCTGCTGAGGCTACAGAAAGCCGGTTTATTGAGGGGATCTCTTTCGAAGCACCACTTAAGCGCAGTAATACGACAACTACAGCTCCCGCGAATAATACGCGTACTACCGCTAAGAAAACAAAAAATAATAACATACGCCCCGAGTTTGTCGAAGATGAGCCGGCGCCGTCTTTCAAAGATAAAAATACCGCTAAAACTAACTTAGCGGAAGGGATCAAAAGAAGCCCTGTATTGTACGGATTTATCCAGGATTGGTACGGAACGCCTTACCGTATGGGTGGAACGACTAAAAAATCAATAGATTGTTCAGCATTTACAAGACAATTGTTTTCGGATGTGTATGGCAAAAGCCTGGACCGCACTGCCGCTATGCAATTTATGATGACCAGACGTATCTTTGATAAAGAGGACCTGAAAGAAGGGGATTTGGTGTTTTTCAGCATTAAGACCAAGCGTATTTCTCATGTAGGCGTATACCTGGGTGGTGGTAAATTTGTTCATGCCTCCTCCAGCCGCGGCGTCATCATTAGTGAATTAGACCAGGCCTATTGGTCCCGTTACTACTCAGGCGGTGGAAGATTATAAGTAAATTATAAAGAAGATATATTATTAAAAAAGCAGGCTTTCATTTATGAAAGCCTGCTTTTTTAATAATTATTGCCGGGTGTAATTTTTATTAATGAATGCCGTCCATAGGTTCTGTTGGTGGCGGCGGTGGCGGGGTAACATCTTCAACGCTGGTGTCTGTATCCACTATTTTAGCATGTCTTTTTTGTAAAAAATTACCGTAGCTGCCGTATTTGTTCATCAGTTGGTAGCCTTCCTGGGTGAGCGTTAACCTGCCGTGCTTGCCAAAGCCAATTACCGCTTGCATCAGGCCTGTATTGGTGATAATATCCCAAAATGATTCCATGGGCTGCCCTTCAGGGATCATGATCTTATTCGGTTTCAGGATGTCATGAACAAAGTCCAGGTCCCTTTTATCACCATTGTTATATAATTCTCTTAAACTTACATCAATCAATATGGCTTCTGCTTCTTTCACCGATAAAGGATGCTCTGTCTGGTGGGGGCCGGCAGAAGGATGTTGTGCCTGAAGGCTTGTATTTTTTGTTCCTCTCGATTTTAATCTTTTAATAGCATGTCTTGACTTCATCTATGATTCATTTTGTTGTTGTTGCAATGATAGTAGTGCCTTATGAAATAAAAGTACAAAAAATGAAATTAAATCTTTGCCAAAATCGTTTGGCCGCCCTTTACATGCTGCCCGATCTCCACATCAATTTTAGTACCTACCGGGAAGTAAATATCAACCCTCGAACCGAAACGGATAAAACCGAATTCCGCATTCTGGTCGATTGTTTGCCCGTCTTTTACATAATAGCAGATACGGCGGGCCAGGGCACCGGCAATCTGGCGCATCAGTAAAGTCACCTGGCTGTTGCCTACTACTACTGTCGTGCGTTCATTCTCTGTAGAAGATTTCGGATGCCAGGCTACCAGGTATTTACCAGGGTGGTATTTTACGTATTTGACCAGGCCTTTGATCGGGCTGCGGTTGACGTGTACATTTAAGGGGGACATGAAGATAGAAACCTGTAAACGCTTATCTTTAAAGTATTCCGGCTCTTCTGTTTCTTCTATTACCACCACTTTACCATCGGCCGGGGCGACAATGAGGTTGTCCCCTACGGTATATACACGGTTAGGAATACGGAAAAACCACAGTACCCAGAACCAAAGCAGGAAGAAAGCAGTTTGTAATACCCAGTATATCACCTGGCACAGCATGCTTTCGCTATAGACAAATTTGAAATTTAGGAAGGCCAGTACGGCAAATAAAATAGTTGCTATGGTAATATATTTATACCCTTCGCGATGAATAGTCATATAAAAAATGGCTTTTTGAAATAAGGTATCAAAATTAGCACAAAATAATTTAAGCCGGTGTAGAATCGCTTATAATAAACAAGATACAGACAATTTTCGCTTAAAGGTCCCAATCTTATGAGGATAAAACGCGGTCTTACCGGCTTTGCCGTTTTTGCATTTTAGCTTGGCGTTAAAGAAGAATAAAAATAAGAAACCTTATCTTTACGGGAATTTTTTCTTAAAAAATCCATTTTAATAATGATGTATAAATTCAAATTAGGAATGATTATGCTGTCAAGCGCATTAGCATTTGCTGCTTGTAATGGCGGTGGTAGCGATAAAGCTGCGACCGGAACTCAGAAAGAGGCAGGCAAAGAAGGAGAGTTTCAATATAACGCGGAAGCCTTTGCCGATGTCCAGGTTTTACGTTACCAGGTGCCCGGTTGGGATAAGCTGACGGCGCAACAAAAAGAATTCATCTACTATTTGTCTGAAGCATCTCTGGCAGGAAGAGATATGATCTGGGACCAGAGAGGCAAATACAATCTTACTGTGCGTAAAGTACTGGAAGCTATTTATGGCACTTATAATGGTAAGAAAGAAGGTGCGGATTGGGACAACTTTAAAACCTATGCGGGCCAGGTATGGTTCAGCAATGGTTTATACCACCATTACAGCAATGATAAAATAATGCCGGCTTTCAGCGAAGCTTATTTCGCGGAGCTGGTAAAAAACAGCGATGCTAAATTACTGCCTTTGGAAGAAGGAGAAAACGTAGAGGGCCTGTTGGCGCGTTTACAAAAAATAATTTTTGATAAAAATTATATGCCGAAAATGGCCGACTTCAAAGCCGGTATCGACCATATCGCGGCCTCTTCCAATAACTTTTACGAAGGCGTAACCCAGGCGGAAGTTGATGCGTTCTATGCCACCTTCCCTAAAAGTGACCATGAACCGGAATGGGGCTTGAACAGCAAAGTCGTGAAAGAGAATGGTAAGCTGGTAGAAAAAGTATGGAAATCAGGTGGTATGTATGGCGCGGCCATCGATAAAATGATCTTCTGGATCGAGAAAGCGATCCCGCTTTCTGAAAACGAGCAACAAAAGAAAGCTTTACAATTATTGGTAGAGTATTATAAAACAGGCGATCTGAAGAAATGGGATGAATATGCCATAGCCTGGACCGCGAATACCAGTTCCGTAGTAGACTTCACCAATGGTTTTATTGAAGTATATGCAGATGCTATCGGTAAAAAAGGAAGTTATGAATCGATCGTTTCTATTAAAGATTTCGAATCTTCAAAACGTATCGAAGCGATTGCCGCGCAGGCGCAATGGTTTGAAGATAACTCCCCGCTGATCGAGTCACACAAAAAGAAAAATGTAAAAGGGATCAATGCCAAAGTGATCAACGTGGTCATGGAAGCCGGTGATGCCGCGCCAAGCACGCCAATAGGGATCAACCTGCCTAACTCTGACTGGTTGAGAAAAGAGCATGGCTCCAAATCGGTTTCCCTGGGCAATATCGTAAGTGCCTACAATAACAGTGCCGGTACCGGTATGAGTGACGAGTTCGCTATCAATGATGAGGTAAAAGCCCGCGCTAAAAAATACGGCAGCCTGGCCTCAGACCTGCATACCGACATGCATGAATGTATCGGTCATGCTTCCGGCCAGATCAACCCGGGTGTAGGTACTCCGGACCAGACCCTGAAAAACTATGCCTCTACTTTGGAAGAAGCACGTGCGGACCTGGTAGCGCTTTATTATGTACTGGATAAGAAATTAGTTGACATCGGTGTTATGCCTTCCCTGGAAGTAGGTAAAGCGGAGTATGACAACTATATGATGAACGGCCTGATGACGCAACTGGTGCGTATTAAAGAAGGCGATGTGATCGAAGAAGCGCATATGCGGAACCGTGCATTGGTAGCTTACTGGGCCTTAGAGAAAGGCGCTGCGGATAAAGTAGTGGAGTTCGTTAAAAAAGACGGTAAGACTTATGTACAGGTAAATAATTACGAAAAACTGAGAACTTTGTTCGGTGAATTATTGAAAGAGATTCAACGCATCAAATCCGAAGGTGATTATAAAGCGGGCCGAGATCTTGTTGAAAACTATGGCGTGAAAGTAAATGCGGAGTTACATAAAGAAGTGTTGGCACGCTATGCGAAGCTAAACGTGAAACCATACAAAGGCTTTATCCAACCAAGATTAGTGCCGGTAGAAAAAGATGGTAAAATCATAGATGTGAAACTGGAATATCCGAATTCTTTCTATGAGCAGATGATGGAGTTCGGTAAAAAATATGCTTTACTCCCGGTGAAAAACTAAAATTTTTATCCAGGTAAACGCAGAGGGCGACACTGAAAAAGTGTCGCCCTTTTTAAATGTCATATTAGTTTAACAAATTCTATAAATAAAAGCTAAAGGACTGTTTAAGCCCCCTACTTTAAATATCTTTGTCCGTTTATATATCCTTTTTTTGATGAAATCTATATTTGGAGTAAGTATAGCGATTGTAATGACGATGTCTGCAATGGCACAAGAGCAGGAGCTTAAAGTAAAGGGAATTGTTTTAGATAACCAGAACGAAACAGTACCTTATGCGACCATAAATATTCATAATACCGCGGACTCAGCCCTGGTAACGGGCCTGGCCGGGAACGAAGATGGCAGCTTTGAGTTTTCAGTACCTGAGGGCAATTACTATATTGAAATCAGCTTTTTCGGGATGAACAACCAGGTGATAAAGCTTCGCCAGACTTCCGGAGCACTGGATCTGGGAAAGATCGCCCTCAAGGCGGGTTCCGGTACTGCGCTCCAGGGCGTTCAGGTGGTAGGCGATCGGCAGCAGATGTCTTTACAGATAGACAAACGTGTATTTAACGTCGGGTCGGACCTGAATAACCAGGGTGCGAACGCTTCTGAAGTATTGCAGAATATCCCTTCCGTTACCGTTGATGCCGAAGGTAATGTGAGCCTCAGGGGCAGCCAGGCCGTGCGGGTACTGATCGATGGCAAGTTATCAGGCTTTGCCTCTTCAGCGGATGCCCTGCAACAATTACAGGCCGACATGATTGACAAAATAGAGATTATTACCAATGCCTCTGCACGCTACGAAGCACAAGGAGAAGCGGGTATTATCAATATCATTCTTAAGAAAAGTAAAAAAGCCGGGTTTAACGGGTCCGCTAACGTAAGAACAGGTTATTATCCCGACCATGGCGTCGGTTTCAATGCCAACTACCGTAAAGATAAACTGAACTTATACGGTTCTGCCAATTATAATTACCGGGGAGTAGTAGGCCGGAGCACTACCCATCAAAGAGTGGATAATCCTAATACCGCTTTTATCTACGACCAGGACTACAAGCACAATCGTAAGAAGAATGGGGTGAACGCGAATATCGGTGCCGATTATGAGCTCAATGCGAAAAATACTTTGAGCGCTTCTGTAGGTATGCGTTATGGCAGAGGAAACAATGAGTACGACCGTACCTATGATAACTATGCCATCACGGGAGATCCGGTGCGGCAGGATGATCGTTTTGAGTTGCAGAAAGAAAGGGAAAACATGATCGAAGCGACCCTGGGTTATAATAAAAAATTCAAAAAGGAAGGTGCAGAGTGGAAAACAGAATTGAGGTTCTTTAATGACCTGGATTTTGAGGATTCAGATTACGATGAAACGAATAATGTGAATTCAAATAGGCTGGTAGAGCGTTCCAATGCTTATGTAACGGAAAATATGCTCTTACTGCAATCAGATCTTAGTCTGCCGGTTTCGAAGAAAGGTAAAATAGAAGCCGGTATTCGTGGTCATGCCCGCGATTATGACAATAAATTTGGCTATAGTAAATTAGTTGCAGGCGACTGGGAGGGTAACCCTAAGTTTAATGATCGTTTTAATTACCGGGAAGGCGTATATGCTGCTTACCTGATGGGGGCCAATACTTTTGGTAAACTGGGCGTTCAGGCCGGGTTAAGAGCGGAATATAGTGAAATCTATACCCGGCAGTATTCTAATGCGAATGGTGCTACAAGAGATTACTTGAATCTTTTCCCAAGCCTTGCATTGTCTTATAAGCAAAGTGAGGTACACACTTATCAGTTGAGCTACAGCCGGCGGATCAACCGGCCGGGACAGTGGGACCTGATGCCCTTTATGAAATTCGGCGATAACCGGAATATGCGGGTAGGTAACCCGGACCTGGACCCTGAGCTAACGGATGCTTATGACGCGGGCATGCTGAATTCCTGGGAAAAAGGTTCCTTGTTATCTTCCGTTTACTACAGGCATACCAAGAATAAATTTGATCGTCTTACGACGATGGGTACGGATAGCATAGTATATAGCCGTTCCGTAAATATCGACAGGCGCGATGCGATAGGACTGGAATTTAATGCGAATTATAACCCCGCAAAATGGATCCGCCTGACTTCAGGGTTTAATTTCTTCCGGGAAGAGATCCGTGGTAAGGTGGAAGACCAGGAGTTTAATTATGACAACTTTAGCTGGACCAACCGGACGAGTGTGAACCTTACCTTGCCCCAGAGATGGCGTTTCCAGCTGAGTGGCAACTATGAGGCACCGCAATTGATGGCACAGGGAAAACGCCTGAGCATGTACTTTATGGATTTCGCGATGTCAAAAGATTTTCTTAAAAATCGTGCTACGATAGGCTTTAATGTAAGTGACCTGCTCAACTCCCGTAAGTGGAGAAGCACCGTAAACACACCAGAGATCCAGTCGGAGACCATGTTCCAGTGGCGGCAAAGAAGCGCACGGATCACCTTTACTTATCGCTTCAACCAGCAGGCCAGGGAAAATGACAACCTGATGGAAAAAGGTGGTGGCGGAGAAGAGGGATAATATAGGATCAGAAGAGATAAAAAGAGGTCGTACTTAATACAGTACGACCTCTTTTTCGTTTAGCCTATACCTACTTCCTGCATGCAGGTTTTCATCATCTGGTAAGTACGTTCTATATCATTATCCAGGCCTATGGAGAAGCGGATCAGGCCGTCGCTTAAGCCCATTTCAGCCTGCTCTTCGGGGGAGATCTCACTTGAAGTAGAGGTGCCCGGGGCGCTGAACAGGGTTTTATAGAAGCCCAGGCTTACGGCCAGGTAACCAATGTTCCTGTTTTGCATCAGCTCCATCAGTTCATTCGCTTTATCCAGGCTGCCTACATCTAAGGTCATCATCCCGCCAAAACCATATTCCTTGTTATACATTTGCTGGTATAATTCATGGCCGCTATGGCTGGCCAGGCCGGGGTAAACGACTTTTAACCCGTCCTGTTCAAAACGCTCGGCCAGGTAAAGGGCATTCCTGCTGTGCTGTTGCATACGGATGTGCAAAGTGCGCAGGTTTTTGAGAATACTGGCGCTCCTATAGCTATCCATGGTTGGCCCTAATAGCATCGCCGCACCATCATTTACATTTCTTAAGTCGTCAATAAATGCTTGTGTGCCGCATACCACGCCACCAACCGTATCACTACTGCCATTAATAAATTTGGTAAGGCTGTGTATTACTACATCCGCACCCAGGTCTGTTGGGGCTATGGCCAGGGGCGAGAAAGTATTGTCAACGACCAGTTTAAGATTATGTTTTTTTGCCAGCGCCGCCATCGCGCGCAGGTCGGTAACTTCTAATAAAGGATTGCTTACTGTTTCGCAATATAGCACTTTCGTGTTTGGTGTGATTGCCTGCTCTACCTGCTCCGGCTTTGTACTGTCGACAAAAGAAGTCTGGATCTGTAGTTTAGGCAGGAAGTTCTTCATGAAAGCGTAAGTGCCACCATAAATGGTCCTGCTGGAAACGATGTGATCGCCGGCACCACAGAGTTGCAGGAGTACGGAGGTAATAGCGCCCATACCGGAAGCGGCTACATTGGCGGCTTCCGTGTTTTCCATAGCCGCCAGCGCTTTGCCCAGATAAAGGTTGCTGGGTGAAGAGTGACGGGAATAAAGGTAGCAGCCTTCGGCATTACCTTCAAAGGTGTCAAACATCTTCTTGGCCGAAAGGAAAGTGTAGGTAGAGGAATCGGAGATGGAAGGATTAACGCCTCCAAACTCCCCGAAATACTGGAGGTCCTGGATCTTGTCCGCGGGGTTGAATGTCATAAAATAAATTGTCTTGGTTCTAACAAATTTCGCCTTTTTTTATCAATTATCCCCAGGCGCTTATAAAGAACCTTTAACAAATAAGCTGTTATATTTGTACGTAACCTTAATAGATATGTGATGATAAAGAAAATGTTTTCCATTGCGGGCGCAATGGCTTTGGGTTCTATTACCTACGCCCAGGAGGATAAGCTGGGGGCCTGGTACAGTTATTTCGGGAGCCAGCAGTTGAAAAAAACAAACTGGAACTGGCACAATGAAGTCCAGTACCGTAACTTCAACAAGATTGGCGACCTGGAACAACTATTACTGCGTACCGGTATTGGCTATAACTTAACTCCGGGCAACAATAATATTCTTTTGGGTTATGGCTTTATCCACGGTAGACCTTACCCGAACCCTCAACTGGAGGATAAGGTGACTGTAAACGAACATCGCCTGTTTCAGCAGTTTATTACCAGGCAGAGTATTTCAAGAGTAAATGTGCAGCATCGCTATCGTTTTGAGCAGCGTTTTTTACCCGATAATTTTAAGTTACGATTCCGGTATTTGCTGGGAGCTACCATACCACTGAATAAAGCGGCGATGGAGCCCAACGCTTTTTATTTGTCGGCTTATAATGAAATATTTATCCATACTGACGGGAACCTGTTTGACCGTAACCGCAGCTTCGCAGGAATAGGCTATGTGATTAAAAAAGATTTAAGATTTGATGTAGGTTTTATGCGCCAGATGTTGGCGCAGCGATCAAGAAACCAGGTTATGGTCTCGCTCTACAACAACCTGCCTATAAATTTTAATTAGAGAGGAAAGATGCAGCCGGGCCCAGTTGTCACCCTGAGTTTATCGAAGGGTCGACAGGAATCGGGCATTAAATGTATCCTCTTGCGGAACTTGAAGGAGGAGTAAAATTAAGGCTAAATGCTTGATACATTTCGACGCAGCTCGATGTGACAAGTATTTAGCCTTCCTTTCTTAATAGCTTACTTATACTATTACCAGCCCAGGAGCTTTTTCATTTTAGCGCCTACCTCAGTAGTCATCAGCCAGTTTTTAATCTGTGCCAGTTGTTCAAAAGCAGGTTTATCTTCGACGAAAGGTGGCGCGATAGCGCTTATTTCATCATAGATCCACCGGGTCGCGGTGGAAAGCCTGTCCTGGAAACCTTTGGCGTGTATCGCTTGTATCAACGCAAAGGCGTGTACCGATAAGGTTTCAAAAGAGTTTTCAATCACGCGTGCGCAGATCAAAGCCGCGTTAGTGCCCATACTCACGATATCCTGGTTGTCATTATTGTTAGGGATACTGTGGATATAAGTCGGGTTGCTTAAAGTCTGGTTTTCTGCCACATTACTTACCGCAGGGTATTGCATCCCCTGCAGACCGAAGTTCAGCCCCAGGATGCCTTGATTGACAAACGGGGTTAATCGTTTATTGAGCGCGGGGTTCAATACGAAATTCAATTGGCGTTCTGCCAGCATGGAAAGTTTGGTAATGGCTATCTTCAGCTTATCCATTTCGAGGGCTACATAGTCGCCATGGAAATTACCGCCATGATAAATATTTTCGGTACGGTAATCTACGACCGGGTTATCGTTTACAGAATTCAATTCCTGCTCTATGATTTGCGCCGTATACTCGATCGTATCATAGATAGGACCTAAGATTTGCGGCACACAGCGTAAGGAGTAATATTCCTGCACTTTGTCTTCGATCACGGTTTCGGTCACTTTCTTTTCATACAGGTGCTCGGAACGCTTGCGCATCAATTGTGAGTTCTTCGTAATGGCGCGCATGGCCGCCGCTACTATTTGCTGGCCTTTATGCAATTTTACGCCATTCAGCTCTTCAGAGAAATGATCGTCATAAGCTTCCATGATCTCGTTCACCATCAGGGAAAAGAGGATCTGGCCACACATCAATTTACGGGCATGCAGCACGTTGATGGCGCCTATTCCCGTCATCGCGGAAGTACCGTTGAGCAAAGAAAGGCCTTCACGGATATGAATATTTAAAGGCTGCAAACCGAGGGCTGCAAATACTTCCTTCGCGGGTTTTACTTCACCCTGGTATTGAAAATAACCTTCCCCAATCAGGCCCAGGGCAAGATGGGCCAGTTGCACCAGGTCGCCGCTGGCGCCAACGCCACCATGCTGGAAGACACAAGGATAAGCTTCGGCATTGATCAGTTTGGTCATTAGTTCGATCAATTCCAGGTGTACACCGGAGTAGGCCCGCAGTAAGGTATTGAGCCTTGCCAGCATCAGCGCCCGGCTTTGGTCGGGAGTGAGTAAATTACCCATACCGGAACTATGGCTGCGGATCAGGTTGAGCTGCAGCTGTCTTGCGTCTTCATCTTCAATCCGGTATTGGGCCATAGGGCCAAAGCCTGTATTGATGCCATAGATCAGTTTGTCCTTGGCAAAATTCTTTAGAAAAGTATGGGAAGCGGCCACTTCTGCTAGCGTAGTAGCATCGATACTAATTTCACTTTTTTGAAGTACGATTTGCTCTAAAGCTTCCAGGTTTAATATTTTATTACCTATTTGTTCCATTGTTTTATTGGAATGTTATTTTAATTCAATGTGCGGTTATCGTCTTTTGTGGTCATTAGGATCCTGCTCCAGGTGCAATACTTCCGCGTCTATATTATAAATTGATTTCAGGTGCTTTTTAGTTTGCTCCGCCGCGTATACCGAGCGATGCTGACCGCCGGTACAGCCAAAGCTGATGGTCAGGTGGTCAAAGCCCCTGTTTAAGTAATCATTTACCGTAATGTCAATAGTCGCAAAAATGTTGTCCAGGAAGGAAGGCATTAAAGTTTGTGCCTGTAAGAACTCCTGTACCGGGAAGTCGCGCCCGGTAAGGCTTTTGTAAGCTTCAAACCTGCCCGGGTTCAGGATGCCGCGACAATCAAAAACAAAGCCACCGCCATGGTTTGTCGTATCGGCCGGTAAGCCTTTTTTATAAGAAAAGGAGTAGATCCGGACCTTTAAAGGATTTTCGGGGTTTTGTTTCGGGGTATAGAAGCGATCTATCACCTGTGGTTTTACTATTTCGCTTAAAACACGGGCCAGTTCCGGGTAGCGAATGATATGCGAATAGTCGTTCAGGTATTCCTGCAATTGCTGTAATGCCGGGTAAATACTGGAAAGGAAATGTTGCTTGCGTTCGATCAACCCCCTCAGGCCGTAAGCACCCAGGGTTTGCATGATACGCAATAGGGCGCATTCCAGGTAAACCCGCATGAAATGCAATTCGTCAATATCCGGAACTTCTTTTGATGCTTTAATCGCTTTCAGGTATTGCCTTTCCAGGTGCGTTTTCCATTCCTTAGGCAGTTGTGCCTTAGCCTGCCATAATAGAGATACCAGGTCGTAGTGGGGTAAGCCGCGCATGCCGCCCTGGAAATCGATATAGCCGAGCTGCCCGTCTTTTATCATGATATTACGGCTCTGGAAGTCCCGGTACATAAATGTTTTGATAGTTTCTGCATCCAGGTTCTTGGCCCAATCCTCCAGCTCATCCTGGAGTGTAGCTTTATTGTAGTCTATTTTCAGGACATCCGCAAAGTAATACCGGAAATAGTTGAGGTCTGCGAGGATCGCTTTACTATCAAAATACTGAGTGCTGTAGCACATGGTATAATCTATTTCGCCGCCTGCTATCCATTGGAAACGGACCAGGTCCTCAACCGCCTGTTCATAGTAAGCTTTTACTTCATCCGTTTTTCCCTCTCTTAAAAGGAGGTCCAGCAGGGAATCCGATCCGAGGTCTTCCATCAGGTAACACATGTTCTTGTTACTTTGGAGGAACAATTCCGGGACCGGTAAATTATTCTTTTTAAAGATCCGGGTAAAATAAAAATAGGTATTGTTTTCTTTTACATTCCTGCTATAAGCGCCAATGGCACTGCCCTTTTCACTGGATAGGCGGATATACATCCTGTCGGAGCCGGAAGGCGCTATAGTGGACACGGCGCTGGCGGGTTCATTGAACTGTTGTTCATATAAACCTTTCAGGCTTTCTATATAGTCATTATTTGTTTCCATTGTATTATTCGGTTACTGTATTTTTGGGGAAGTCGTATTTGATAATGCGCTTATCTGCTTTGTAAAAATCCGTCCAGCTATCGGCATGCAGCTCAAATGCTGTGATGGCGCAGGTGGGCATATTGTCGGTAATAAAATGGTCTCCGTGTTCGATCAAAAACTGGGTAAGCCCGGGATTGTGTGCAACGATGAATATGGTGTTGTATTGGTCGTCAACCGTACTGATCGTGTTTTCGAGGGTTTCAACCGGCGCGTGATAGAGTTTCTCCAGCCATTCGGTTTTACCCTTAAAATTCATCGCTTCTGTGATGGCTTTAGTCGTCTGGCGGGTGCGCTTCGCGCTGCTGGACAGGACCAGGTCGGGTACCAGGCCGTATTGCAACAAACGTTTACCCATTTCAGGAGCATTCTTTTGTCCTCTTTCATTCAGGGGGCGATCAAAGTCTGCCTGGCCTAAAGTGGCCCAGCTGGATTTAGCATGGCGGATAATAACAAAACGCTTACTCATGAGGATTAAAATAATTCAGTGAAAAAGCCTGCCCGTCAAATACGCCATAGGAGTTGTAGTTGATCCAGTCGCCCAGATTGACATATAAACTTTGGTTAGCCAGGGGTATGGTGAGGGCAAGATGCCTGTGTCCAAATATAAAGTAATCTATGTGTTCTTTATGTAAATAATCTTTGGCGAAGAGGATCAGCCATTCCCGGTCTTCCCCTTTGAAGGCCCCGTCATGCTGCCCTTCGTGTTTGGCGCCGCGGCGGCTCAGGTAATTGGCCAGGCCCAGGCCCCAATCCGGGTGTAAAAACCAGGAATACAGCCATTTAGAAAAGGGGTGTGCCATTACCGCCCGGATGAATTTATATTTCCGGTCGCCCGGTCCCAGGCCATCGCCATGGGCCAGGAAGAACTTTTTGCCGTTCACTTCGATCTTTATGGGGCCGAAATGGATGGGGATATTGAGCTCTTCGGTGAAATAGTCGCGCATCCAGAGGTCGTGGTTACCCACGAAGACTTCGATGGAGATGCCGGCATCCGTCAGTTCTGCCAGTTTACCGAGGAGTCGGGTGTAGCCTTTGGGCACTACATTGCGGTATTCGAACCACATATCGAATATATCGCCGAGGAGATATATCTTATGGGCTTCGGCTTTGATGCGATCCAGCCAGGCACAGATTCTTTTTTCCCGTGCCAGGCTACCGGCTTTATCGGGGATACCGAGGTGAAAATCGGAAGCGAAGAATATTTTTTTGCCTTGAGGGAGCTGCATCATGATCTTAATGACAGCAAAAGTAAATATTTTATTATGAATTCTGGAAAAACTGCTATATTTGCAACCCAATCACGAAGAGAGGTGTCCGAGTGGTTGAAGGAGCTACCCTGGAAAGGTAGTATACGGGCAACTGTATCGAGGGTTCGAATCCCTTCCTCTCTGCAAGCAAGAAAAACCCGCTACTACAGCGGGTTTTTTCTGTATCAGCCTAGAAACTTGTATGTTAGTCGAAGATTTGGCACAAATTTGAATGGACGAAAGAAAAAAATAAAACAATCTAGCGATACTATAAACGCGTTAAATTTAAAGGGCAAATAACTATGTTATTTGCCCTTTAATATACTTGTTTTTACCTTGTGGTATAGCCCCCATTCGCGAAGATCGTCTGGCCGGTAATCCACCAGCCATCGGTCACCAGGAATTCCACCAGCGGCGCGATATCTTTAATATCGGTCAGTCCGCCCAGGTCAGAGGCTTGTTTATGATAAGCGACCGCGTCCTCGCTTTCCTGCCCGTAAAAGAAAGGCGTGTCCATAGGCCCCGGCGCTACCGCCGTTACGGAAATGCCACGGGCGCCAAACTCTTTGGATGCCGCACGGGTAAAATGCTCTACCGGTGCCTTAGCGCCTGCATAGGTAGAATAATAACCCGTAAATGCTGCCAGTAATGAAGTCACAATGGTATTGATCTTGCCATTATCATTCAATTTTTTACCGGCCTCCTGGATAAAGAAGTAAGCAACTTTGGCGTTGATATCGCTCATGCTGTCATACTCCGCTTCAGTCGTCTCCGCAAAAGGCTTTTTTAATACTTTACCTACCGTGTTGATCGCGATATCAATGCCGCCGAACTTTTCGATCGTTGCGTCAAAAAGCTGTGTAATATTTTTCACCTGGGTCAGGTCGGCCTGGAATAAAAAGGCTTCGCCACCCGCAGCGGTAATATCAGCTAATGTTTGTTCGGCATCTGCTTTGGTCGCATCACTGTTGTAATGAATGGCTACTTTCGCTCCTTTTGCGGCGAAATCCCGGCTCAATAAACCGCCTAAATTTTTCGCACCGCCGGCGATCAATACTACTTTACCATTTAAATCGTTTCTTGCCATTTTTTGTCTTTTTTAAAGTGTAACAATTGATAGTGTAAAGGTGGCAAGAACCGGAATGTATTTCGTGGTGAACTTTTCGGGAAAATTATTTTTTATGAATTTTGCGGTACTGCCCCGGTGTTTCCCCGGTTATTTTTTTGAAAAACTTGGAAAAATTAGATGGGTCATAAGTAAGTATCCGGGCAATTGCCGAGACTGATTCAGGCGTTTCCATAAGCATTTGTTGGGCCTTTTCAATGATTTTAAGGTCATAAAAATGACAGGGGTGCTGCCCCGTTTCTTTTTGTACGGTATCAGTTAAATGCTGGTGGGATACAAAGAGCGCTTTTGCGATCTCGTTGATTTCCATAAAGTCATCGACCTGGCCCGAAACAAGATCGGCAATATGCCGGTCCAGGAACTGCAGGTAACTTTCTGTAATCTCCCGGCTTCTTTTAACGACAGCTTGTGCTCCTTTGTCCATTGTTTACTTTAACGGGTGAAGATGATAAGATTCCTGATTTATTTTATGGTGAACTTTTAGGTTTTTGTAGTGCTTATTAACCAGGTTTTACTATATAAATATACATACTATTCGATAAGCTATGCCCTTCAAAAAATACATATAGAGTTGTTGTTCTTATTTTTTATGTAAATTATTGATTTACGTTTTTTATATCGTTTTTTGTATATTTTGAAGCTCAAAATAAAATTTATAAACTATATCCTTATCGGCGCGGCGCTATCATTGGCGCGTTAGTTTGTTCCGGTTCCAGGCATTCAATACCTGCGCCAGCTCTTTAATTGTTTTATTCTCCTCCAGTCTTTTATCCATACGGTTTAAGGTAGCTTCAGAGATCACCCAGTTCATGGTGTAGTCTTCATCCACCTCCTGCGGATCTTCCCGGTAGAGGTTAAGCTCATGGTAATTGTTTTTTAATCCATAAGACTGGATCAGGGAATCGTTTGCGTACAGGTTTTCGATAAAGATCTTCAGCCGCGAATCGTTTACCGAAGTCTGGGAGCTGTAAGAGCCCGCCAGCGTGATCAGCGGCGCGGCCAGGTCATTGATGATCGGTTGTGTTTTCCTGAAATTTTCTGTCGACTTCTGCGTATTATAGACATGTACCACGGTGAAACGGAGCTTTTGTAAAACAGCGGCATACCTGTTTCTGATATAAAGATCGGTCTCAAACAGCTTCTGCAGTTCCATGATCATTTCATGTACCACACCGGCGCCAGAGTTGTCGAAGTAGCCACCATCGACGAAATAGTGCTTGCGTATTTCTTTTTTACCCTCCTGTACCCATTCTTCATCAATGCGGCCTGCAGGGCTCAGGTAAGGAAAGCGGGCGCCCAGGATCACGGCAGAACTGATGTTCAGCTCCCGGCCCTGTGGAATTAAAGAAAGTACGTCCACCCGGTTACCGTATATGGTACTGTCCATACGCACATTACTGATGATGCCCGGTTTCCCGTCCTGCATTCTTGTCGTGTTGATGCATAAAATAGGGAGTAACCGGTCATTGACCTTTAAATGGTTGAACGTAGAAAAGCCCTGGGCAAAATAGCCGTATAAACTATCCTGCTGAGACATGCCGGTTTCCAGGGAGCGCTCCAGCGTCCTGGCCCGGTCGTCCGTCACCGGTAATACATAATTGCTGATTTCAGAGCCCAGCATCCGGGATACTGTAAAGGTCAGGAAATCTGTTTTTAAAAAAGAGCGGGCCTGCTGGCTAAGGTTATATTGCCGGCCTTGTTCGATTGATTTTTTAAGTAAAGCATAAAAGGTCGTATTGCCCAGGCTGCCGCCGGAAGCGCCGGAAAGCACAAACAGGTGATCGGAAAAATAACCCTGGCTCAGGCTGTCCAGCCGGCCCAGTACAGAGGCTACCCAATAGCCGGAGCGGGAAGCGCCCCCATCTGAATGTACAAAGATCATAGGCACTACCGCAACAGAATCATCCAGCAGCTCCCCCTCATGCTGGGCCAGCCAGTTAATTGCGTAAGTCCTGAAAATAACCCGTTTATCATAGTCTGTATCAGGTGCCTTCTTTAAGTAAACCTTATGCGTTTCATTCACCAGGCTACCAAGGAATAACAGGAGTACTATGAAGAAAATGAGGTTCACTTTATAGACCCAGGATAAAACTCTTAATAAATTGAACAAGCCGGTGTAAAAGCTAAAGGCCAGCAGGATCACCCCAAGCGTGCCGAAGCCGATGGCAAAATCCATCCAGAAAACCGACATGATAAAAACAATAACCGCTATGGCCGCAAAAAGATTCAAAACAATAAAAGTCAGGTCCTCGTACCTGGGTATCCTTTGCTGGGCGGAACCGAAGATTTTTGTAAGCATGTAACGGGAGGCATTCCGGGCCCAGAGGGGCGCCGAGATCTCGTTCACCCGCTTCCGGTTGGCCACCAGGAACATAAACAGCGCCTGCATCAAAAAAGCGGCGAGGATCATCAGGTAGCCGCTGTTCCGGATTAAGCCGAAACCTATGATCAGCCCAATATTGACAATAAAGAGCCAATGATAGATCTTTGTAAACCGGGCAAAGCCGCAACGCCGGATAAAAAGTACAGAGACTTTCTTTATGCTGACATTTAACAGCCAGTAATAAGCCCCCGATAAAAGCAGTAAAATAAATATGCTCAGGCTATTGAGATAAGGGGCGGAGAGCAGCCCGGGCTTGCCCAGAAAAGCGATGATGAACATCGTATAGACATAAAATCCCGAGATCCTGGGGTAGTGAAACATCATGCCCGGCATCTGCTGGTACATCCCTTTTTGAAAATAAGCGATGATCCTGCCGGTATACCAGATCACGTAACTCCAGAAAAAAAGGCCGGTCAGTACGAGGATACCTGGGTACCAGTGCTGGTTTTCGCTGGTTTTGGTCAGCAGGTCGCTACCCTGGGGCAAAAGGATGAGGCAAAAACTAAAAAAGATCAACAATAAAGTAGCCGGGAGAAAGACTTTTACTCCTTTCAGGAGCAGGCTCGCCCTTTGAAAAAAATTACCCCTGGAAGGGATGATATTGTATGTTTTGGCCATGATAAAATGATTTGATACAAATCTAGCGCACCGCTACGCCAAAAGATGGCGTTCTGTTAACTTAAATAAATGTTTTCTGGCTGATTGAATATACAATATAAATAAAAAAATCGTTCATAAGAACGATTTGCAATAAAATAATAAGTGCGATAAATAGCTTAGGGTTCGGGCTCAAAATCCACGCTGATCGCGTTGATACAATAACGTTTACCTGTTGGCTCCGGACCATCATCAAAGATGTGACCTAAATGGGAGTTACAGCGGGCACATTCCACTTCGATGCGGTTCATACCATGCGAATAGTCCTCTTTGTAGATCATGTTATCTTTACGCAACGGCTCAAAGAAGCTCGGCCAGCCACACATGCTGGTGAATTTAGCGGTGGATTTGAATAAAGGATTACCACAAACGGCGCAGAAATAATCGCCTTTGGTTTCATCCTTCCACATATTGCCGGTAAAAGAGCGTTCAGTACCCGCTTCCCGGGCTACATAATATAATTCCGGGTTCAGGATAGTTTTCCATTCTTCATTGGAAACGTTCAGTTTAGTCGTATCGGTCCGGGAATAATAAGGATTGTTTGCTTTCATTTTCGTATCACTCTTTTGGGCATTGGACTGGCAATTCACCAAAGAAAGTACCGCTAAAAGGCTGAAGACCCAAAGCAGACTCTTTTTATTGAATAGATTAAATACCGGTACCATTTGCTGATAAATTTATGCTGGTACAAATTTATGCTTTATTCTGTTTGAAGCCTATAAGGATCTCCTATGGTTGCGTTAAAAATGAGGTAAATGTGCATAACTCACCCTGTCGGAAAAGGCATAAATTTCGTTATTTTGTAAAGTCTTTTGACCTAAAATTTTTGACTTTCCCATGCAGTTTTCACACTTACATAACCATACCCAGTTCTCCCTGTTGGACGGTGCGTCCAACATAGGCAAATTGTACAAAAAAGCGCAGAAAGATAATATGCCCGCGGTGGCGATCACCGACCACGGTAATATGTTCGGCGTGTTCCAGTTTGTATCTGAAGCCTGGAAGAACACGAAAGTAGTTGGGACGGATGAAAACGGTAAAGAGATCAAAGAGCCGGTGGTAAAACCTATCGTAGGTTGTGAATTTTACCTCGTAGCGGACCGGCATAAAACCAGCTTTAAACGGGAAGAAGGCCGCGACAAACGGTACCACCAGCTATTCCTCGCCAAAGATGAAAAAGGCTACCAGAACCTCACCAAACTCTGCTCCCTGGGCTATATGGAAGGGCTGTATGGTAAATATCCCCGTATCGATAAAGAGCTGGTCCTGAAATACCATGAAGGCCTTATAGCGACCACCTGCTGCATTGGTGCGGAAGTACCACAGGCGATCCTGTACAAAGGGGAGGAAGAGGCTGAAGTATTGTTCAAATGGTGGCTGGACCTTTTCGGCGAAGACTATTACGTGGAGTTGCAGCGGCATGACATGCCCGAACAGGAGCAGGTAAATGCCGTATTGCTCAAGTTTGCCAAAAAATACAATGTACCCGTTATCGCTTCCAATGACTCCCATTACGTAGAGCAGGAAGACTTTAACGCCCATGATATCTTATTATGTATCAATACCGGGGAAAAACAGGCGACCCCAACCAATAAAGAATTCAATGATGATGCCGAGTCCCGCAAAGGCACCCGCTTCGCTTTCTGGAACGACCAGTTCTATTTTAAAAATACCTCCGAAATGTCGGCCGTGTTTTCCGATATGCCCGAAGCCCTGGACAATACCCAGATGATCGTGGATAAGGTCAAACCCTTACAGTTAAAGCGGGATATCTTACTGCCTAACTTCGTGGTGCCGGATGAATTTAATAACGACCAGGATGCCTACCTGATGCACCTGACCTGGAAAGGCGCGCATGAACGGTATAAAGAGATCACCGCGGATATTGAAGAAAGGATCAACTTCGAGCTGTTCACCATCCGCACGATGGGTTTTGCCGGTTACTTCCTGATCGTGGCTGATTTCATTAAAGCCGGCCGGGACCTGGGTGTATTCATTGGTCCGGGGCGTGGTTCCGCAGCCGGTTCCGCGGTAGCCTATTGTATTGGTATTACCAATATCGACCCGATCAAGTACAACCTCCTGTTTGAGCGTTTCCTGAACCCTGACCGTAAGTCTATGCCCGATATCGATACCGACTTTGATGATGAAGGTCGTCAGCGGGTAATCGATTATGTAGTAGATAAATATGGTAAAAACCAGGTGGCGCATATTGTTACCTATGGTACCATGGCCGCGAAAATGAGTATCAAGGATGTGGCGCGCGTGTTGGATTTTCCACTACAGGATTCCAATGCCCTGGCAAAGCTGGTACCCGATAAACCGGGCACTAAGCTGAGCCGGGTACTGCACGCCCCCATTACTTCAAAAGAAGCGAAGGACGGGGAAAAATCCCTTGAAGATAAAGAAGGGTACGGCCCCGAGGATATAGAAAACATTCTTAAGATACGGGAACTGTACAGGGGTACCGATGAGGCTTCTAAAGTACTGCACGAGGCGGAAAAACTGGAAGGCTCGGTGCGGAATACGGGTATCCACGCCGCGGGGATCATCATCGCGCCAAAAGACCTTTCGGACCTGATCCCGGTAAGTACCGCTAAAGATGTCAACTTATTGATCACCCAATATGAAGGTAAGATCATCGAGGACGCCGGCGTTATCAAAATGGACTTCCTGGGGCTGAAGACCCTTTCCATCATCCGCGATGCCCTGAACCTGATCAAGATGAACTATGGTATCGATATCGACATTGACGCTATTCCGCTGGATGATGAAAAAACGTATGAATTATACCAAAGAGGGGATACCAACGCGACATTCCAGTTTGAGAGCCCGGGTATGCAGAAGCACCTGCGGGACCTGAAGCCCGATAAATTCGCCGACCTGATCGCGATGAACGCACTGTACCGCCCTGGTCCCCTGGCCTATATCCCTAACTTTATTAAACGGAAGCACGGGGATGAAGAGATCACTTACGACTTGCCGGAGATGGAAGAATTCCTGGCCGAGAGTTACGGGATCACGGTATACCAGGAGCAGGTGATGTTGCTGTCCCAGAAGCTGGGCGGCTTTACCAAAGGGGATGCAGACGTACTGCGTAAGGCAATGGGTAAAAAAGACCGTGCCACGCTGGACAAAATGAAAGGCAAATTCGTTGAGGGGGCAGTAGCCAAAGGTCATGATGCCAAAGTGCTGGATAAGATCTGGACCGACTGGGAAGCCTTTGCCCAGTACGCCTTCAACAAATCGCACTCTACCTGCTATGCCTTCGTGGCCTTCCAGACAGCTTATCTTAAAGCGCATTACCCCAGCGAGTATATGGCAGCGGTGATGAACAATGCCAACAGTATTGATAAGATCACTTTCTTCATGGAAGAATGCCAGCGTATGGGCCTGCAGGTATTGGGCCCGGATGTGAATGAATCCATCAAAGGATTCTCGGTAAATAAAGACGGGGTGATCCGATTCGGGCTGGGGGCCTTAAAAGGTGTGGGTGAAGCAGCGGTAGAAGACCTGATCAAAGAAAGAGAGGAGAACGGGATCTATAAAGATATTTTTGACCTGATTACGAGAGTAAACCAAAGAACGGTTAATAAAAAGTCACTGGAAAGCCTGGCCTATGGGGGCGGTTTTGACAGCTTTGACAATATGCACCGGGCACAGTACTTCCACGTTGGGCCCGATGGCGAAACTTTCCTGTCTAAAATCATTCGTTACGGGCAACAGGTACAGGCTGACGCGGCTATGAATACCATCAGTTTGTTTGGCGATATGGAAATGCCGCAGACCAAGCACCCGGATATTCCAAAAATGGAACCCTGGTCATTGGCCGATCGCCTGAATTATGAAAAAGAAGTGATCGGGATCTTCCTGAGCGGGCATCCGCTGGATAATTTCCGTTTTGAGAAAAACAATTACCAGATCACGGACCTGGCCGACCTGGACCAATTGATCGACCGCCCGGTACGGGTAATGGGCTACATCAGTAATCCATTGCACCTGCTGACCAAGAAAGGAGATAAATACGGAAGATTTACCCTGAACGACTTCAGCGGCTTCAAGGAAATCTTTTTATGGAAAGAAGATTATGTAAAGTATGGTAATTTTCTTTCCGAGGATCAGAAGATCGTGATCATCGGCCGTTACCAGGAACAGCGTTTCCGGCCCGGTACCTTTGAGCTGAAGATACAGGATATGATGCTGATGGGCGAGGTCAGGAAGCGTTTTACCAAAGCGATCCGTATCCGTACCAGTTTTGATTTGCTGAATGATGAGCTGATCGACCTGCTGAAAAGGAATTTTGCACCGGGTAGCGGCGATTGTGAGCTGGAGGTCCTGGTAGCTACGGAAAAAGGCGACCTGAAGTTGGATACCGATAATAAGAGCTCTATCCTGCTGACGGACGACCTGATCGATAATCTGGTGGACATGACCGAAAGTAATTTGCTGGAATACCGGGTAGTACCTAGCTAAAGGAGGAATACTTTTTTTCTAAAACACGTAATTTTTTCTAATATATATGCCCCTGTCGTGTTAAGCGGCGGGGGTATTTTTTGCCTGGTTGTTCGAACCCTGTCCATTTTTTATCCTAAAATCACTAAAAAATAATCCTGTTACTAAGCAGCAAGGTTATTTAACGCGTCTTATTATAAAAAGCTACTATAAATCCACAAATCCCCTGATATGAAACGACTAAAATTAATAGCCGCCCTTTTGCTCAGTATTTCAGTACCGGCGATTATGTTTATTACCTGTACTAAAAACAGTTCCCATTCCAGCTGTTTTGATCAAAAACTATACGAAGCATATAAGGATAAGTTCTGTACCGAAGATTGTCCCGGCGTGATCGGTTGTGATGGTAAAGAGTATTGTAATGCCTGTATTGCAGCCAGTCAGGGGATCCGTGTAAAATAAATACTATTTAAATTTTCTAAAACATTATTATGAAACGTGCATTATTCATGATCGCTGGCTGCCTGATCTTTGCAGCCTGTAATAAATCACCACACATAGCAGGCGGTAGTACCTGCATCAAAAGCAAAGTGCGGCAGTTCAGTAAGAGAGAAGCCTGTGATGGTAGCGCTACTGTAAAGCAATATACCTTTCAGGGGCAGACCGTATATGTATTTGACCAGGGTACCTGTGGCGCTGACATGGCCCAGCCTGTATTGACTGCCAATTGCGATACCCTGGGTTTCCTGGGCGGTATTGCCGGTAATGGTACCATAAACGGCGAGAATTTTTATGAGCACGCTACTTATGTGAGTACGATCTGGAGCAATTAAGCTTGCAGCAGGAACTCGACCGTACGTGGAAAAAAATGATGCTCCAGGCGATGAATTTTTTGCGCTAAGCTTTCCGGAGTATCCTGCTCGGTAATTGTGCAATGTGCTTGTATAATGGTATTACCTTCATCATAGTGTTCATTCACATAATGGATGGTAATACCACTTTCTTTTTCTTTATTGTCGATAACTGCCTGGTGTACATAAGCGCCATACATGCCTTTGCCGCCATATTTAGGCAGTAATGCAGGGTGGATATTGATAATTTGATTGGGAAAAGCCGCAACGACCGCATCGGGAATTTTCCACAAAAAACCAGCCAGGATCAGCAGGGCCGGGTTCAAAGCCTGTAACTGGTGCAGGAATGCTTCCGATTTAAAGCTGTCGCGGTTGATCAGTATCGTCGGTATATTATATGCTTCAGCAATTTTTAAAACACCCGCCTCCGGTTTGTTGCATACGATAGCTACAGGCACTACCGTTTTATTGTCTTTAAAAAACTCGATAATGGCTTTAACATTAGAGCCGGCCCCGGAAGCAAACAGAATGATGTTTTTCATGCTGCGAAGGTAAAAATAAATGCTCACCTAAACCAGGTGAGCATTTCAAAAAACAAACAAAAAAAAGCTATTTCTTGGTTTTCTTATACTTAGAGATCAGGTCGATCACCGCATTTCGCTGCAAGAGCTCCGGTTGCAGCTCTTCAATGATCTTGATTTTTCTGGGTGCATCCTCAATGGCGTCTTCCAGCTTCAGCATGGCTTCCTTGCTTTTTCCTTTTGCAAAAAGGATCAGCGCTTCATAGTAAATAAAGTCGGCCGATGGTTCAAAGAAGTTGGCCGATTCCTTAACCTGTGTCGCGGCTTCGTCGTAATAGCCAAACAGGTATAGGGCTTTGATCAGCGAAAGCCAGCTTTTCTTATAATTAGGCCGGATCTTGATCGCGGAAATATAACAGGCCAGGGCTTCAGGACCATCGTTTAGCTGCAGGAGGCAATCGCCTAATGCCAGGCAGTAATTTACATTCTCCTTATTCAGCTCGTAAGCTTTGGCAAACTGCTTCAACGCTTTGTCCCAGTTGCGTTCCTGAACATAAGTCTGTCCTATTTTATAATAGATAGCATCATCAGTAGGGTTAAGCCGGGTAGCTTCCAGGTAGTAGTGCCGGGCTTTAGGCAGGTTTTTCTTTTTTTCAAAACAATGCCCGATCGCTTCAAAGATCACATCCTCGGGTTTACCCAGTTCCAGGTTTTTTTCCAGGGATTCTATAGCTTTATCATACCATTTTAAACGGATATAGGCCTCGGCCATATTGCGGTAAGCGATCTCGAATTTTTCATCGATGGCTACACAGAACTCGTAGGCGTCAATCGCTTTTTCATAAAGCTTCAGGCCCTGGTAGGCAGAGCCCAGGTTAAACCAGGCCAATGCACTATATGGGTGTGCATCAATGATGTTCTGATGCAATACGATACTCTCTTCCTGCTTTTCCGCGAAATCCGCCCAGTAGCAAATTTTGTGTAAAGCCTCTTCACAATTCGGGTCGATTTCTAAAATGCCTTTTAGCGTGTCAAATACCGCGTCCAGCTGCTCACATTCGTCATAGACCTCCGCCAGCTCCAGCATAATATCGATCTGCTCCTTACCGCTGAACAATTTGGACATTTCCACCAGGTAAGCGGCAGCCTGGTCGTATTTTAACTGGGCTACCAGGATATCGGAGCGTAAAACGACCGCGTCAATGATAAGCTGGTCCTTGGCATCCAGCTCATCCAGTACGGCAATCGCCTGCCGGTACTTTTGAGCCTGGAAAAGGAGCTCCGCTTTAAGCATATAAAATTCAGAAGAGAAGGGGTGGTGTACCAGGGCCAGCTCACAGGCGATAAGTGCCTCGGACTCCTGGCCGTTCTGGTAAAAATAATCTATGACCAACTCAAATTCCTGTTCATTCCAAAAACGCTCAGCATGGCCATTTTTTAGTGATTCATATTGCGCTAACAGCTCTTCAATACTGCCGGCAAAATCATCATCGTCATTCCAATCATCATCAAACATAAACCAAACATTTAAGTATAAACAAATTTATAGAAAATAATGTTATCGTACTCCAAAAGCTTTTCCACATCATCAGATTAGTCTATATGGCCATATTTTTAGTCGATTTTATTCATCTAATTGGAATAAGCTGTACCTTAGCAGACACATTTCATAAACACATAAAATATATTTTAAAGTAAAAAATAGCCCATGAAATTATTGCAAGGAAAAACAGCTTTAGTTACAGGAGGAAGCAGGGGAATCGGGGAGGCAATCGTAAGGAAATTCGCAGCAGAAGGAGCTAATGTAGCATTCACCTATTTATCTTCAGATGAAAAGGCGAACGCGTTAGCCAACGAGTTATCTGCCCTTGGGGTAAAAGTAAAGGCTTATAAAAGTGATGCGGCAAAGTTTGCGGATGCGGAAACTTTAGTCAATGATGTAGTAAAAGAATTCGGGACTATTGATATTTGTGTAAATAATGCCGGCATTTCTAGGGACAACCTGTTACTGCGCGTAACGGAGGACCAATGGGATGATGTAATGGAAGCGAACCTGAAATCGGTATTTAACCTGACTAAACAGGTGATCCGCCCGATGATGAAAGCTAAATCCGGCAGCGTGATCAATATGAGTTCCGTAGTAGGCGTACAGGGCAATGGTGGCCAGAGTTCTTATGCTGCTTCGAAAGCAGGGATCATTGGTTTTACCAAATCTATGGCCCTGGAGCTGGGCAGCCGTAATGTGCGTTTCAACGCGATCGCGCCGGGCTTCGTGGAAACCGATATGACCCACTACCTGAAAGAAGGAGGTGAAGCTGTAGATAAATGGCTCATCAAGATACCGATGAACCGTTTCGCCAAACCGGAAGAAGTGGCTAATGTCGCCCTGTTCCTGGCTTCTGATATGAGTAGCTATGTAAATGGCCAGGTGGTAAATGTTTGTGGTGGTATGACTACCTAATGCCCGGGACCATTACCTTTAATTTTGTATTATAGATTTTTAAATAAATGAATAAAGTACACGCTGCAATAACAGCCGTCGGGGGATATGTTCCCGACTATGTATTGACTAACCAGGAATTGGAAACCATTATTGATACCACCGATGAGTGGATCAGGACCCGTACCGGGATTTTGGAAAGACGTATTTTGAAAGGTGTGGACCAGGGTACTTCTGTAATGGGTATCAAAGCCGTACAACAAATTTTAGAAAAGAAAAATCTGGACCCTGCAGAGGTAGACCTGCTGATCTGTGCTACTACTACCCCGGATATGCAATTCCCGGCCACCGCCAATATTATCGCGGCGGAGTGTGGCCTGGTCAATTCTTTCAGTTATGATATTAACGCGGCCTGTAGCGGTTTTTTATATGCTTTAAATACCGGCGCGCAGTTCATCGAGAATGGCCGTTGCAAAAAAGTGATCGTAGTGGGCGGGGACAAAATGAGTTCTATTATGGACTATGAAGACCGTGCTACCTGTATCATTTTTGGTGATGGAGCCGGGGCGGTATTGCTGGAGGCGGATGAAACGGGCCATGGCATTATTGACTCCATCTTAAAAAGTGACGGTAACGGCTGGAAACACCTGCATCAAAAGGCCGGGGGCTCACGCAGGCCTGCAACAGCTGAAACGGTGGCTAATAAAGAACATTTTGTTTACCAGGAAGGGCAAACGGTATTTAAGTTTGCCGTGACCAATATGGCGGATGTGGCGGCCCAGATCATGGACCGCAACCAGTTGAGCGGCGAAGATGTAGCCTGGCTGGTACCCCATCAGGCCAATAAGCGGATCATCGATGCTACCGCGCAACGTATGAACGTGCCGGAAGAAAGAGTGATGCTGAATATCATGAATTTCGGGAATACTACGAACGGTACTTTGCCACTTTGCCTCTGGGAATATGAAAAACAATTGAAAAAAGGTGATAACCTGATCCTGGCTGCTTTTGGCGGCGGGTTTACCTGGGGCTCTACCTATATCAAATGGGCTTATTAATAATTTGCTTATAAAGAAACGGGTTGCGACTAATCGCAACCCGTTTTTGTTTCCGATAAATTGCACTATAAGATAAATGTTTCAAAACTCAAAGTAGATGTAATAGTGGCCCGTTTTCCTTTTTCCATGATCCCATAAACAGTAGAACCGGTGCCACTCATAGCGGCATATAGAGCGCCTTGTGCATAAAGTTGCTGCTTGATAGCTCCCAGTTCCGGGTGGGCTGCAAATACGGGGCCTTCAAAATCATTAAAGATATGTTGCGGCCAGTCTTTTATTGCCAGTTCATTAATTTTTCGCAGGTCAAAAGCCGCGGGCTTAGGTTTTATATCCCGGAAGGCATCGGCTGTAGTAATATGTACCTTAGGACAGATAACCTGGATGGTATATTGACTAAGGTCTAAAGCTATTGGAGTCAATAGTTCTCCCCTTCCCCCGGCATAGCTGGGTTTGTTATAAATAAAGAATGGACAGTCGCTTCCGAGCTGTAAAGCATAGGCCGCCAGCCGCGATTGCTCCAGCCCCAGGTCGAAAAAACGGTTCAGGAGCTCCAGCATAAAAGCGCCGTCTGCAGAGCCGCCGCCCATACCCGCGCCCATCGGGATCTTTTTCAGTAACTGTATATTTACAGGACCTACTTTTCCGGGGAAATCCTTTTGCAGTAATTCCCAGGCCTTCCATACCAGGTTCTGTTGCGCGTCCCCGGCTACAGCCAGTCCGTGTGTGCTGATACTGCTTGACGCGGAGGGAAGCACTTCCAGCGCGTCACAGATCTGCACCGGGAAGAAAATGGTTTCCAGGTTATGATAGCCGTCGGCCCGCTTTTCAGTTACGAATAAACCGATATTGATTTTAGCATTGGGAAAGCAGATCATAAAAGGACAGTTTTATTTTTTTGAATACGGCATTTGCGCTGCCCGCAAATTTATACCTAAATTTGAATTCTTATCTAATACAATAATATAATGGCATTCAGGGTATATACCAAAACAGGGGATAAAGGAACTACGGGCCTTATAGGCGGCACGCGTGTGCCCAAGGACAGTTTACGCATAGAAGCTTACGGAACAGTGGACGAATTGAACTCATTTTTGGGTTTGGGGACTGACCAGCTGGCCGATCCGGCGATCAATGAGTGGATACTGGAAATACAGGATCGCCTGTTTACACTGGGAGCCAGCCTGGCAACCGACCCGGAAAAAGCGCCGAAGCAAAAACTGCCGGACCTGCACCCCGAAGACATCGAGTGGCTGGAGCAACGTATTGATGAGATGGACGACAAACTACCGGTGATGAAGTCCTTCATCCTTCCCGGTGGCAGTGTGGCAGCGAGTACTTTCCACGTAGCGCGCTGCGTCTGCCGGAGGGCAGAAAGACTTTGTGTGCACCTGGTCAACCAGGAAGAGTTTGTAGCCGAGGTGGTTTTAAAGTACCTCAACCGGCTTTCAGATTTCCTTTTTGTGCTGGCCCGTTATATTGTCCAGCTGCAGGGCGCTAAGGAAATTCCCTGGCGTCCAAGAATTTAATTCGCTAAATTGGAATAGTTTTAAGTTAATGCTTCGATAATATTAAAAAATATAGCTATTCGTATCTTCCATTTGTTGATTAATTGCTACATTTGCGCCACTCTTAAAAAATTGTGTGGAATGTATAGAATACTTATTGCAGATGACCTGTATAGCATAAGAGTCGGCGTTAAAACTATAATTACAGAAGTGCTGGGGCCCGGACACCATATTGCATCGGCCTCTGATTATGATGCCTTGAGGCAGGCATTGCATAGCGACAGGTATGACCTTATCGTCATTGACCTGCATATGCAGGGTATTAATGGGATATCAATGATCAAGACGATCCTTGATCACCAGGCAGACCCGAGGATTGTAGTGATGACCAAGCTCAATAACGATTGCTTTTTTGAAACTTGTATGGGATTGGGCGAAGTGAAAGCTTTTATCAGTATGCATACCAGTGAAACCGAAATAAGAGCGGCCTTTGAAAACGCGGTGCAGGGCAGGCGTTTTGTGCCCGAGTTGCAGCAGCAGCAACTAGAGCAGCTGTACCTCTATAAAAAAGATTTTTTAAATCCCTTTGATGTCCTCTCGGCCAGGGAGCAAAAGGTAACCCAATTATTGCTGAAAGGACTCGGTATCCTGGAGATCGGCAACGAACTGGCCATATCTTCTTCAACGGCAAGTACCTATAAAAGCCGGATCTTTAAGAAACTGAACGTTTCTAATGTTATCGAGTTAAACAAGCATGCAGATCAATTTGGTTTTATTACCAATGGATTTGAAGCAAATTAAGCCCCTGGATCATTCAATACAGATGAAAATGCCCGTATTGGATGATCCTTTCTTTTCATCTTAATATTAAGATAATATACCCGTAACGATTCCTTTACATAGCTCTGATAGTTTTGCGACATAAAAATCAAATCAAACAAAAAGTTATGAAAAAGGCTTTCTTATTGCCAATTGCTGCATCTGCATTATTTCTTGCAAGCTGTGGAAAAGACAAAACAACAGACCCAGGTACTTCTACTGAGAATGTCATTGAAGGCGATATCACCGCTGATATGAAATTAACAGCGGATAAAAAATATATCCTGAAAGGTTTTGTATATGTGAAGGCAGGTGCTACATTGACAATCGAGCCGGGTACGGTTATCATGGGTGATAAACAGACCAAAGCTTCTTTAATCGTTGCCCGTGGGGGTAAAATTATGGCGGAAGGTACGGCTGATAAGCCGATAATCTTTACTTCTGAAGCAGCAGCCGGTGACAGACGCGAAGGCGACTGGGGTGGTGTGATCCTTTTAGGTAAAGCGCCGATCAATCCAAATGGCGGTACCGAGGTGATCGAAGGAGGTATTCAACCAACCGTTGCCGGTAAAGAGTCTGAGTACAACGAATATGGGGGTACAGATCCTGAAGATAACTCAGGTGTTTTAAAATATGTAAGAATCGAGTTCGCAGGTATCGCTTATTCTCCGGATAACGAGATCAACGGACTGACTATGGGTGGCGTTGGCCGTGGTACAACCATCAGCCACGTTCAGGTATACCGTTCCGGTGACGACGCTTTTGAGTGGTTTGGCGGTACGGTAAACTGTGATCACTTAGTAGCTACTTATACCTGGGATGATGATTTCGATACAGATTTCGGTTTCTCCGGTAAAGTACAGTTCGCCTTGGCTTCCCGTGCTAAAACCATCGCTGACGTTTCCGGTTCTAACGGTTTCGAATCAGATAACGATGCGAACGGTTCTACCAACAGCCCTAAAACAAGCGCTATTTTCTCTAACGTTACTATCGTAGGTCCTGGTAAAGGAACTTCTTTAAGCGGTATCAATGCTAATTACCAGAATGGTGCGCAGATCCGTCGTAATTCTTCTATGTCCCTGGTTAACTCTATCATCTTAGGTTTCCCTACCGGTGTGTACATCGACGATACAAAAGGTACACCAACTTCTGCTAACATTACAGCGGGTACTTTGATGTTCAAAAATAACATCATCGCGGGTTGTACTAATGCTTATAAAGCTTCTAACAGTGCCTTTGATGTAGCGGATTGGTTCACTACCAATGGTAACAGCAAACACCCTAACGGTGATACCGTATTACTGGCGGATGCTTATAAGTACTCTCCGGCTGTATCCAGCAGCGCGGGTGTACCTAGCTTCCTGTTAAAATCAGGCTCTATGGCATTGACCGGCGCCAGCTTTAACGGCCTGACCGGGTTCCAAAGCGTAGCTTATGTAGGTGCATTTGACGGTACTAATGACTGGACCTCAAAATGGACCACCTGGGCGGCAGAAACAAATCAATATTAATTTATAATTTGGTTAGGTTATAAATGGGGTGCTCGGGGTTCATTTCCCGGGCACTTTCTTTTGCGGGTGATTAAAGGTTATTTTCTTCATCGCTGAATGACGCCATGTTACACCTTTTGTGTAATTTAGCGGGTAATAAAAAGTGAAATGTATGAAAGCGAATGGCAATACCGTTGAAGCCATCCTGGGCAACCTGCCGGAAGATAGGGCGGAACCTTTTAATAAGCTCCATGAAGTCATTATGGCTAACCTGCCGGAAGGATTTGAGGCTGCGATCAGTTATGGCGGTCTGGGTTATGTGGTGCCACATACGCTTTATCCCGCGGGCTATCATTGTAAGCCGGTGGAGCCGCTGCCTTTTGCAGGCTTAGCTTCCCAAAAGAGCTCCATTAATTTTTACCATATGGGTATTTATTCCGACCCGGCTTTGCTGGATTGGTTTGTGAACGAGTATCCTAAACATAGCAAGCGGAAACTGGATATGGGCAAAAGCTGTATCCGGTTTAAGAAATTTGACGAGATCCCATATGAGCTTATGGGCGAATTGATGCGGAAGATGAGTGTCGCGGACTGGATCGCTATTTATGAGTCCAACCTGAAGAAGTAAGTTGTCGCTTGATGCCAGGTTTGGTTTAAGAAATTTGCATTTTGCACAAAAAAAATTTTGCGGATAAAAAAAGTAGTTTTACCTTTGCAATCCAATCAAACGGAATGGCTCTGTAGCTCAATTGAATAGAGCATCTGACTACGGATCAGAAGGTTTCAGGTTTGAATCCTGACAGGGTCACAAAAAGCAGTTACAGCAATGTAGCTGCTTTTTTTATGGACCTGTTTCTGATGTTTCCTGCGCACAGGCCGCCGCATTTTTTAAGTATATTGCATAGGATATCAATTAACGCCAAGTCAAAATACATTCAGGATGTTCGGATTATTCAGTAAAAAGCAACCACAAGCTACTGTAACCAGCGAAGATAAAGTGTGGATAGAAGAAAGTCTGTTGTGGTTCCTGGAAGCATTTGGCCTGGAACGACTGAAAGCGCGTCCATTTATCGCACCTGTATTTGAAAGCTTTCCCTATAATAACCTTAAAGATCCTCTACAGTTTCAACAAATGTTTGAGCAACTGTGCGGGTATTTTGATGTAGCTCCTAATGACATCGCAGTTGGTTTTTTTGATGATATTCAATCGGAAGAATGGACTAGCGTTCCGGTATACAGTAATATGGAGGAGCCGGCCGGACTTTATACCCAGGTGTATACCACATCGGGACAAAGATTCCATATTGAGTTGGCCAAGTCCAACCTGAACCACCCGGAATTGCTGGTAGCTGTGCTTGCTCATGAGCTGGCCCATGTAAAGTTGCTTGGAGGTAACTATCTCCACCCGGACAATGATGATATGGAGCAGATGACAGACCTGGCAACTATTTTCTTTGGTTTCGGCATTTTTATGGCCAATAGCGTGCATACGCAAGGTCGTTACTGGACGAGTCGTGTCGGATATTTGCCGAGCCAGCTAATCAGCTATATGAATGCTTTGATTTGCTACATCACAGAGACCGATGTGCATAGTTATCTTGGATTATTAAATAGTAATACCATTGACCTTTTTAAAAAAGATTATGAATTCCTGGCGCTTACCGGAGACACTACATTGACCCAGGAAAAGCTGCTGGAACACGATCAGACCTTTCAGCACTTTGCAAAGATTCAGCAACATCTCGATCGTAGAAACTATGAACAGGTGATTGCGGAAAGCGAAGCACTGCTCAGGCATCTGCCCGACGATATAGGTGCCTATAATAGCTGGGGCTATGCCCTGCTGGCGCAAAAGAAATACAGCGAAGCAATCCATCAATTTACAAAGGCAATTGAGCTTAATCCTTATTGGGAATATCCTTATAATAACCGCGGCTATTGTCTTTTGCAATTAGAGGATCTTGAAAATGGATTTGCAGATATTACACAATCTATGGAGCTAAACCAGCATAACGCATACGCCTGGAGAAATCTCGGGGCCTATTATTTAAAAACCGATATGCCGGAAAAGGGATTGGGATATTTAGAGCAGGCAGAGAAAATGGATCCGAAAACAGAAATGATCAATTTCTATCTGGGGCAGGCGCATTTAAAGCTGGGCAATATGGATCAGGCGCAGCTGTACCTGGATCAATCAAAAACATTGAACGAACATAATGATTCAACGATAATGTAATCAAACAGCTATCAGCCTTCATTAACCATTTACAATTAATCACCTATCACCCATCACTTATACTATTCACTTCTCACTTCTTATTTTTCACTTTTCACATCCCACTATTCTCTATTCATTTTTCACTCTACGCATCACCCATCACTTATAATTTTCACCTTTTACTTTTCACTTTTCACTTTACACTCACCACTTATATGAACTACCTTTTTACTTCCGAAAGGCTTGGCTTCAGGGCCTGGCAAGCTCCAGATATGGACGCGATGCAGGAGATCAATTCCGACGCGCGCGTGATGGAATTCTTCCCGGCCTTACTGACCAAAGAACAAACAGCTGCATTTATCGAAAGAATGAACCGGCAGTTGGGGGAGCAAGGATTTTGCTACTTCGCTGTTGATATACTGGAAACAAATGAGTTCATAGGTTTTATAGGCCTATCAGAGCAACATTACCCGGCGGACTTTACACCTTGTATTGATATAGGCTGGCGTTTGAAAAATGAGGTATGGAACCAGGGCTTTGCTACGGAAGGGGCGAAGAGATGTCTGGAGTATGCTTTTGAACAATTAAGTATTAAAGAAGTGTATGCTATCGCGCCAAAGGTCAATCTTAAATCGGAGCGGATCATGCAAAAGATAGGTTTGCAAAAGCAGTATGAATTTGAGCACCCGCTGTTGCTGAATGAGGAAAGGTTGAGGACTTGTGTATTGTACAGGACAGTTAGGCCTTCATACTAAGACAGCTCCTTTATCTGAACTATTTGTAAAATGTAATAATAAGCAACAGGAAATGTGGTCATTTGTCTCTTCTGCTGAAATTTATTCCTGGGGCGATAAATAATTCCTTTAAAAACATCTACTAGACGCATATTCAATATGCTTATAAGCTATGCACATCGCCGCAACATAACAGAGATTCTACATTTTGGAGATTAAGTTAACGAAAAAAAATACGGCTTAAAACGGGGAATATACCTGATGGCTTACAATATTAAATGTGTGAATTTTGATTCAGAGAAAAAATATCCCTATTGTAGGATTTAAATTTAACACATTAAAGAATAAGTTATGTCAACTAATGCAATCAAGTCAGATATATTTAAATTCGTAGCACTAAGGCCACCTGTTTCCATTACAAAGGATAAGAAAGAATTATATTTTGTCCATGATGAAAGAAGGATTCAAAAAACTGCGATTGGGGAACTCATTACTAAATTAAATGAGCATGATTTTAGGGAAATTCCGGAACAAATAAAGGCGTTCATCAAATCAAAAAAGTATAATCCGGGCTTTATCAAGACCTATGATAGTCTCAACAAAATAGAAAATTTCATTATCTCTGCCACCTCTGAAAGCTTCAATAGTGTTTTATTTAAAGAGAAAATAGAAAATATTCTGGGTACTTCAGTGCCATCCTTTTTAGAGAACTCCGACAACAGGGAGCTATTAGGTACAATTTGGGATCATTATTATGCTTTTTACCTCTTGTCAAGGTTTGAACACCAAAATCTTGATCCATTGATCAATGCGCTAAAAGTATTTCATTTACTGAAGTATATCTCAGAATCGCCTGTTTTTGATTTTGACAAATTGCAGCATATAATGTCTGCTAAACTCCTTATCAGCTCCTTTATTACGGAGCTTCCCAAACCTTTACGAAAAAAAGAAGTGGTTATTGAACAGGAAAAATCTGGAGAAAAAATTAGCGAATACAGGAAATTATGGACATATATCATAGATACTCATAGAGCAATAGATGAACTTAGAAATGTAAAAGTCAACACAGTAATACATTCAATAGTTAAAGATGCGCAGGATGTAAGTATACCGGCAGGCAACCCGGCTCCTGAGCAACAAATCCTATTTAAAAGTAGCTTTAGTATAGATAAAGACAGCTGGAATAATTTGCATACTGCGACACGGTCATTACTCAACAGCTATAATGTAACAGCGCAGAACTTTCATGTTGCAGATACTGTAATGAAACTTCAGGAGCAACTTCAAAACCACTATGCTGCTGCAGCCAATATAAACGATAGTTACTTTATGCAGCAAATGCCTGAAGAGGTAAAATTTAATGGAAGTATTCTTTCAAATGTGGGCCGTTTTTTAAATAGCGAGATTGCTGCAATTCCGGCCCCCGCACCTTTCAATATTAGACCTCTTATAAAACCATTAGGGATTGGAGAACTGAAGGTAGTAAAACAAAAACTGAAGAAATATGCTACGGGTGAAGTAGCACATATTGAAAATGTTTTGCGTGGTGAATACAAAGAACGGAAACACCGGGTATTAGATAGGACCGAAGATATTTTTTTTACTTCCAGCGAAACTGAAGAAGAAACAATCAGGGATACACAAACAACAGAGCGGTATGAATTAAAAAAAGAGAGTGAAAAAACGATACAGGATGAAATGAGTATTCAGGCAGGTGTTACCGTTTCCGGTTCTTATGGTATGGTCACATTTGGCGCATACGGAGATTTTGCCTATAGTACGGCCAGCCAGGAATCTAACAAAAGTGCTTCAAATTTTGCACGTGAGGTTATCGATAAATCGGTATCCAGAATTCAAAAAAAAACCAAAGAGGAGCGTACCACAAAAAAATTACATGAAGTTGAAGAAATAAATACTCACGGTATTGATAATAAAGAAAAAGCAAATCATGCTGTAGGTGTATACAGATGGGTAGACAAATATTACGAAGCTCAGATATACAATTATGGTTCAAGAATGATGTTCGAATTTATTATTCCTGAACCGGCAGCTTTTTATGAATATGCGCGAACCCATAAACCTAAGAAAGATATTGTACGCCCTATTACTCCATATCGATGGTACCTTGATAATGACAATAATTGGAAGCATAATGGAGATTTAATTACGCATAAAGATATAAATGAAAACAACTTTCATTTATATATAAGAGATTATAATGTGCAAGGGGTTATGATGCCACCACCACTGTATAAAACAATTTCTACTGCTATCGCTAAGGAGGGTATGGTAGTTAGTCTAAGAGATGAAAATCAGCCGGACAGACTTTTGGAGGGGGCTGGATTTACCTTAAACAATAAAGAATTAATTGTTCCCAAAGGATATGTTTCAAAGGTTGGTGTGTGGTTTGATGTATCAGCTATATGGACGGCTTATTCTAAAATGGAACTTATTGTTGGCAATAAAATATTCAGGATACTTGATCTTCCTGTTAGAAAGGATGAAGATGGAAACATGCTCTTTGATAATCGCTTCTTGACCCAGAATAATGCTTCTTCAACAGATGGCTACCATTCTTTTTTTCAGGATACCATTATACAGGTTTCTGTAAATTGTACAGATGTGCTTTCTTACACGATTAATCTTTATGCTTTGGTAGAAAGACTACCGGAAGCCTATGAACAATGGCAGATTGATACTTTTGGAAAAATTATGAGTGCTTATAAGGCAATGGAAATAGAATATGAGCAAAAGTTAGCTGCACAGGAAGTGCAGCAGGGAATTTCAATTTTAGGTCAAAACCCAAGAATAAATAGGGAAATTGAAGAAACAGAGCTAAAAAAGAGCTGTATTAAAATGTTAATGGATGTCTCGCAATTTGGTTCTTTTGATGCTATGAAAGAAAGTATTTCAACCGACCCCGACTTTGATATTATGGACGCGCTTTCTGAAGGAAAAATAATACAGTTTTTTGAGCAGGCATTTGAATGGGAGAATCTGACCTATCTTTTTTACCCGTATTTCTGGGCAAGAAAAGAAAAGTGGATGCAGAAGTCAGGTAGTTATGATAATGATCCATTATTTACGAAATTTTTGCAGGCCGGCTCCGGAAGGGCGGTATTACCAGTACGCCCTGGCTATAATGATGTAATAAGTTATTATATGCAAACCGGATCAATCTGGAATATAGATGGTAATCCACCTTTAATTAAAAAAGAAGATGGTTCTCCCAATGATCTGTTTATTTCTATTGCAGAAGAATTGAAAAATCAAACGGATGATTTGGCGAATGCTATACCTGAAGGCGAACCTTGGGAAGTTGTATTACCCACTACTTTAGTTTATTTACAGGATAACTCAGACTTACCAAAATTTGATTGATATGGGAATAAGTAAAACGAATGTGAAATATATTTCCCTGGAAGGAGGAGGAGGTGCGGGCAATGCGTACGTCGGAGCATTAAAGGCGCTTTATGATTTAAATATTCTTCAGTACGATAGCGATTTTAAACAATCAAATATTAAGGGGTTCTCTGGAGCTTCGGCAGGAGCAATTACAAGTGTCCTGTTGGGTTGTGGATATACTCCGGGTGAACTTGGGGTGATAATGAATATGGTTAATTTTGAAGATTTTTTTGATTTAGGTGATATTGGTGAAGTGCCGTCCTCTGGAGGTTTTGTGAAAAAAAATTTAGCACAAGTTAATGAACCCGAATTACTTAAAGTCATCAGGATTGTAATACAAAATGGATTAGGTATAGCCCTTATTCCAGCAATGCTATCTAATCCCAGGATGATATTTGATCTGATCAAAGAAGTTAAAAAACCTGAAGTGTTAATAACGGTCTTCAACTTATTGATTGGACTGGCTACCAAAGTCGAAGATTTACCTAAAAATGTGAAGAAAATTCTGGCTGCTAATAAAGATGAACTTACATTGTCAGTATATAATGACTGGGGAATGTTTGTGGGAAAGAAGTTAAGAATTTTTATCACTACATTAATAAATTATGCAAAATGCAGGACGCAGATATTACGCTTAAAGCAAAGCATTTCAAATCAAATCTTTTATTTCGTAGATAAATATGGTATTTCTGTAGATGAAGCCAGAGAAGAATTGATTAAAATTGATTGCCTATCACTATTTAGTGATTTGGCAGACAAAACTTTAGTTAATGATGAAAAGATGCGCAAACAATTAACATCAGAACGCATTCCGGCAGACGCAAAGGGGACAACATTTAGTGATTTTAAAAAACTCTTTGGCTGTGACCTGGTAATTATGGGGACAAATTTAGAAACAAATAAAAGTCATGCTTTTTCTGCTGCAACTACCCCTGAATTTTATGTTGAAGATGCAGTCCGACTTTCAATGAGTTTACCTTTAATTTTTAAACCATTTATTCATAAAGATACAACAGCCACTAAAAAAAATTTCCTGGATGGTGTTTGGATAGATGGGGGCTATTTAAACAATAGCCCGATAAATATCTTTAACAGTAATGAGACTATTGGAATCAGGCTGGAACAAGGTGGAGAGCATAGAAATGAGATTAATGAGTTTACTAAATTTCTTGCTGCATATCCTTTAGGTACAGGGCTTATGGGGACAGGAGAAGCACATATTTCTGAAACTATGGCAAAAATTAAGGAGTATAATACAATTGTTTTGGACACTAAATTAAAAGATGGGCGCCAGATTGGCCTATTTGATTTTAAGCCCGAGAAAACTTTGTTTGACGAAGTAAATAAAAATGCTTACCAGGTAATAAAGGCCTACTTTAAGTAAGTCAATTGGTATTTAATTACATAAAGGGGATTAATTATTTATATTTTGAAATGCAAAAAATAAATACTTTCAAAATATACAATGATGTGATAATGTGGCCTGCGGAAATGTAGTTTCAAAAATGCGTTTAAACTAAAGGAGTATGAAAGTAGTTGGCTACCCCTTTTTCCTCTACTTTTGTTTTTGCCCAATAACAAAGCATATGAAAACCCCGCAGGCACATACCCGGCAATACCTCATCAGCATAGCGGCCATCTTACTCGTGTCCGCTATCTGCTTTTACTTTAAAGCCGAGCTCAACTACCGCGCGGCGGCCCTGGCTCTGCTCCTCACCGTCTCCGTAGTAGCCATGCTCTTCGACATACTGCCGGTATTGATCTCCGCCCTGCTCAGCGCCTTTATCTGGAACTACTGCTTCATCCCGCCCCTGTTCACGCTCGACATCAGCAACACCGAGGACCTGCTCATGTTCCTGTCCTACTTCTTCGTGGCGCTGCTGAATGCCGTTCTTACCTTCAAGATACGCCAGGCCGAAACGAAAGCCCGCGATAAAGAAGAAAAAGAAAACACGATCAAACTCTACAATACCCTGCTCAACTCTTTGTCGCATGAGCTCAGGACACCTATAGCCACCATTTTAGGCACCGTAGACACCCTCAAAGACAATAAAGATAAGCTCAGCCAACCCCAGCAGCTCGACCTGCTCAACGATATTGACATTGCCGGTATGCGCCTCAACCGCCAGGTAGAAAATATCCTTAACATGAGCCGCCTCGAAAGTGGTATGCTGCAAGCCAAGCGGGACTGGTGCGATATGAACGAACTGGTGAACAATGCCCTCCAAAAAATTGATGCCACACAGCATACTTTTATTTTTAAGGAAACAGAACCCCTGCCCTTATTCAAGCTGGACATCGGCTTTACCGAACAGATCCTGCTGAACCTTTTACATAACGCGGTGCATTATACCCCTGCCGGCAGCCAGGTAGAAATCGTGCTACGACATGAAGCTGAAGCCTGTATGATCAGCATCAGCGATAATGGTAAAGGCATCCCAGAAGCTGAAATTTCTTTGCTCTTTGATAAATTCTACCGCCTGCCGCATAGCAGGACCGGGGGCAGCGGCCTGGGCTTATCCATCGTCAAAGGTTTTGCCGAAGCCCAGAACGGTTCCGTACATTTGAGCAATAATTCAAGCGGCGGAGCTACCTTTACCGTAATGATTCCTGCGGAAACCACTTACTTAAACAACCTGAAGCATGAATAAAAGTATTATTCTGGTTATTGATGACGAGCCCCAGATCCGGAAACTGCTGGAAATAAGCCTGGAAAGTAACGGTTACCAGGTGCAGCAGGCAGAAACCGGCAAGCAGGGCCTGGCTATGGCGGCTAACCACCAGCCGGACCTGATCCTGCTGGACCTGGGCCTGCCCGACACCAGCGGTCATGAGCTTTTAAAAACTTTAAGGGAATGGTACAACAAATCCATCATTATCCTTTCGGTACAGAACACCGAGCTTGATATCGTCACCGCATTGGATAATGGCGCTACGGACTACCTTAGCAAACCTTTCCGGACCGCGGAACTGCTGGCCCGGATCCGGGCCGCTATCCGGCGCAACCAACTGATCGATAATCATGAAGCAGTACAGGCCATAGGCGACCTGGAAATCGATCTCACGGCCAGGACATTAAAGAAGAACGGTGAAATTGTAAAACTGACCTCGACGGAATACAGCCTGATGGCTTTATTTTTCAAGCATGAAGGCAGTGTACTCACTCACCAGTTTATTCTTAAAGAAATTTGGGGCGTAGGCTACCAGGCCGAAACCCAATACCTGCGGGTGTTCGTAGGCACATTGCGTAAGAAAATAGAGGATCAGCCCAATAAACCCCAACATATTATTACGGAAAGCGGTGTAGGCTATAGGTTCTGCTAATCAATGCTTTAGGTGCAAAAACTACCTTTGGTTGCCGGATAACAACTAAACGTAGCGGAGTAACAACTAGAAGTAGCGGTATTTATTTGGCGGGACCTGGTGCATAAGGCCAACTTTGTGGTACCAAAAAAATAGAAGCATATGATACTACATCCCAAATCGATCGGGAATAAAATTTCCGAAGCAAGAAAGAAAAATAACCTTTCGCAGGCAGAGCTTGCAAAGCAGGTTTCCATTAGCCCCCAGGCCGTCGGCAAATGGGAGCGCGGGGAATCGATGCCCGACTTGTCTACCCTGAACCAGCTCGCCGGGATTCTTGGGGTTGACCTCAATTACTTTTCCGACAGCTTCCAGGCTACTGAAGCGGGAAGAGCCAATCATGAAATTCAGGACTATCAAACACCGGAGGAGCAAAATATAAAGGAAGCGGATAGTTTTGAAATGAACTGGGACATGTCGCAGGGCAACTGGGTCGATGCCGACTTTTCAGGTTTGAAAAACCTGAAAGAAAAGTTTAGCAATTCCAATATGAAAGACTGTAAATTTATAGATTCGGACCTTTCAGGACTTATGCTCGCTAAAAATAATATTGAACGCTGTGATTTTTCGGCTTCAAATATCAGCAAGAGTAAAATCCAGGCTTCTAATCTTTTAAATAATCAATTCAATAATTGCTCCTTTGTGGCTACCGAATTGTTAAGAAACAACATCGGGGAATGCGATTTTTCCGGGGCAGACTTTTCCGGAGCCAGGATAACCGATGGGTATTTCGAGCGCAATATCCTGCAAGCCGCTTTGTGGAAGTTTACCACGTTCAGGAATACAGGTATCAGCAATGTGGTATTTGAAGGCAACATCGAAAACTGTCACTTTGAAAACTGTGCTTTTTATGGCGTTAAATTTCAAAATGCCACTATCTTAAACAGTTTCTTTAAGTATAACCGGAAATTCAAAAAGGTACAATTTATAGATTGCAGGGTGGATAAAATAACTTACGCGTTTTTGAAAAGCAATGAAGCAGACCTGAGCGGTGTTACCCTGATCCCGGAGTAAAAGTGCCGGAAAAATTATGCAGAAGAAGACATAAAGCCTGGCCTTTATGTCTTCTTTATATTTTCTTTATATCCTGCAATGCTATTTTTATAAGCTCTTGATGAAATCGAAAACAACTTTGTAGCGTAACATTTTGATTAAAGATGCAAGAACATTCATCCGCTACCAACCAGCACCAATCATTGCACGGGGCCGCAAAGGTCACCTTCGCTTCCTTAATTGTCGCGCTCGGTATTATCTACGGCGACATCGGCACCAGCCCGCTTTATACCTTTAAAGCCATCATCGGTGAACGGCAGATCTCTGAACTTTTAGTGCTGGGCGGTGTTTCCTGTGTGTTCTGGACCCTGGTGCTGCAGACCACGATTAAATACGTTTGGCTGACGCTGAAAGCGGATAACCAGGGAGAGGGGGGGATTTTCTCTCTTTACTCACTAGTAAGACGCTATGGTAAAAGACTGGCCATTCCTACTATGATTGGTGCGGCCGCACTGCTGGCCGATGGGATGATCACTCCCGCTATCTCCGTGACCTCGGCGATTGAAGGGCTGGAAATGATCGACGGTGTCGGGCATATACCCGTTGTCCCGATCGTGATCGGCGTGATCTCGCTCATATTTTTTGTACAAAGATTCGGTACCCATACCGTAGGTAAAGCCTTTGGCCCCATTATGGCGCTATGGTTCCTGGTCCTGCTGCTGATCGGTCTGAGCCAGGTCCTGCAGTCTCCCGGCGTGATCAGGGCCCTGAACCCCTATTATGCCTACGAATTATTGACCCATTATCCCAAGGGCTTCTGGATCCTGGGCGCGGTATTTTTATGTACTACCGGTGCCGAGGCATTGTATTCCGATCTCGGGCACTGTGGCCGGTCCAATATCCGGATTACCTGGGCTTTTGTAAAAGTATGCCTTATCGTGAATTACCTGGGCCAGGCAGCCTGGTTGTTGAATAGTGGTGGCACGCTTTTGGAAGGCCGGAACCCGTTTTTTGAGATGATGCCGGAATGGTTTTTGATACCGGGCATCCTGATCGCTACCCTGGCTGCGATCGTCGCTTCACAGGCCCTGATCAGCGGCTCTTTTACCCTGATCAATGAAGCCATCAACCTTAACTTCTGGCAACGGGTTGGTGTAAAGCAACCTTCTGAAACCAAAGGCCAGATCTATATCCCCAGTGTTAATAATTTGCTCTGGATCGGTTGTGTCTTAGTGATCCTGTATTTCCAGAGCTCTTCCAAAATGGAAGCCGCCTATGGCCTGGCCATTACCCTGGCCATGATGACCACTACGATTCTCTTATCCTATTTTATGCTGTATAAATTAAAATGGAATAAACTGCTTGTTTATACCTTCCTGCTGGTATTCGCGCTGATCGAAATCTCATTCTTCGTGGCCAATGTCATTAAATTCCGGGAAGGTGGCTATATCACCGTGTTTGGCGGCGGTATCTTTTTCATCGTGATGTATGTTACTTACTTCGGCCGTAAGATCAATAATCGTTATACCAAGTTTGAAGACCTGGGTAAGCATGCCCATCAATTAGCGACATTGAGCAATGATACCGAGATCCCTAAATTCGCTACCCACCTGATCTACCTGACGAAGGCCGACCGGCGCGACCAGATCGAAGCAAGGGTGATCAAATCCATATTCGACAAAAAGCCTAAACGGGCTGATGTATACTGGTTCTTCCACATCAACCGGACTAATCATCCCTATACGCTGGACTATGAAGTGACCGAGCTGGTAGATGATAAAGTGATCAAGATCGTGTTGAATATCGGTTTCCGCATTCAACCTAAAACAGAACTTTACTTTGAAAAAATCATAGATGACCTGATCGCGGATAAAGAACTGAACCTGCATTTAAAAAATAACGGCAGCACCAGGTACAACCCGGCTATTGATTTCAAATTCATCATTATGGAAAAATACCTTTCGGTAGATAATGAATTTGCAATAAAAGAAGGAATGATCTTAAAGTCTTATTTCTTCCTCAAAAAATTAGCGCAGAAAGACGAAGATGCCTTCGGCCTGGATAAGAATGATGTATTGATCGAGCATATACCACTTGTTTTCCAGCCGGTGAAAGGCTTCAGCTTAAAACGTAAAGTTAACCAGCATTAATGCCTTGCGGAATGGATAAGCTAAAGAAAGTACTGATCATAGATGATGAAGAAAAGCTAAGGACATTACTGGCAAGGATCATCAGCCTGGAAGGGTTTGAGGTGCTGCAGGCTCCTGATGCTAAAGCCGGGTTGAAACATTTGGGACAATCCGATATTGATGTTGTACTGTGTGATGTGAAGCTGCCGGATGCCAGTGGGGTAGCGCTTTCAAAGACGATCAAGGAAAGATTCCCGGCCATTGAGATCATCCTGCTTACGGCTTATGGGAATATTCCGGATAGCGTACAGGCTATAAAAAACGGGGCCTTTGATTATATTACTAAAGGAGATGATAATAACCGGATCATTCCGCTGCTCTACAAAGCAATAGAAAAGTCAGGCCGGTCCAAAAGCCTGCGGCAATTGGAAAAGCATGCGGAAAGTAAGCCTTCTTTTGACCATATTATCGGGCATTCCAATGCTGTTTTACAGGCTGTCGCGCTCGCAAGGAAGGTAGCTAAGGCAGATACGGCTGTACTTTTAACCGGTGAAACCGGTACGGGTAAAGAAGTATTTGCACAAGCGATCCACCAGGAGAGCAGCCGTAGGCAACAGCATTTCGTCGCTATTAATTGCGCGGCATTCAGCAAAGATCTTTTAGAGAGTGAAATGTTCGGTCATAAATCCGGTGCGTTTACCGGTGCCCTAAAAGATCAGATAGGCCTGTTTGAAGAAGCGGACAATGGGACTATATTCCTGGACGAGATAGGTGAAATGGCCCTTGAGCTCCAGGCAAAACTGCTGCGGGTAATAGAATCCGGGGAGTTTATAAGAGTTGGGGAGACTAAGCCTACTAAAGTAAATGTACGTATTATAGCGGCTACTAACCGGGACTTAAAAGAAGAAATAGCGCAAGGCCACTTCCGGGAAGACTTGTTTTACCGTATTTCCGTTTTCCAGATCGAACTGCCCGCTTTGCGGGAAAGGATAAAGGACATTGAATTACTGGCTATGCATTTTATAGCATACTTTGCTTTAAAAATGAATAAACCAATCAAGGCCATACAACCCGATTGCCTGAAGGCATTGATGCAGCATACCTGGAATGGCAACATCCGGGAATTAAAGAATGTAATAGAACGGGCTATGGTCCTGTCCGGCGAGGACAGTTTATCGGTAACCGACCTGCCCGTAGCGCTCCAGGTGAATGCGACCGCACAAATGGGGAAACAACTTTCTGCTTTCTCCCTGCAAAGTGTAGAAAAGCTGCATATTCTTAAGATCCTGAACCATACCCAGGGCAACAAGGCCGAAGCCGCCCGGCTCCTGGAAATCGGTATCGCGACTTTATATAGGAAAATAGAAGAATATAAGATCCAGTGATCTGCTATTCCGTTTTGATAAAGAGCCTATCATTTTGATAGGCTTTTTTTTGCCTTAAAATGAACGGAATGGCTTCAATATGTTGATGGTCAATTGTTTAGAAGGTATTTCTTTGTGCTGGCATAAGATTGGCTACTCCTGTAACAAACAAAAACGAGATCAAAATGAACCAGAATGAAGCCGTAGTGGCGGTATGCACGGCACTACCAGAAGTCACGGCAACAATTACAAATGAAGGGGCCCGGAGCAATCCGTTTGCCCTGGTCCGTATCATCACGCGATATACCCGTAAAATGGCAGCACAGCACAATGAATTGATGCTGGAAAAATGTTTGCAACTGGTCGACAGGGTTTATACCCAAGGAGAGCGTGCTATTAAAAACGCGATAGAAAATATATTCATCTTTTCACTGGACCATATCCTCTATCCCTGTAGTGCCGGGGAAAGGTCCAGGACCTTCAGTAAAGTGCCCGTAACCCTTTACACCAGCTACGTAAACCAGGTATACAAATCAGGCATTTAAGTTCACTTCAAAAATAGATATTATGCTTACAATTATACTACTGCTCGCCGGGCTTCTTTGCTTCTGGCTTTTCTACAGGTCCATTCGCTTCTTTGAAGAAATATGATATTCATAAAAGCACATTTCACCTATCATCCATCACTCATTATAAATAAGAAAAAATGGCCGCATTATTTATCCTGGCAATCTTTGTGTTCGCCTACATTGTTTACGTATTGCTGAAGCCTGAAAAATTCTAGGCTGTATAAAAAGGACTATGCTACTTTCCTGTTCACCGCTTAATTCCTTCAAAATGAAATCTAATAATATTTTAAATGATATGAAAGTGGTTGCAAAGATTGTATGCATCTTCCTGCTCGTCTTTGGCCTGTTCAATTTCATGGTATGGCTCTTTCAATTAATTTTTAACGTATAAAAAATGAATACAGAAATTTTTGGCATAATCGTGGTGTTTTTGGGAACACTCGCTTTAGCCCTTCCTTTAGGTAAATATATTGCAAAGGTTTACGGGGGCGAAAAAACACTACTCGACCCGCTTTTTAATCCTATAGAAAAAGTATGCTATAAAATAAGCGGCATCAACCCCGCGAAAGAAATGAACTGGAAGGAACATATGGTAGCGATGCTTACCATTAACCTGGTCTGGTTCCTTTTAGGAATGCTCCTTTTAATGACCCAGCAATGGCTACCGCTTAACCCGGATAGCAACCCTAACATGAGCCCGGACCTTGCTTTTAACACGACGATCTCGTTCGTGGTAAACTGTAACCTGCAGCACTATTCCGGGGAAACCGGTGTGAGCTACCTGGCACAGCTATGGCTCATGTTCCTGCAGTTTGTGAGTGCCGGCACAGGCCTGGCAGCGGCTGCCGTTTTATTTAAAGCGTTTAAAGCAAAAACGACGGTACAGTTAGGGAACTTCTATAACTTTTTATTAAAGTCCTGTACCCGTATCCTGCTGCCCCTTTCAATTATAGTGGCCCTGGTATTGGTCTTCAATGGTACGCCAATGACTTTCCAGGGAAGAGATCAGGTCACCTCTCTGCAGGGTGATACCATGCAGGTGAGCAGGGGTCCGGCTGCCGGCTTTATTGCCATCAAGCACCTGGGTACTAATGGCGGTGGTTTTTTTGGAGCCAACTCTGCCCATCCTTTTGAAAATCCTAATTATGGCACTAATATGTTGGAACTGTCGGCACAGCTGATCGTTCCCCTGGCCATGATCTTCGCCTTTGGCTATTTCATCCGGAGAAAGAAATTATCACTAATGATTTTTGGGGTAATGACGGTTGGCTTTTTATTGCTGGTCATTCCCAATATCAATATGGAAATGAGCGGTAACCCCGCGATTGCCGCTATGGGTATTGATAACACATCGGGGGCCATGGAAGGAAAAGAAGTCAGGTTTGGCGCGGCCGCATCCGGTTTTTGGAGCATTGTCACCACCATCATTTCTACAGGCTCGGTCAATGCTATGCACGACAGTACTATGCCTTTATCCGGTATGAATGAATTGCTGGCCATGATGGTGAACGCATTTTATGGCGGTTGTGGTGTAGGGCTGCTCAACTTCTTCATCTTTATCATCCTGGCGGTTTTTATCAGCGGCCTGATGGTGGGACGCACCCCGGAGTTTATGGGTAAGAAGATTGAGGCCCGGGAGATGAAGATCGCTATGATCATCGCATTGCTGCACCCCTTCCTGATCTTAGCAGGCACTGCATTAGCTACTGCATTCCCGGCCCAGGGCGCGGCTACTTTGAATAACCCGGATTTTCACGGATTTAGTGAAATATTGTACGAGTATACTTCATCAGCCGCTAATAATGGCAGTGGTTTTGAAGGTCTTGGCGATAACAATCTATGGTGGAATATTACAACCGGTTTTGTATTGATCTTTGGCCGCTTTTTACCAATAATTGGCCCGGTCGCTATAGCAGGGTTATTGGCAGAAAAGCAATACATTCCGGAGAGCAATGGTACCTTAAAAACCGATACCGCAACATTCGGACTGATGGTCTTTGCCGTAATTGTTATCATAGCAGCGCTGGCTTTCTTCCCGGCATTGACTTTAGGACCAATTGCAGAATATTTTTCAATGAGGTAGAAGAGAGATGTAAAAAGTAAGAGGTGAGCAGTGGCGTTTGAGCATATGAGGCGGTTCAATTGGTTTTGACTAATTATTATATACTGGATAATAGTTTTCTTTTCAGCCCGAAAACCAATTTACCAACAACCTCAAGCTTATCATTTAAGTTACTAAAATTCGCTTCAATAATAAATTTTAATTCGTAACAAATCAAACATAAAGTGTCCAGCTCAGCAAAAGAACCAATAGCGATATCCAGAAATCTTACGAATTCTTTGGGTGAAGTTCTGGCCGCTCCTTCTGCTATATTTAACGGGATCGAGAGTACAGATCTTCGCAATTGGGAGGTTATTTCATAACGTTCTTCTTTAGGGAATCCCCGGGTGATTGCATAAATATCTTTGACCAGGTCAATTCCATCACGCCAGGCATTCAGGTTCCTGTGTGGTTTCATAGAGATGCGGCTTTGTCATAAATATACTGATTTTTCACCACTTATTAATCTAAAAGACCTTTTACTTTTCACCGCTTACCAATAATTCAAACAATAACTTTTTACTACTCACCACTCACTGTTAACTAAAATAAAAATGAAAACAAATAATCAATCATTATTCCAAAAAGAGCTGATGAAAGAAGCGCTCCGACAATCCTTTGTGAAGCTCAATCCCAAACTAATGTTTCGAAACCCGGTAATGTTCACCGTCGAGATTGGGACTGCTGTAATGCTCATCGTATCCCTGTGGACATTGAGCGGCGCAAATAGCCAGGGCAGCTTTGCTTATAATTTTACCGTATTTCTTATCCTCCTGCTTACCTTGCTCTTTGCTAATTTCGCAGAAGCGATCGCGGAAGCAAGAGGGAAAGCGCAGGCGGACAGTTTAAGGAAAACAAGGGAGGAAACCCCGGCCCGCTTACTAAACGGGCAAATCATTTCTTCCGCACAGCTCAAAAAAGGGGATGTCTTCATTTGCGAGGCTGGCGATATCATAGCCACAGACGGTGAAATTATAGAAGGCCTGGCTACGATCGATGAAAGTGCCATTACGGGAGAATCAGCACCGGTAATACGCGAAGCCGGTGGCGATAAGAGCTCCGTGACCGGGGGCACAAAAGTACTTTCCGACAAAATAAAAGTAAGCGTTACGGCCGAACCCGGTGAAAGCTTCCTCGATAAAATGATCGCATTGGTAGAGGGGGCTTCCAGGCAGAAAACCCCCAATGAGATCGCTTTGACCATCCTGCTTGCCGGCTTTACTTTAGTATTCATTATCGTGACAGTAACCTTAAAGCCATTCGCCGACTATGCCCATACCCCCATTACGATCGCTTCATTTATCGCGTTATTTGTATGCCTGATACCTACCACTATCGGCGGTTTACTTTCTGCCATTGGTATTGCCGGCATGGACCGGGCGCTGCGTGCCAATGTTATTACTAAAAGCGGTAAAGCGGTGGAAACTGCCGGTGATATTGATGTGCTGCTTTTAGATAAGACGGGGACCATTACAATCGGCAACAGGAAAGCGACGCGGTTTTATCCCGCACCTGGAGTAGAGGAGCAGCAACTGGTCAAAGCGGCCGTATTAAGTTCTATGAGTGATGATACACCGGAAGGTAAATCAATCATTGAGCTGGCGGGGATTAATCCTTTGAGCTACCAGCTGATCGCGCCCCGCTTTATACAATTTTCAGCGGAAACAAGAAGTTCCGGCATTGATTTCGGGCAGACCCGGATCCGTAAAGGTGCTACCGATGCGATTAAAAATATTGTAGAGAAGGCAGGCCGGGTTTTCCCCCGAGAAGTCGAAGAACAAGTAAAGGAAATTGCGGGTAATGGGGGCACCCCTTTAGTGGTTGCGGAAAACGAACAGGCTTTGGGAGTTATAGAGCTACAGGACATTATTAAGCCGGGCATCCGGGAGCGGTTTGAACGCTTGCGCAAAATGGGTATTAAGACCGTTATGGTTACCGGTGATAACCCGCTTACCGCAAAATTCATCGCTGAAAAAGCAGGAGTAGATGATTTTATAGCCGAGGCGAAACCGGAAGATAAAATGAACTACATAAAGAAAGAGCAATCCGGGGGCCGGCTTGTGGCGATGATGGGAGACGGAACGAATGATGCGCCTGCCCTGGCCCAGGCTGATGTAGGCGTAGCGATGAATAGCGGTACACAGGCGGCAAAGGAAGCCGGTAATATGGTAGACCTGGATAATGACCCCACAAAATTGATCGAAGTGGTGGAGATCGGGAAACAATTACTCATGACCAGGGGGACACTGACCACCTTCAGCATTGCAAATGACGTGGCGAAATATTTCGCGATCATCCCGGCACTGTTTATAACCGCTATCCCGGCCTTACAAAGCCTGAACATCATGCAGCTGTCCAGCCCGCAAAGCGCGATACTGTCCGCCGTGATCTTTAACGCGATCGTGATTCCCTTCCTTATCCCGCTTGCATTAAAAGGGGTCGCCTATAAGCCTATTGGTGCCTCAGCCTTATTACGCCGGAACCTTTTTATCTATGGACTTGGAGGCATCGTAGTACCGTTCATTGGTATTAAGCTCATAGATGTCATCGTATCTTTATTTATTTAAAAAATCAATAAAAATGAAAAAACATATATTGCCTGCAATCAAACTTACAGTAGTTTCTATACTGCTTTTCGCAGTGATCTATCCCCTTGCGGTCTGGAGTATGGCTCTCTTTGCGCCTAATAATGGTAACGGCGAAATTATAGTACATAAGGGTCGGAAATATTACAGCAATATCGGCCAGTCTTTCACAGAAGACAGGTATTTCTGGTCGCGCCCTTCTGCGGTCGCTTATAATGCTTCCGGTTCCGGAGGGAGCAATAAAGGCCCTTCAAATGCGGAATATCTTAAGGAAGTCCAGGCACGCATCGATACCTTCCTGATCCATAATCCGGCTATTTCAAAAGCCGAAATCCCGGTTGACCTGGTCACCGCAAGTGCTAGCGGTCTTGACCCCCATATATCGGTGCCTGCGGCAAAAGTACAGGTAAAGCGCATCGCGGCCATCAGGAATATAGCAGTAGACAGGCTGGAGCGGCTAATCGCAGAGCATACAGAGAAACCATTAGCAGGTTTATTCGGCCCTGAAAAAATAAATGTATTAAAACTGAATATCGCATTGGATAAAATGAGTGAAAAATAGCAGCGCTGGATACACATCTTACTTTTTACTCATCATCCATCATTTATCACATATCACTTATCACTCATCTCGACAATGAAACAAATAATTATAGCAGCTTTGTTATTAAGTAGTACCAGTTCTTTACGGGCACAGGAAGATACCGTAACCACCCAGGGGCAACCATTAACTATTAGTGGTTATGCCGAGGTCTATTACCAGTATGATGGCAACAGGCCGCTTGGTAATCAGCGTCCGGGCTTTGTCTACAGCCATAACCGGAACAACGAGGTCAGCTTAAATCTTGCTTACCTGAAAGCCAATTATACGACCGCTAAAGTACGGGCTAATGTTGCACTTGCCGTCGGTACTTATATGAATGCCAACTATGCGGCGGAGCCGGATGTGCTGAAGCTAGTCTATGAGGGTAATGCCGGGGTTAAAATTGCAAGAAAGCATGACCTCTGGATTGATGCAGGGATTTTCTCTTCACATCTCGGGTTTGAAAGTGCGGTCGGAAAAGATAACTGGACACTAACGCGTAGCCTGTTTGCCGACAACTCTCCCTATTTCGAAACAGGGGCTAAGATTTCCTACACATCGCCCGGCGGTAAATGGTTTTTGAGCGGATTATTATTAAATGGCTGGCAACGCATACAGCGATTACCCGGCAACAGTACACCCGCCTTCGGCCATCAGCTGACTTACAGGCCCAATGCGCAACTGACCCTGAACAGCGGCTCATTTATTGGTAATGATAAAGCCGACAGTCTAAGGCAAATGCGGTATTTCCATAACCTCTATGCTATTTACCAGGTTAATAAAACAATAGGACTCACGGCCGGGTTCGATATTGGCGCAGAGCAAAAAGAAAAAGGCAGCAATAAGTACAATACCTGGTACACACCGGTTTTGATCATAAAATATAACGCGACCGATAAATTTAGTCTTACCGCCAGAGGAGAATATTACCAGGACAAGGCTGGTGTGATAATTGCCACCGGGAGCCGGAACGGTTTCCAAACTTTCGGTTATTCTTTAAATGCAGATTATGCCATTATGCCCAATCTTGTATGGCGTACAGAGTTCAAAAACCTGGGCAGTAAAGATCCCATTTTTGTAAATCGCGATGAAACCTTCAAGACAAACAGCTTTTCTGTTATTACGGCATTGGCGGTTAGTTTTTAGGGGCAATAAATTTTAAACCCTGCTAATTAATGGTTGCCGGATATGGTTTAAACCTGCTCAATTATGAATGAAGAAAAAAGAACCGCGGAACATTTCCTGGCCCTGATCAAAGGATCGAGGAGAGGGAAATTTAAGCTATACATTGGCATGAGCGCCGGTGTGGGCAAGACCTACCGTATGTTGCAGGAAGCCCATGACCTGTTACGCAATGGTATTGATATAAAGATCGCCTATGTCGAAACACATAACCGTATAGAGACAGCTGCGTTACTGGATGGACTGCCGATTATCCCAAGACGGAAATTGTTTTATAAAGGTAAAGAGCTGGAAGAGCTGGATGTACCCGCGGTGATCAGCCTTCGCCCGGAGGTGGTTGTGATCGACGAACTGGCGCATACCAATATTGAGGGCAGTAAAAATGAGAAGCGCTGGCAGGATGTGCTGGATATTTTAGACGCGGGCATCAATGTTATTTCCGCGGTTAATATCCAGCATATCGAGAGCCTGAACGACGCGATTAAAAACATTACCGGGATCACGGTACAGGAAAGAATCCCGGACAGCATGGTAGACCAGGCAGATGAAGTGGTAAATATAGACCTGACTGCTGATGAATTGATCGGGAGACTAAAAGAGGGTAAGATCTACCCGCCGGACAAGATAGCCGCTGCTTTAAGTAACTTTTTCCAAAGCGACCACATTTTGCAGCTTCGGGAACTGGCACTTAAAGAAGTGGCTTCCCAGGTAAACAGGAAAGTGGAAACGGAAGTTGTAAGGTCCAATAGCCTGAAGCACGAACGTTTCCTGGCCTGCATCAGCAGTAATGAACAGGCTGCAAAAACGGTCATTAAAAAAACAGCCCGGCTCGCTAATTATTATCATAGTAAGTGGTATGTATTATATGTACAAACGCCAAATGAAAACGCGGATAAAATAGCTTTAAAAAAACAGAGACATCTGATAAATAATTATAAATTAGCTACCGAACTGGGTGCAGAAGTGATTAAAATATCAAATAACTCTGTAGCGAAAACAATTATACAGCAAGTGAAGGATAAGAAAATAACCACCGTATGTATGGGAAGCCCGCGGCTGACCCTATGGAACGTCATCTTGAATAACTCTATTTTTAATACCTTGCTGAAAAAACTGGCGATGGATCATGTAGACCTGGTCATATTGAGCTGATGAGCCATTACAAATAACTTTTCACCCATCACTAATCACTTATATCCATCACCTCTCCCCATTATTAAAAAGCAATGAAAATAAAAACAAAACTCATATCCGGTGTCGGCTTATTGTTTGTCTTTATTCTTTTACTGGCAGCGATGAGTATTTTTTATGTAAACGCCTTAAAGCGGGATACTAATAATATCCTGGTGGCCAACTACAATACATTGGAATACTCCCGGAATATGCTGCTAGCCCTGGAGCAGATACCGGCAGATACCAAAGCGCTGGCTGATTTTGACAAAAACCTCTCGCGCCAAAAAGTAAACGTTACAGAAATAGGGGAGCAGGAAGCCACTACGCAGATTATTAATCATTTCAATGCACTGAAATTAAACCCGGCGGACGAGCACTTAGCATCGGCTATCCGGAAAGATATCGCCGAATTGATGCGGTTGAATATGGAGGCTATCGAGCGCAAAAGCAGTATTGCCGCCGCTACCGCGAATAGCGCAATTTTCTGGATCCCGGTTGCCGGTGCGGTATGTTTTATTATCGCGTTTATATTGCTGGTCAATCTGCCGGGCAACATCGCTAATCCCATAAAAGAGCTGACCGCCAGCATTAAGCAAATAGCCGGCCAAAATTATAAAGAGCGCGTACATTTTGAAAGTCATAGCGAATTTGGCGAACTGGCCCAATCATTCAATACAATGGCGGAAAAACTGGAAGAATATTCGGAAAGTAAGCTGGATAAAATTCTCAAAGGGAAAAAACGTATAGAAGCGCTTATTAATAATATGCATGACCCGGTGATCGGGCTTGATGAAGCAAAGAAAGTATTGTTTGCTAATGATGAAGCACTAAAAATATCGGGTCTCAGGACGGACAATTTAATTGGGAAGCAAATCCAGGATATTGCCGTAACTAATGACCTGGTCCGGGATTTGATAAAAGACTTGATCAACCCGGGCTTAAAAGAAAAGACCGTTGAACCGGTTAAGATTTTTGCGGACAGTAAAGAAAGCTATTTCGAAAAAGAAATTATTGATATCAATATTTTGCCTACCGGGGAGCAGGCGGCGCAATTGATAGGGCACGTGATCATGCTGCGGAATATCACCCCTTTTAAAGAGCTGGACCTGGCAAAGACTAATTTTATAGGAACCGTTTCACACGAGTTTAAGACCCCTATAGCAGCTATAAAGATGAGCTTACAGTTATTGGAAAACGAGCAGGTGGGCCCCTTAAATACCGAGCAGCAGCAGCTCCTGGAAAGTATCCGGGAAGATACGGGGCGCCTTCTGAAAATAACCGGTGAGCTACTCAACCTGGCACAGGTAGAGAGCGGCAATATTCAGCTGGCAGTTAAAGCTGCCTCACCGGAAGAAATGGTTGGGTATGCCATACAGGCGACTAAAACGCAGGCAGAAAGTAAACAGGTGAAAATTGAAACCTATTATGCCGATCAGCTGCCTATGGTACAGGCGGACAGCGAAAAAACAACCTGGGTGCTGGTGAACCTGGTGACTAATGCCATTCGTTATTCGTACGAAAACGCGGTAGTTTCAATAAGGGTATTCCAGGAGCAGGATAAAGTGAAATTCCAGGTTAAAGATAGTGGTACCGGTATTGATGAAAAATATAAACACAAAGTTTTCGACCGCTATTTCAGAGTCCCGGGCACACAAAAAGACGGTACCGGTTTAGGCTTGTCCATCAGTAAAGAATTTATTGAAGCCCAGGGCGGAGCTATAGGTGTAGAGAGCGCATTAGGCAGCGGCAGTACCTTCTCATTTACCCTGAATGTAGCGGAGCAGTAGTCATTATCGACTCCCGCTCCGGCTTTAAACGCGTAACAACCCGACAGGGTCTATAAATTCTAAAGAACTGTTACGCTTCCAGTTGCTTTATGAAATTGTCAATATCATGGCGCCAGAAGTAAGTTCGTTTTACTTCCGTTTGACCCGCCTCCCGGTAAAACAATTCAAAGGCCGACATATTGCCATTGCCTACTTTCTCGATCTTCACGACTTCTTTGCCCAGTGCGCGCATCTTTTTTTTGAGCGCGAGCAGTTCATCATTTACTGAAGTATAATCCATAATATTTTTTACAAAATACGATACGAAATGCTTTAAGCTTTTGTGTTGAGCTGTTTTTTCAATTGTTGCAACAAGTCCTGCCCGAAATGTTCCAGGGAAGGGTCACGTGCCCCCATCAAAAGCAGGACACAATTATCCGTAAAATGTGGACCCATTGCGGCTAATAGATCTTTACGGTCTTCTATAAAATAAGCATTTATGCCCAAATTTTTCAGGTCATTGATGATATCATTAGCCGAAATATCCTTTGTTGTCGTACCCCCTGCATAATAGATCTCGCTCATCCAGATCTCATCTCCGGGCCTTAAACTCTTCACGATCTCTTCTACCAGCTCTGTCCTTATAAAACGGGTTGGGGCATAACCATGCGGTTGAAACCAGGCGATCAGTTTGTCGGCAACCGGTTTGCAGGCATTTATACTGGCCGCGATCTTGGCCGGGTTGTGGGCATAATCATCAATAACCGTAACACCATTTACCTTTCCCAGTAGCTGGTGCCTGCGGTAAATGCCCGGGTAGGAAGCTAATGCTTTTGCACTGTCTTCCAGCTTAATGTCCAGCAATTGTGCTACGGCGATACAGGCTAAAGCGTTTTCCATATTATGCGCACCAATAGTGGGTATGGTGAACGGTATGCCTGCTACTTTAAAATAGATATTAAACCCCTCCTGCCTGAAGTCGGTACCCTCAATAGCGCTGCCATTGCCGAAGTCCTTTTGCGGAGCCACACTAAATGCCTGTGCCAGCGGATGCGAGCGATTGACAAGAAAGTGTTCCTGGGTATTACTTCTGAATGTATGAAAGATCAGGTCCAGCTCTGAAAGCTCTTTATGGTCTTTATCAATATTGAGCAAAATGCCGATAACAGGCTTATAGTTGACGAGGGAGCCATCACTTTCATCCGCTTCGATGATCAGCCAGTCACTTTTACCCACGTAGCAGTTACCGATTTTTCCCTGGCGGATCAGGCTCACAATACCGGCTCCGGTAATCAGGGAAGCATCTACACCACAATTGCTTAACAAGTGAAAAAGCATGGCCGCGGTGGTACTTTTACCGCTGGTGCCGGCAACCGCAATGGTTTTCTTTTCGGCGCATATCTGGGCTAAAAGCTGCGAACGGGTAATAATAGGAATATTCAGCGCCTGGGCTTTGGCCACTTCTACGTTAGTAGACTCAATCGCCGTACTCACGACCAATACCTCGTCCGTTTCGCTCAGGTGGGCTTCTTTTTGATCATAACAAGTAATGCCCTCTGCCATCAGCTGCCGGCGGGTATGCTCATTTTCATCCGTATTAAACAAGCGGTCGCTGCCGGAAACTTGCTTCCCGGATCCACTTAGATATTGCGCGATAGCGCTCATACCTGCACCGGCAACACCGGCAAAAAAGAATTTATGTTGCTGTAAAACCTGTGGTACCATGTCAGAATTTGTTTTACAAAAGTATCAAATTCCATTCTTTTAAAATTGCTTTACTTTTGTAGCAAAGCAGCAATTATGACAGATGAGCATTTTATGACGCAAGCCCTGCTACAGGCTAAAAGAGCCCTCGAAGAAGGGGAGATCCCTATTGGCGCTGTTGTGGTAATGAACGAAAGGATCGTAAGCAGGGGGTATAACCAGACTGAAATGCTGAACGACTGTACGGCCCATGCCGAAATGATCGCGCTGACGTCGGCTTTTAACGAATTAGGGGCAAAGTACCTGCCCGATGCTACTTTGTACGTGACCATAGAGCCCTGTCTCATGTGTTGTGGCGCGCTTTACTGGTCCAAGATCGGGAGAGTAGTTTTTGGCGGTACGGATGAAAAAAACGGCTACAAGCATGTGGTAGGGGAGCAATACGGTTTCCATCCCAAAACAAAAATCAGCCACGGCATTCTTGCGGATGAATGCACGCAGCTGATGAAAGATTTCTTTAAATCAAAAAGGGGCTGATCAGGACAAAGCCTCAATCAATTGCGCTATATTAAGCGATGATTGGGTGCCCTCAGCCATGTTCTTTAAAGTAATGACCCTGTTGGCCAGTTCTTCAGAACCGATAATGGCCACGAAAGGTACATTGCGCTTATTGGCATATTTCATTTGCTTGTCAAACTTGGCTTTCTCCGGGTAGAGATCCGCCGGGATACCCGCATCTCTTAAAGCGCTTAGGTATTGCAAAGCCTGAGTGGTAGCCGCTTCATCCATCAACAGGAATAAGACCTTAGTGCCGGAGGCCAGTTGTTCCGGGAAAAGCCCCAACTCCTCCATTACATCATAGATCCGGTCAATCCCGAAAGATACGCCTACACCGGAAAGGCCTTTTAAGCCAAACAAACCGGTGAGGTCGTCGTAACGGCCGCCGCCGCCGATGCTGCCCATCTTTACGGCAGAAGTACCTACTTCTACAATAACACCGGTATAATAATTTAAACCACGTGCCAGGGTAAAATCTACAACCAGTTCACTTTCCCATTCCGCTTTTTTCAGTATAGAAAAATAATGAATGGCAGCTCTTAGCTCTTTAATGCCTTGCTGTGCGGTGGTACTGCTTTCCAGCAGGCGTTCCATTGCGGCCAGGCGTGCTTCATTACTGCCGCTAATGTTTAAATATTGATGGATAAAAGCGATAGTGGCTTCATTCAAGCCTCTTTCGGTCAATTCTTTAGCAACACCCTCCCAGCCTATTTTATCCAGCTTGTCGATGGCTACGGTAATGTCCGTCAATTTATCGGAATGACCGACCACTTCGGCCAGACCTGCTAATACTTTCCGACTATTGATCTTTACACTGATGCCCGGTACTTTTAACAGGTGAAAAGCCTGGTGGTAAATCGCCAGCAGCTCCGCTTCATTGATCAGGGAATTACTGCCCACCACATCGGCATCACATTGCCAGAACTCCCGGTAGCGGCCACGCTGCGGCCGGTCGGCCCGCCATACCGGCTGCATCTGGTAGCGTTTAAAAGGAAATGCCAGGTCATTCTGGTGCATCACCACGAAACGCGCGAAAGGAATGGTTAAGTCATAACGCAAAGCTCTTTCTGTAAGCACTGGTGAGCTATAAGGTTTTTCTAAAACTTTATTCCACTCTTCATTAAGCCTGTCTTTGTCTTTATCCTTTTTATCATGCAGGCCATTATTCAATACTTTAAAGATCAAACGGTCTCCCTCTTCTCCGTATTTACCCATCAGGGTTTGCAGATTTTCCATAGAAGGAGTTTCCAGCGGCTGGTAGCCATACAATTCAAATACGGTTTTGATCGTATTTAAGATATACTGGCGTTTACGCACATCACTGGGAGAAAAGTCTCTGGTACCTTGCGGTATTGAAGGTTTCATAAATGATAATATTGAAAAATGTGAGGCAAATTTAGCTAAAAGCATCCAATGCAACAGGTACCTGCTAAAATTTTAGCTGTGCCAATGAACGGAGATGCTTATATTGCGGCTATTATTTCTTGATTATATTTGTAGACCACAAAAAATTTTTTGATATGCAGATTGCTCAGTTTGTAAACAGGTTTAACGAACCGCAAACTTTATTAATGGCAAAGTTGGGCCGGGAACTCGTAGCGCAGGGTATTGATATTATCAGCCTGAGCCTGGGAGAACCGGACTTTGACACGCCGGAGCATATCAAAGATGCCGCGAAACGCGCGCTGGACGCAGGTTATACCAAATATACACCGGTTGCCGGTATTATGGACCTGAGGAAAGCCATTTGTACCAAACTGAAGCGGGACAACGGCCTGGATTATAAGCCGGAAAATATACTGGTGTCTACCGGGGCCAAGCAATCCCTGGTAAATGCGGTGCTGGCAACAATCAATCCCGGTGATGAAGCCATTATCCCGACTCCTTTCTGGGTAACCTATGCCGCTCAGGTAGAACTGGCGCAGGGTGTAGTAAAATACATTCCCTGTGGTATTGAAGACCATTTTAAAATGACAGCGGAGAAGCTCGAAGCCGCCATTACCGATAAATCAAGATTACTGATGTTCTCCTCACCCTGCAATCCATCAGGAGCAGTTTACAGTAAGGCAGAGCTGGAGGCCATTGCAAAGGTAATTGAAAAATATCCGCAAATAACCGTGATCAGCGATGAGATCTATGAGCTGATCAATTATGTAGGTAAGCATGAAAGCATAGCGCAGTTTGATGCGATCAAAGACCAGGTGATCGTGGTAAATGGGTTCGCTAAAGGCTATGCCATGACCGGTTGGAGATTGGGCTATATTGCCGCGCCTGAAATAATGGTGAAAGCCTGTGAGAAGATCCAGGGCCAATTTACCTCTGGTACCAATTCCATAGCACAGCATGCTGCCGTAGCGGCATTACTGGAAGACCAGGCGCCCTCAAAAGCAATGACAGAAGCCTTTAAAGAAAGAAGAGCTTATTTCATTGATGCATTATCTGATATTAAAGGTTTTAAAGTAGTGGCACCCGAAGGCGCTTTCTATGCTTTCCCTGATATTTCTTATTACTTCGGTAAAAAAGATGCGAACGGGCAGGTGATTCAAAACGCGGATGATTTCGCTATATTCCTATTGAACACAGGGCATGTGAGTGGCGTGAGCGGCTCCGCCTTTGGTAGTGATGCTTGTATCCGTTTCTCTTACGCGGCGTCTATGGCCCAGTTGCAGGAAGCCGTTAAGCGCATCAAAGCAGCCGTTAGTACCCTTTCATAGAAAGAATATTGTTGTTGTATTCCTTTAATGTCATCCTGAGCATGTCGAAGGAAGGCATTAAAGGAACCCGATTTGAATAGCATTTGCACGCTACTGTAATTTATCTTTCATCGCAAGCAATAGGGTAAAAAAATTAAAGGGTTTGCCTGATATTCATTACCGCCGAATAAGGATTTTGCCGCCCTTCGGTCACTGCCAATTCCAGCTCAGCGATTTGTTCCTTAAGTCCTGAACGGCTCAAAAGGTTTTGGAATAGCGTTTCCTGCAACAGGCGCCGGAAAGCGCTCAGGTTTTGCTCCTTTCTCCTTAGGTCAAAATAGCCATTACTTACCTGGTGCTGCCGGAATTTTTCGATCATGGCATATACCGCTTCAATGCCGGTGCCGTCGATGGAGGAGCAGAGGCTCACCTCGGGATGCCAGCCGGAAACGGCCGGGGGTAAAAAATGAAGGGCCCGGGCATATTCCGACCGTGCGGATTTTGCCTTCTGTACATTACTGCCATCCGCTTTGGTGATCACCAGCCCGTCGGCCATCTCCATAATGCCGCGTTTGATGCCCTGCAGCTCATCGCCGGCCCCCGCCAGCATTAAGAGCAGGAAGAAATCACAAATATTCCGCACTTCGGTTTCGCTTTGCCCTACACCTACGGTTTCTATAATAATGATATCAAAACCTGCGGCTTCACAAAGCAGGCTGGCTTCACGTGTTTTATAGGTCAGCCCGCCCAGGCTGCCGGCCGCAGCAGAAGGCCTGATGAAGGCATTGGGGGCTACGGAAAGCTGCTCCATCCGGGTTTTGTCACCCAGGATACTGCCCTTGCTGATATTGCTGCTGGGGTCTATAGCCAGCACAGCTACTTTTTTCCCCAGCCCGATCAGGTGCATACCAAAAGATTCGATAAAGGTACTCTTTCCCACTCCCGGTACCCCGGTAATCCCGATCCGCATGGCCTTGCCACTATAAGGCAATACCTGGTCCAGCAACTGTGCTGCCAGGGCCTGGTGCTTCGGATGTGTGGATTCTATAAGCGTGATAGCCCTGCTCAATAAAGCGATATCGCCTTTGAGTATGCCGTCCTTTAATAATTGTATGTCGGGTAGTGGTCTCAAAATCAAATAATTATCTGATTGATGAATAGCTGTATCTTCTTTGGTGGCGCCGGTAAGCAAACATAAGCAATCGCCGGCGATTGAGAAATTTATTATTACGTAATTTTGAAGTCTATTTTATATTATGACACTTGCCGTTTCCCTTAAAGATTGCTGGATAGATTTTAAAAGAACCATAGCCCCTGCGGAGCTACCGGTGCGGTTCAACTTTCCATTTTATCATGAACCTCATCCGCTCTGCCTTGAGGCGGCCGCGGAATTACAGGATTATATTCAAACCCAAACGGAATGGCAGCATAATTTTGGATTAGACCCGGCTTTGAGTGGCCTGGTCATCGGCAAAATGTTTGGCGTGATGCTGGTGCAAAAAAGTACCGGCGAAGTAGGCTATATCACCGCTTTCTCCGGAAAGCTGGCCGATAAAAACGCGCATAATCGTTTTGTGCCACCCATATTTGATATGCTGGCGCCGGATAGTTTTTTCCTTAAAGGTGAGGAGGTGATCAGTAGGGTTAACGAAGCTATTGAAGCTTTGGAACAATCGGCGGAATTGAAAATCGCCAGGCAGCAATTGCAGGATAAATTGACTGCGGCGGATACCGATCTACGCAGGTTAAAAAATAAGATCAAAGCAAATAAAGCAAGACGTAAGCTGCAAAGAGCGGATGCGGAAATAGCATTGTGCGCGGAAGGCAGGGCCGATCTGCTGGAAGGCCTACGGCAGGAAAGTGTAAGAGAGCAGGGCGAGCTTAAGTTCATGCAAAGGTACTGGAAAGAGCAGGCGGCGCCGGAGCAAGCGGCATTAGACCGCATACTGGATGAAATTGAAGCTTTAAAAGAAGAGCGTAAAGCAAAGTCTGCCGATCTGCAGGAGCAATTATTTGCCCAATACAATTTCCTGGACCGGTATGGTGCCTTAAAGAATGTAAAAGAGCTCTTTGAGCATACGGCCTTTGATAACCCGCCTTCCGGTGCGGGTGAATGCGCTGCGCCTAAAATGTTGCAATTTGCTTTCCAGCACGGGTTAAAGCCCCTGGCCTTCGCGGAATTCTGGTGGGGCGCTTCCCCGGCTTCCGAGATCCGCAAGCACGGGCAATTTTACCCGGCCTGCCGGGGTAAGTGTGAGCCGATCCTCGCGCATATGCTTAATGGTATTGAGCTGGACCCTAATCCTATGCTGCAACAGCTGGACCTGGGCGATGCGCTTAAGACTATTTATGAAGACGAACAAATCGTAGTGGTAGATAAGCCGGCAGAGCTGCTTTCTGTTCCGGGAAAGATATCGCCAACCTCTGTACAGGATATTTTACAAAAACGATATCCTCATGCTACCGGCCCATTACTGGTACACCGGCTGGATATGGCTACCTCCGGCATCCTGATCGCTGCCAAAACTAAAGAAGCGCATGAATACCTGCAGGCGCAGTTCATCAAAAAAACAACCCGGAAATCCTATATCGCGGTACTGGATGGTGTATTGGCTGAAGAAGAGGGAACAATAGAGCTACCGCTGCGTGTAGACCTGGACAATCGCCCGCACCAGGTGGTCTGCTATGAATATGGTAAACCGGCGATGACCAAATGGAAGAAAATTAGTGTTACAGGTAACCATACGCGGGTACAATTGTTTCCCATCACCGGCCGTACGCATCAATTAAGAATGCATTGCGCCCATCACCTGGGCCTGGATAGGCCGATCCTGGGCGATGACCTGTATGGGACCAAAGCCGACCGTTTGCATTTGCATGCCCAAAGCCTGAGCATCAAACACCCGGCAACGCGGCAGGAAATGACCTTTACTTCCGAGCCGCCTTTTTAACAGGCTGGCTAAAACTGCTTATTAATAATTATTTTCGTGGATATGAATATTGGTTTTGATGCAAAGCGCGCTTTTTACAATCGTACCGGCCTGGGCAATTACAGTCGCAACCTGGTCGAGGCCTTGCATCTGCATTATCCGCAGCTGGCGATTCAATTGTATGTGCCGCGATTAAAAGAAACCACGCTTTTTGAGCAAAGCAAACAATGGGATAAGGTGAGTATCATCACCAATGAGACTATATTCCCGGCCTCCTTCTGGCGTAGCTGGAAGGTGAAAAAGGATTTGTTAAGCCATAATACGCAAGTTTATCATGGGCTGAGCGCTGAATTACCCCTGGGCAAAAAGCCCCTTGGCATTAAATATGTAGTCACCGTTCATGATCTCATTTTTGAGCGCTTCCCCGATCTTTATTCGGCCATAGATCGTAAAATATACCGGAGAAAGACACTTTCGGCCTGCCGGAAAGCAGACCGGATCATTGCCATCAGTGAGCAGACCAAACGGGACCTGGTCCGGTTTTATCATATAGATGCCACTAAAATTGAGGTGGTATACCAGGATTGTGACCCGGTTTTTACCAGACCTGCTAACCCGGGAAGAAAAAAAGCGGTACAGGAAAAATATACATTACCTGCGCATTTTTTATTGTCTGTGGGAACTTTAGAGCCCCGTAAAAACACAAAGATCATCCTCGAGGCATTGCTTCAATTGCCGGAAGAGGTGAAACTGGTCCTGGTGGGTAAGGCTACCCCCTATGCCGAAGAATTGAACTCATTCATAACGCGGCATAACCTGGGAAACCGGGTACAGTTACTGCACCAGGTATCATTTGAAGAATTACCGGCTTTATACCAGTTGAGCGAAATTTTTATTTACCCAAGTATTTTTGAAGGGTTTGGTATACCGGTTATCGAGGCCCTGAAGTCGGGCGTTCCGGTTATTGCGGCTACCGGTAGCTGCCTGGAAGAGGCCGGCGGGCCGGGTAGTTTATATTTTGACCCACAAGATGCGGATGCATTAGTGGGGCATATTCTTCGGCTATGGAAACAGCCGGATACAAAACAGTTACAAGTGACCCAAGGCCTGGAATACGCGCAAAGGTTTTCAGCACGGCAATTTGCTTCGGAGACAATGGCAGTTTATGCGGATGCTTTAAAATAAAAGCGGTTATAGAAAACGTTTATTACTATATTACTAATTAACACAATTTGTTATATTAAAATAGTTGATATCATTTAATTAGCGTACCTTTGCCGCTTATTTAAAAAGTTATATGAATAAATTCGAACAATTCGGATTAAAAGAAGAGTTGGTAGCGGCCGTTAAGGCAATAGGATTCGAAAATCCATCCCCTATTCAGGAACAGACAATTCCACTTTTGGTTCGAGAAAATGTAGACATTACCGCCCTGGCGCAAACAGGTACCGGTAAGACGGCAGCTTTTGGCTTGCCCTTATTGAACCAAATTGATACGTCACTTTCTGAAGTACAAGCTCTGGTATTAAGTCCGACAAGAGAACTGTGTATGCAGATCCAGGAAGAACTGGTGAAGTACAGCCAGTTTTTAGCTGATGTAGGTGTGGTAGCCGTTTATGGCGGTACACCAATCGGCGCCCAGATCAGGGAAATTAAGCGTCGCCCGCAGATTATCGTAGCTACTCCCGGTCGTCTTATGGACATGATGGAGCGCGGCGTGATCAACCTGGAAAACGTAAAAACAGTAGTATTAGATGAGGCCGATGAAATGTTGAACATGGGCTTCAGAGATGATATAGAGTTCATCCTTAAAAATGCGGAGTCCAAAGAAGCTTCCTGGCTTTTCTCTGCAACGATGAATAATGACGTAAGGCGTATTGCCAAGCGTTTTATGAAAGATCCTAAAGAAGTTGCGGTTGCGCGCGAAAACGTGACCAATGAAAATATCGATCACCAGTATTTTGTGACCAGTGCCCATCAGCGTTATGATACCTTAAAGCGTTTATTGGACTTTGCACCGGATATTTACGGGATCATTTTTACCCGAACCAAGCAGGATGCCCAGGATGTATCTGAAAAGCTGATGCGTGAAGGCTACCATGTATCGCCTTTACATGGCGATATGGACCAGAAGATGCGTACAAAGGTAATGGAGCGCTTTAAACGCCGTTCTTTACAGGCGATCGTTGCTACAGACGTTGCTGCCCGCGGTATTGACGTTAATGATATTACCCACGTAATCAATTACGAATTACCTGAGGACGTGGAAAGCTATACCCACCGTAGTGGTCGTACGGCACGTGCCGGTAAATCCGGTATTTGTATGTCTATCGTTACACCGAGAGAAATTGGCAGAATGCGTGCTGTTGAGCGTGTAGCAAAAACTAAATTTACCAAAACAGATATACCGGACGGTAATGAAGTAGTGCGTAAGCGTTTGTTCTATTTCATGGAGAAAATTGAGCAATTAGCCGGTGAGGCTAAGTTTAGTGAAAAAATGAGCGCTACGATCAGCGAGCGTTTTGCGGATATTGATAAAGAAGACCTGATCCAACGTTTGTTATGGTTGCAATTGAAAGATACAGTTGCCGACTATGAAGATGCACCGGACCTGAACTCAAGCTATAATCAGAAAGAGTCTGGCAGCAGCGCAAGTAAAGATGGTACGGTAAGATTGTTCATCAACCTGGGTACTAAAGATGGCCTGAATGCCGGTAAGCTGGTACAGTTCATCACCGACCAGACCGATTTTGACGGTAAACTGGTTTCCCGCATTACCGTTAGAGAGCTGAGCAGCTTCTTTAATATCCCTGCTGATGCCCTGGATTACATTAGTGCTAATATTACTTCCCGTAAATTCAACAATCGTAAGGTACGTGTAGAAGAGGCGGATAAAAAACCGAGCTTTGGCGGCGGCGGTAACCGCGCCGGAGATCGTGGTGGTTATGGCGGAAGCCGCAGAGATGGCGGTTATAGCAAGGGAAGTGCTTACGATAAAAAACCGAAAGGAGATTTTGGGGGTGAAAAACGCGGACAAAAAGCGAGAAAGCCATTCAATTAATCCTGAAAAGAGATAAATAGTAAAAGCTGCAAATGTTTCATTTGCAGCTTTTTTTAATTAATAAAAAAAATATATTAAAATTTTAAAATAAATTATCGGTTTGTTGCGTCATAAAGAGTGAATCAATAAATTTCCCTTTTTATGAAAAAAACCAGTTTATTACTTGGTACACTAATCCTACAGATGGCGGCTGCAAATGCCCAGCAAACAGAATCTTCAAAAAATGTACGTCATGTAAAAAGTTTGTTGGAATCAAGGTTAAATGATGTGATGAAAGTAAATGCACTGCGGGCCAGGGATGGAGCGGAAACACCATTAGCGCAGGGCCGCAGGATCGTTAAGCAGGAGCATTTCTCGACATATGACCTCTCTGATCCGTATATGTTGATGAACTATGGCTACACTTCATCAACCAAAGGCCAGGAGTTTCATCCTTCTATGTTCATGGGCTTTCCTATGGATCTTAGTGCCGCCGGCAAAACGGACCATATCCTTCAGCTAAACGACTTGTTTCCCGAATGGAGTATACAATATAGTTTCCCTACCCAGGAATTGGGTGCCGAGATTGTTATTGATACTGTAGCTATGTATGATGCGGAAGGCCTGACACATTCATCTATTGCCCAGCGCGACGCCAGTAATCTTATTAATGTACTGACCAAAACGAATTTCTCTGGCTCGTCTCAGAATATTGTCAAGACAGAAAAATTCTACACGAATAATTTATTGACAAAAGTTGATGAATATTATGGCGAAAATCTTGCAGCTCTGGAATTGGGCACTAGCCGTAAGATTACCTACGATAATACGCAAAAAATCATAACCGATACCCTGTTCGGTTATGATATGGGGTTAATTACAGGTATGATGATCTTTGATTACGCTTATAATACTAATGGAGATATAAGTGAAATAGCCCTGTATTCTGTTGCCGGCGATAGCGGCCGTATGGCCGTAGCTTACTACCCTGATAACAGGTATAAGAGCTATGAGATGTTCCTTTATTCGTCAGGAAATCTTTTAGCCGCGATGTCAGATAGCGTTGGTTATGCTGCTAATGGATTTATGTCGGTAAAGAAAGCGGGTATCGGGTATAGTGCCGGTACAGGTCTTTATCAGTACAATATGCTCCAAATGACTTATAACGGGAATTTATTGGACAGTATTAAAGAGACAGGAATAGATGAATGGGGTGATACCAGGGATGGTGGAATGCTTAAATACTATTATAGCATTGATAACAACCCGGATAGCATGATGATCTTTTATGAAACCGGGATGCCTGCGAACGAGAAAATAGTATTTCACTATGAACCCTACAATACCACTTCTGTAAAAAATGTTACCCGCAATAATAATTTCAATATTTACCCGAACCCTATTGGGTCAACGATGAATGTGTACAATAAAGTAAGCTTAAAAGATCGTAAAGCAACGATTATGATCACTGATATCAAAGGTTCCAGGATCTGGTCAACAGAACAGGCTTTGCTGCAGGGTGCTAACCAGGTCAACATTCCTGCGAGCTTAAGCGCAGGTGTTTATTTGATCAGCATAACGGCGGATAATAGCGTGTACACGCAAAAAGTAATCAAGCAGTAAGGTATATTCCTATTGAGGGTAATAAAAAGAGCTGCAAATGTTTCATTTGCAGCTCTTTTTAATTAAGAAAACAAATATATTAAAAGTAACAAAAGGAATTGCCGGTTTATTACGTCTTAAAGAGTGAATCAATAAATTTCCTTTTTTATGAAGAAAACCAGTTTACTACTTGGTACCCTAATCCTACAGCTGACGGCTGCTTATGCCCAGCAAACAGAACCTGCTGCAAATGTGAGCCGTGTAAAGACCTTATTGGCATCAAGGTTAAATGATGTGATGAAAGTAAATGCACTGCGGGCCAGGGATGGCGTGGAGACCCCGTTGACTCAGGGCCGCAGAATTGTTAAGCAGGAGTATTTTTATGCTATTGGGCAACCTGTAGCGGATATGTTCATTGACTACGGTTATACCGCAGCCGATAAAGGCCAGGAGTTTCACCCATCAATGATTGCCGGGTTTCCAATGGATTTAAGTGTGGCCGGCAAAACGGACCGCGTCTTTTTTCATAATGAATTATTTTCAGACTGGGCTCCCTACTCCCAGTATAATTTCCCAATGCATACTGTGGGTGCCGAAATCGTTATAGACAGTCTTAGCATCTACGAAGAAGGTCAGCTGGTTCATGCTGCCTATGCTCAACGGGGAGCTAATAACCGGATTGATACAATTACCAAGACAGATATTTACGGGTCAAGCCAGGATATTGTAAGGTCTGAAAAATTTTATACCAATAATTTGCTGACGAAAGTAGATGAATATTATGGGGAAAATCTTAGTGCCCTGGAGCTGGAGTCTCGTCGCCTGATTTCCTATGATAATAATCAGAAGGTATTGACGGATACTATGTTCTACTATTATCAGGGTGCTGTAGATGAAACCTGGGCTTTTGCCTATACCTATAATGGTAATGGAGATGTAAGTGAAATTACGCTCTCTTCTGATTGGGGAGATAGTGCGCATGTTAGTGTAGCTTATTACAATGATGGCAGGTATAAAAGCCATGAAATGGCCTTCTACTCTGCTAATGAACTCCAGGCAGGCGTGTCAGATAGTATCGGTTATGCTGCAAACGGGTTTATCGCAATCAGGAAAATGGGGTCGGGCTATAATGACGGCAATGGAGCGCTTGTGTATGAATACAATATTATGAAGTTAACTTTTAATGGCAACCTTGTCGATACGATTAAAGCAAGCTATATTGATGATTTGGGACAGGTAGAGGACAATGGCTTTGGCAAATATCATTACAGTATAGACAATAATCCAGATAGCCTGATGATTTATTACGGGGCAGGAACGCCTGTCGAGGAAAAAATGATTTTTCACTATCAGCCTTATAATACTACCTCTGTAAAACAAGTCACACGCAATAATAATTTCAATATTTATCCGAACCCTATCGGGTCAACGATGAATATTTACAATAAAGTAAGCTTAAAAGACCGTAAAGCAACGATTATGATCACTGATATCAAAGGTGCCAGGGTATGGTCTGCAGAGCAGGCTTTGGTACAAGGGGCTAACCAGGTCAATATCCCTGCCAGCTTAAGCGCGGGTACATATGTGATCAGCATCACAGCGGATAATAGCGTGTACACACAAAAAGTAATCAAGCAATAAGGTAATATTTGTTTATTGGTATTATTTGGTATAATAATAAAGCTGCGGGTAATTCCCGCAGCTTTATCTTTTAAACGGAGTACCATCCGGTGCACAACAGATTTCCCAATAATTTTTCCGCTCCAGCCAGCGTTTATTACCTTGTAAGCTCATCTGGCCACCATCAACATTCATGTACTCCACAGTGCCGGTATCTATTGCTTTGTCGTAAATGTCATAGACGGAAAAGGTTGCTGATGCATAGATAATGAGCTTGTAGCCCGAATCACTGCGATAAGTACCCTTGCTGTCTTCAACAAAGGATTGATAGCTCATGTACGGAATAACATAAAGAAAAAAGCCTGCAAACAGGATGATAATTAATCCTATTGCGCGATTGCCTTTCCTGAGCAGCAGAGCAAGGCCGATCAGTAATCTAATTAAGAATAAAGAACTGCCGATCGCTTCCATAAATGATTATTGCTGGCCTATATGCACAGGTAAGGAGAAATAGACATCTACGGGCTTGCCGTTTTGCATACCCGGTTTCCATTTCGGCATTTGCCGGATCACCCGGATCACTTCTGCTATCATATCCGGCTCTACGTTATCGCTTCTTAGCACACGTACCTTATTATCTATACTGCCATCTCTGAGTACAATAAATTCTACTACCACTTTGGTGCCGGTACTACTCCTGTTTGCAGGAACTTTAAGGTTATCCCGGATGTAATTGCTGACATTGTAGCCTGCTTCCGGCTTTTGTTGTACGGACCTGAAAATTCCCTGGGGTGAGTTACTAAGCCCGGGATCTATCGCGTTTACATCATCTGTAAGCCAGGTTTCTTTCTTTTTCCGGGCAAGGTGTTCCGGGCTGCCAAAATTATTTGCGGGATTAAGCAGGTCGGTGGCCTTAATGATTTTCCCATCTTCAAAAACAATGATAAAGGCTGGTTGCCCATTGTCATACAGTGTCCAGGTCCCTATGGGGATATTATTACTGAAATTCATTTTCAGGTAGGGCTTACCCTGCTCCCATACCTTAAAAGTACCTTCTTTGATCGCCTTATGGTATAACTTTTTGGTAACGTATTGCTTGAAAATATCCAGGTTGCGCCAATGATCGCTTAACTCCTGCTTACCATTATTAAAAAAAACTTCATAACCCATGCCGAAGAAAAATTTCAGGCTTTCCGTTACATTTTCCCTGTCTGAAACAACAGTTTTTTCATTGATGCTTTGCAGCGTACTTTCGGGGATAGGCTGGTAATAAAAGGACTTGCTGAGGCGCCCCTGTTTATCCCAGGACTCCCAGTGGCCGCTGGCCATACCCCACTCATAGGATTGTTGTGCACCTAATTGCCCGTTAGGGTGATAAAATTTAAAGGTACCGTTTTTAAATCCGGATTCATAATTGCCTTCCGCAAAAAGTTTGCCGTTCCTGTAATAATACCGGCACTTTCCTTCATAGACCCTGCTGGGGATCATATCTTTATAAAAGCTTAACATGCGGCCCCGTTCTTTCAGGTCCATATCTTCTTCCAGGTCCGGGTCTGTTTCCAGCACTTCGCCGGATTCAAATTGTTCGGCCTGGCTCCAGGCCAGTTGAAAACTACCTTCAAAAGCGACTTTGCCATCCGGGTAATAAATAGTCTGCTTTTTCTGGGCTTGTACCTGTGTAAGCGATAAAATGCCTGCTGAAGAAAACATAAGGCTATAAATAAAGGATCTCATGGCTTATTTTAAAAAATAGAAGTCTATAGGAAGCGTATACCAGCAATTGACCGCCCGGCCATTCTGTTTCCCGGGAATCCATTTCGGCATCATTTTTATTACTCTTATCGCTTCGGCATCATGGCTCGGCGATAAACTTCTTTTTATCTCAATATTTTCTATACTGCCATCGCTTTTGACAATAAAGCCAACGAAAACCCTGCCTTCAAGATCTGAATCTGGTGCTTTTTGAGGGTATTTTTTATGTTTTTGCAGGAAAGCATACATCTTGTCGCTTCCGCCGGGAAAAGAAGGCATCTCTTCCACGCGCACAAATACCTCTTCCCGTGGAGGTGCCGCCTCTATCTTAGCTGGTGGCGCATCTATGCCCACCTCTGCCACACTTGCCGGAACTTCTCTTGGCGGAGTTGCTTTCTTTTTCTTTTCCTGGGCAAAGCTGCCGGCGCTTAAGGAAACCGTACAGCACAATAACAGTACGCTGATTTTATTCATGGGATAATTTTTTTTCAAAAATATCCAAATTTTCTTCATGTTTCTGTAATCGGCCTCCTGATTTACAAATCATTAGAATTCGCCGGCAAACATTATTTTTGCAGCATGAAATACTTAATTGTAGGTTTAGGCAATATCGGCACCGAATATGATGCTACCCGGCACAATATAGGTTTTGATGTAGCCGACTCCTTTGTGATCAAGCACGGCGGTACCTTCCAGCAGGACCGCTTGGCCTTTGTCTCCAATGTAAAATGGAAAGGTAAGCAGTTCATCGTGATTAAACCCACCACCTATATGAACCTGAGCGGGAAAGCCCTCAAATACTGGATGGATAAAGAAAAGATTGCCATTGAAAATGTCCTGGTGATCGTTGATGACCTGGCTTTGCCGATTGAAGCTTTACGTTTGCGCCCCGGCGGGAGTGATGCCGGTCATAACGGCCTGCGCGATATACAAGCCACTTTAGGCACTAACCAGTATCCGCGCTTAAGATTCGGGATCGGTAATAACTTTCCTAAAGGCCGGCAGGTAGATTTTGTGCTGGGCAAATGGACCAGCCAGGAGTTCCCGGTTATTAAAGAAAAGATCCTGAAATCTATTGATATCATCGAGAGCTTTGCGACCCAGGGTATGGCGCAGACCATGAATACATTTAATAAATAGTTACCAATCAAAAATATATCTTTGCCAGATGAACGAGATAGCTGTAGCGGAATTATTACCGGCCGGGTTTGATGACCGGTCAAGAGTATGGGTCTACCAAAGTACAAGACCCTTTACGGATGAGCAGGCCCGTGAGATTGATGAGCAAATTCACCAGTTTGCCGAGCAGTGGCAGGTACACGGCAAGCCGGTAAAAGGCTGGGGAAAATTATTGTTCAACCGTTTTGTGGTGATGATGGCCGACGAAACATTTGAGGCCATTAGTGGCTGCAGTACCGATAGCATGGTGCGCATCATCAAAAGCATAGAACGGCAGTACGACTGCAATTTATTTGATCGTTTATCCATTACTTTCCTGGTAAAAGATAAGGCCGAAGTGCTGCCTATGGGCCAGGTACAATATGCGCTGGACAAAGGTTACATAAGCGGGGACACGTTGCTGTTCAACAACCTGGTGGCGACCAAAAAAGAAATGGAAACCCAATGGTTACAGCCGCTTTCCGCCTCCTGGATGGCTGAAAAACTCAATTTTAATACAACAAATACCGCATCATAAATGATCTTATCAGATTTGAGGATCCTGGAAGAGATCGATAAAGGCACTATCGTTATCGACCCTTTCGACAGGAAATATTTAGGCAGTAACTCTTATGATGTGCATTTGGGCAAACACCTGGCTGTATACGACGCGCCGGTTTTAGATGCCCGCGTACACAATACGATCACACACTTCGAGATCCCGGAGGAAGGCTATGTATTACAACCGGGTGTCTTATACCTGGGCGTGACGGAAGAGTATACCGAAACCCACAGCCATGTGCCTTTCCTGGAAGGGAAATCCTCTACAGGCCGCCTGGGTATTGATATTCATGCTACGGCAGGTAAAGGTGATGTAGGCTTCTGCAATACCTGGACACTTGAAATTTCCTGTGTGCACCCGGTAAAAATCTATGCCGGTATGCCGATCGGGCAACTGATCTATTTCCCGGTAGAGGGTGAAGTAGAAAACCTGTACAACAAAAAAGAGAATGCCAAATACACGGAGCGTACTATTCGCCCGGTAGAAAGCATGATGTGGAAAAACAAGTTTTAGTATTAAACGATATTTATGATTATAGGAATAGTAGGTAGTGGCGCGATGGGCAATGGGATTGCACAGGTGGCGGCAACATCCGGGCACCAAGTAGTGGTATATGATAATAATGGGGCTGCCCTGGAAAAGGCCAAAGCAAGTACCTTACAGACGCTGAGCAAGCTACAGGAAAAAGGAAAGCTGGCTGATGCACAAGCGGTGTTCAGCTTGTATCAATATACCGATGAACTTTCCGGCTTAAGCGATTGCGGCCTGGTAATTGAAGCCATTATCGAAAACCTGGAGATTAAAAAACAAGTGTTCGCGGCTTTGGAAAGCATTGTGAGTGATACCTGTATCCTGGCTTCCAATACCTCTTCCCTCTCTATTGCTTCGATCGCAGCCGCGGTAAAGAAAGCGGAAAGAGTGATCGGGATCCACTTCTTTAACCCGGCCCCGTTAATGGCTTTGGTAGAGATCATCCCGGCTATACAGACACGGGAAGGCCTGGCCGAAGAGATCAAACAATTAATGTTGCAATGGAAAAAAGCACCGGTGCTGACCAAAGATACACCGGGCTTTATCGTGAACCGGGTGGCACGTCCTTTCTACGGTGAGGCAATTAAAATAATGGAAGAAGGCCTGGCTACAAAAGAAGATATCGATGTGGCTTTAACCAGCCTGGGTGGTTTTAAAATGGGCCCTTTTACCCTGACGGATTATATTGGCCATGATGTTAACTATGTGGTTACCGAAACGGTTTTCCAATCTTTCTTTTATGATCCGCGCTATCGCCCCTCCTTCTCCCAGAAGCGTTTGCTGGAAGCGGGTTGGTTAGGGCGTAAGTCCGGGAGAGGCTTTTACAATTATGAAAATGATGGACCTGTGCTGACCAGTAGCCTGGATGCGGTGCGTCAAAAAGAGATCGTGGAGCGCATCTTGTTTATGCTGATCAATGAAGCCGTAGAAGCTTTATATTTAAATATCGCCTCCGCTGCAGACCTGGACCTGGCCATGACTAAGGGCGTGAATTATCCAAAAGGTTTATTGGCCTGGTGTGATGAGTTGGGCGCCGATTATGTTTTGGCCGGCATGGATGCCTTGTACCACAAGTATCATGATGACCGTTACCGTGCCAGTGCCTTACTGAGAAAATACGGGACAGAGAAAAAGAAATTTTTCAACTAGAAAATAAAATGGCGAACAGGAAACTGTTCGCCATTTTAAATACGATTTGATCAGATAGATTAATACTCTTCTTCATTAAAGAAGAAATCATCCTGGGTCGGGTAGTCAGGCCAGATATCTTCCACACCTTCATACATCTCACCTTCATCTTCCAGTTCCTGCAGGTTTTCTACTACTTCCAGGGGTGCTCCGGAACGGATAGCATAATCAATCAATTCATCTTTTGTTGCTGGCCATGGGGCATCTTCTAAATGCGAAGCAAGTTCTAAAGTCCAAAACATATTATGATAATTATATTTTAATTTATATTTCCGCAAATGTAAGCTATAGTTTGTATAAAAACTCCATTTTTTAAAAAGTTTAAATGTTATTTATTTATTATTGTCCGCAAGGCAATTTTCGCCTTTTATGCAAGGCTGCTTAACGGAAAAAATTACTAAATTTACACGATAGGCCTCAATGAAGTCTTCCTGTTAAATTGAATAAAATTCCGGATGCATAAGCTGTTACAAGCAATAGATTTAGAGAAAGCTTACGGAGCGCTAAAGGTACTGAAAGGCGTTTCCATTGAAATTGAAAAAGGCGCTTTTGTGGCGATTGTCGGGCCTTCTGGTGCCGGGAAAAGTACCTTGCTGCATTTGCTGGGCAGCCTGGATAAAGCAGATAAGGGCAGCCTAAGTATCAATGGCCAATCGATAGAGAAAATGAGCGCTGCCAAACAGGCTGCTTTCAGGAATAAGCATATCGGTTTTGTTTTTCAATCCCATCATTTACTACCCGAATTCACCGCTTTGGAAAATGCCGCCATGCCTTTATGGATTGGGGGGCTGGATAAAAAAAAGGCAGAAGCCGAAGCTGCCAGGGTACTGAAAATGGTAGGGCTGGAACACCGTATGGACCATAAGCCCACTGCTTTGTCCGGTGGAGAACAGCAAAGGGTGGCTATCGCAAGGGCTATCATACAAAAGCCGGAGATCATTTTTGCGGATGAACCTACCGGCAATTTAGATACGGGAACTGCGGCCGAGATCAACCGGATATTTTTAGACCTGGTGCAGCAGCATGGCATTACCCTGGTCATTGTTACCCATAATGAAGCTTTAGCTGAAATGGCCCATAGGATTTTAGTGATGAAAGACGGGCGCATAGAAGAAGAGCGAAAAGGGAACTTTCATCAGCAGGATTCCTGTAACTAAGCGTAAAATCATACTTTTGTAAGCTGAAGCAGCGCAATATTTAAAATAATTAAAATGCCCGAAACAATTCTGAGTTTAGAAAATGCCAATATTTACCAGGGAAAAACACCGGTACTGCATGATGTTAACCTGAAAATAGAGCAAGGAGAGTTTGTCTACCTGATCGGTAAGACAGGTTCCGGTAAGTCCAGCCTGTTAAAGACTTTGTATGGAGAGTTGCCTCTGAAAGAAGGAGAAGGCATGGTGGCCGGCTTTGACCTGCGGCAGATGAATCTGAAAAAGATCCCTTTCCTGAGAAGGAAAATGGGTATCGTATTCCAGGATTTCAAGCTATTGACTGATCGTAATGTTTACGATAACCTGGACTTCGTTTTAAGAGCTACAGGCTGGGATGATGCCCGTAAACGTAAAGCACGTATCGAAGAAGTATTGGAAATGGTGCACCTGCCGGCGAAAAGCTATAAGAAAACCTACGAGATGAGTGGCGGTGAGCAACAGCGCGTAGATATCGCGCGCGCTTTACTTAATAGCCCGGAACTGATACTGGCAGATGAGCCTACGGGTAACCTTGATCCAGAAACAACGGACGTGATCATGGAACTGTTGTTAACGATCTCGCTAGAAACCAGGGCTTCTGTTTTAATGGCTACCCATGATTACAGTATCCTGCAGAAATACCCTAACCGTATTGTAAGAGTAGAGTCGAATACCGTGCAGGAGCATCAAATGTCTTAAGAGTGCTTTGTTCCCGATTTTAAACTTTATTAACCCTTAATGGAAATCGCAAGCGAACTGATTGTCATAAATTTGTAAATTCAAAAGGTGCTCAAGGATATGAATCAGGATCAGCTGCAAAACAACATAGAACCGGTAGCGGAAAAGCAAAAAACTAAAGGCCTGAAGAAGTGGCTCAAGCGGTTTGGTATAGCCGGCTTCTGGTTTTTCTTTATAAAAGGTTTGCTATGGATCGTTGTATTTATAGCAGGATATTATGGATTTAAGCTTTGGTAATTTACCAAAGCTTAAATTTTATAAGGTCTTTTAAATAATATTGAGCTCATGACCACTTGCCAGTACCGCGATGATCACCAGGCCCACCACGATTCTATACCAGCCAAACGCTTTAAAGCCATACTTGGTCAGGATACCAATAAAAGATTTGATAGCGATAATGGCTACAACAAATCCTACCACGTTACCCACTATCAGGAGCCGGATCTCTTCCCCCGTAAAAGTGTTCCCGTCTTTAAAGAATTTCAGCAACTTGATCAGTGAAGCGCCGAACATCATCGGTATCGCTAAGAAAAAGGAAAATTCAGCAGCAAGCTTACGGCTCAGCCCCTGGGTCATACCACCTACAATGGTGCTGGCAGAGCGCGACATACCAGGAATCAAAGCCAGGCATTGATATACCCCGATCATAAAAGATTTTTTGTAGGTCACCTGCTCTATATCTTCCACTTGAGGTTTGTTAAACCATTTGTCGACAAATAATAGCAATACGCCACCTAACACCAGGGTGATCGCCACCACGAGCGGGCTTTCCAGGGCCGCGTCAATATAGTCGTTCAATAAAACCCCTAATATGGAAGCCGGGATAGCGGCTACCACTAATTTAAAGTAAAAACTAAGTGTTTGAAAAAATCTTTTATAATAAAGCACCAGTACAGAAAGAATAGTGCCCAGCTGGATAACGATCAGGAACAGCTTTACGAAGGGGCTGGGCTCCAGGCCCATCAATGCGCTGCCTATGATCATATGTCCGGTTGAAGATACTGGCAAAAACTCGGTCAGGCCTTCAATGATGGCCAATATAATAGCTTGTACTAAAGTCATCTTACTATGGGATGTTTAAATATTTATGCGTTTGTAAAGATAATTGCCATTGGGGGTGCTCCATGATGTATTCCAGGATCAATGGCGTGATCTGTTCCTTTTTATCCCATTCCGTTTGCAGGTAAAGTTTGCAGTCCGGCGGCACAAGGGCGGCGTACTGCTCGGCCCACTTAAAATCCGATTGATTAAAGACCACAATTTTTAATTCATGGGCCCAGCTCATGTTCCCGGGCAAGGGCGCTTTGAATTTTTTAGGAGAAAGTGTTACCCAATCCAGCGTACCACTCAGCGGAGATGAAGCAGAAGTTTCAATATGCGTCCTGAAGCCGGCTGCCTTCAGCCCTTGCGTCAATGCCGTAAGGTCATACATGGAAGGCTCACCGCCGGTAATGACGGCGATACGGCCCGGGTGGGCCGCTGCCAGGTCCACTATTTCCCGTACACTCATTTGAGGATGCGCTGCGGCGTCCCAGCTTTCTTTCACATCACACCATACACAGCCTACATCACAACCGCCCAGGCGGATGAAGTAAGCAGCCTGACCGGCATAAGCCCCTTCACCCTGCAGGGTGTAGAAATGCTCCATAACCGGATATTTTACCTCGTACAATTCATTTGTTTCCATAAAAACGGCACAAAGGTAAGCTTAAATTCAAAATGGGCATAATACCAAAAAGGAAAGAAGATGACCTTCTGCAACAAAAAAGCTATAAGGTTTTGCAACCTTATAGCTTTGATTCCTTATTGCCAGCCGCCACCTAAAGCTTTGTACAATTGTAGCATAGCCCGTGCCTGGTTTCCTTTAGCCTGCACCTGATCCAGGTCGGCTGCCCGCTTACTCCTTTGCGCGTTAATGAGCTCCAGGTAGTTGGCATAACCGGCCACATACAGGTCGTTGGAGATCTCTACACTATTGGCCAGCGCACTTACCTCTTTACTTTTAAAATCCAGTATTCTTTGGTTGTTTTCAATATACCGGATCAATGTTTTGACCTCCTGGAACGCGCCAACCACTGTTTGCTGGTATTCCAGGAAAGCGATCTCCTGCTGCGCGGTAGCTACTTTAAACTGGCTTTTCAGTTGATTTTGCTGGAAAACCGGAGCCACCATATTGCCCAGCAGTTGATAAGCCAGGGATGTCGGGTTAAACAAATAGCTGGAGTTAAAAGCATTGTAAGCCCCATAAGCGGATAAGCTTATGGTGGGGAAAAAGGCCGCGCGTGTTGCTTTTGCATCCGCATGACTGGCTTCCAGTTCCGAATAGGCCATTTGGATATCCGGGCGGTAGCTTAAAAGTTGCGCGGGATGGCCATGGTCCATTTTCAGCGGAAGGTGTGCCGGTTCTATTTTTTCGGAACGCTTTATCGTACCTTCAAAACGCCCCATAAGAGCGAGTAACTGGTGCTCAACATTTGTGGTTTGTTGCTGTATTTCCACCCAGGTGGCTTCTGTATTGGACAGTTGCGCGTTGAATTGCTGCACGGCCAGCTCGGTAGCCCGGCCTACTTCTTTCTGGATATTCACGATCTCCAGCGCCTGCTCCTGCAATTTAATATTGTCTTTCAGGATGGCAGACATATTATCCAGTGTGACCAGCTCGTAGTATAAGCTGGCAGCTTGTGTGACCAGGGTGGCCTGCATAAGTTCTTTGGCCTGTTGTGTAGCCAGGAAGCGCTTTTGCGCCGCTTTTTTAAGGTTAGCCAGTTTGCCCCAGATATCTATTTCCCAGCCTACGCTCAGGCCCAGCCAGTAATTAGGCGTAAAAGAAGTATTTACTTTCTGGCTTTCATCAATATTAGGGGAAAGGTTGGTATCAAAGTTACCCACTCCCTCTATCGTATGCTTGCCATAGCGTGTTCCTGAAGCATTGATGCCGGCCTGCACACTGGGCAGCAGGGCGCCTTTGCGCGCGAGCAGGTGGGCTGAGGCGATCTTAAGCTGTTCTTCCGCAATTCTTTGGTCGAAGTTGTTTTGAAGCACTTCGTCAATGATAGCGGTAAGATGAGCGTCTTTGAAAAAATCACGGTAATTAAGCTGCGCAATGCTTACACTATCTGTACTATTGATGCCTGTATATTGTCCGGGTACTTTAATATTTTCTTTCCGGCTTACTTTTGAAGGAATACTACAGGCGCCGATGCCCAGGCTTAATCCCGTTAAAAGTATACTTATATATTTTTGAGTCGTAAACATGAATGTGTTGATTTAAAATTATTTGGATCGGGCATGCATAATGGCCTTTTTTCTTTTCTTGCGTTCAGATATTGTAGCAAATAAGACATAGAGCCCTGGGATAACAATAATGCCGAATATCGTCCCGATCAACATTCCCCCGGCCGCTGCCACACCAATAGAGCGGTTGCCCATAGCGCCGGCGCCGGAAGCGATACATAAAGGGATCAGCCCGGCAACGAAAGCGAACGAGGTCATTAAGATCGGGCGTAGCCTTTGCCCGGCTCCTTCTATAGCGGCCTTTAGAATAGGTAAGCCATCTTTCCGGCGCTGTATGGCGAACTCTACAATAAGGATCGCATTTTTTCCTAAAAGGCCAATAAGCATGACCAGGGCTACCTGCGCGTAAATATTATTATCCAGCCCGGCTAGTTTCAATGCCAGGAAAGAGCCGAAGATACCTGCCGGTAAACTTAATAGTACAGAGAGCGGTAGCAGGAAACTTTCATATTGGGCTGCCAGTAAAAGGTAAACAAACAACAAACAGAGGGCAAAGATGTACAGGGCCTGGTTACCGGAAATGATCTCTTCGCGGGTCATACCGGACCAGTCTATGCTGTAGCCACGCGGTAGTTTTTCTTCCGCGACCCTGGTCACAGCCGCAATCGCGTCACTGCTGCTGCGCCCTGCAGCCGGTTCTCCATTGATCATGGCAGAGGTGTACATATTATAACGCGTCAGCTGCTCGGGGCCGTAAACCCTTTCCAACCTTACAAAAGAGGAGAAGGGCACCATTTCCCCACGGTCATTTTTTACATATTGCTCCAGGATATTTTGCGGTTCAGCCCGGTATTCCGGTCCTGCCTGTACCATTACTTTATACATCTGGTTAAAGCGGATAAAATTGGTGGCATAATAGCTACCCATGAGGGTTTGCAGGGTATTCATGGCATTATCTACCGTTACCCCTTTTTTGGCCGCCATATCATAGTCCATGTGGATCATATATTGTGGGAAAGAAGCGTCGAAGCTGGTAAAAGTATTACGTACCGCTGGCTCCTTCGCCAGGGTTTCCATGAATTGTTTGGTCACCTCGGAGGTACCTAAGGTACTGCCATCTCCTCTGTTTAGTAACCTTAATTCAAAACCGCTTGAATTACCAAAGCCGGGCACCGTGGGTGGCGAGAATATCTCGATACGGGCATCGCTGATGCCTGCGGTTTTTTCCACTAATTCGGCAATAATATCATCTGCACTTTTGGTACGCTCTTTCCAGGGTTTGAGGTTGATCATGCCCATGCCGTACGAAGAGCCGGCAATTTCATTAGTCAAACTATAGCCGGCCAGGGTGGTTACACTTTCTACACCTTCGACTTCCTTTGCCAGGGCATTGATCTCGTCCAGCACTTTTTCGGTACGTTCTACCGTTGCCGCATTAGGAGTGGTAACATTTACATAAATCATTCCCTGGTCTTCTGTAGGAATAAAACCTCCGGGTAAAATAGCGCCCGCACCCCAGGTGAGTACGAAAAATACTACCAGTAAAAGCATCGTCAGGCCGCGCTTGCCGGCGCTGCGTTTCAGCAGGCCCTGGTATTTATTATTGGTCGCGTCAAATTTTTTATTGAACCCGTTAAAAAATCTTTGCAGCAGGCTTTTGCTTTTCACCGGTCCCGAATGTTTCAGCATCAGGGCGCAAAGTGCCGGGGTCAGGGTTAAGGCATTGATCCCGGAAATAACGATAGCGCAGGCAAGCGTTAAGGAAAATTGCCGGTAGAAAACCCCCACGGGCCCGCTTAAAAACGCTACCGGGACAAATACCGCCGACATCACCAGGGTGATGGCAATAATAGCACCGGTAATTTCTTTCATGGCGGCAATGGTCGCTTCCAGTGGTGGGAGGTGCTCTTCTACCATTTTTACGTGTACCGCCTCCACGACGACAATCGCGTTATCGACCACTATACCGATGGCCAGTACCAGGGCAAACAAGGTCAACAGGTTGATGGAGAAACCCAGCATCAACATACAAGCCAGTGTACCTACCAGGGCAACAGGAACGGCCAGCATAGGGATGAGGGTGGAGCGCCAGTCCTGCAGGAAAATAAACACGACTATACCTACCAGGATAAAGGCTTCGAGCAAGGTCATCAAAACGGCTGATATGGAAGCGTCCAGGAAGCGCGAAACGTCATAGGCGTAGCTGACTTCCATGCCGGGCGGGAAGCTGGTCTCTTTCAGTTCCTCCATTTTGGCTTTAATATTCTTGATCACATCGCTGGCATTGGAACCCGGCCTTTGCTTGATCATAATGGAAGCAGAAGGGCTGCCATCGCTTTTGGAGGCCATATTGTAGCTCATAGCGCCAAATTCCACTTCGGCTACATCTTTCAGCTTTAATATAGTACCGTCACTGTTCGCCCGGATCGCGATATTTTCATACTGTACCGGTTCCGAGAATTTACCGGTATAGCGCAATACATATTGCAGTTCATTCACGGTCTTGCCCGAGCTTTCGCCGGTTTTCCCCGGTGCTGCGGAAACATTTTGGTTTCTTAATGCAGCAATGACTTCATCTGTCGATACTTTATAAGCAAGTAGTTTATCCGGTTTTAGCCAGACGCGCATGGCATAGTCTTTCTGGCCCATGATCTCGGCCCGGCCCACCCCGTCTATACGTTTCAGTTCTTTTAGTACATTTATATCGGTAAAGTTGTAGATGAAGCTTTCATCCTGGTTTTTATCGGTACTGGTGATGTTGAGGTACATCAACATACTGTTCACTTCTTTCTCGGTAGTTACACCAGCCTTGATCACTTCTTCCGGGAGTTCGTCCAGTACTGTGGTTACCCTGTTTTGTACGTTCACGGCGGCAATATCTGGGTCGGTGCCTACCTCAAAGTAAACCGTGATCAGGGTAACGCCGTCATTACCGGTCACAGTGGTCATATAAGTCATGCCGGGTACACCGTTAATGGCTTTTTCCAAAGGAACGGCTACCGCATCAACGGAAACCTCGGCATTGGCACCGGTATAGCGTGCCGTTACGGAAACGGAGGGGGGGACAATGTCTGGGAATTGGGTAATAGGTAGTCCTACCAGCGCCAGGATACCCAGGAGCGTGATAATAATGGAGATAACCAGTGATAAGACCGGTCGTCTGATAAATGTTTCAACCATTTCAAATTCATTTTCTAAATCAAACAAGGACTGGTACTTAAAGTGCCAGCTTTACGAAAAGGATATAATTATAAAGGCTATTGGCGGACCCGGATCTTCTGGCCGTCGCGGATGGATTGTACGCCTTCCAGTACAATACGGTCGCTTGCTTTAAGGCCTGAAAGGACCAGGTAACTGTCCGCGATACGCTGGCTTATTGCAATACCGGTCATTTTTACGACGCCTTCATTATTAACCAGGAATACATAATTTTTATCCTGGATCTCGAATACCGCTTTTTGCGGGATCAGGATCGCTTTGGGGAAAGAGCGGGTGATGAGGATCTTACCGGAGGCGCCGTGGCGCAGGATGCCCCGGGGATTATCAAACTGTACTTTATAGGCGATGTTCCCGGTATTTTCATCGATTTCGCTTTCCGCGCTGCTGAGTTTCCCGGAAAATGGGTAGGAGTTACCATTGGGCAGCACCAGCTTTATCGCGTCTAAATTATAGTCATGGGTGTCATTGCCCGCCAGCTGCAGGTACTCATTTTCAGAAATGTTGAAATAAGCATAGATCGTATGTATATCTGAGAGCGTAGTCAGCAAAGAATTGGGGGCTACCAGGCTGCCTTCTTTTAGGGGAAGCCGGTCTACCACCCCGGTGAAGGGAGCATGTATCGAGGTGTAAGAGATGCGTTTGCTCACCGCGTTCTTTTCGGATAAGGCGACTTCTGCTTTTGCCAGCGCAGCATTATACTTGGCCCGGGCAAGATCCAGTTCTGTTTTGGTGATCACTTTCTTGTCTACCAGCGTCTGCACTCTTTCTACTTCCACCTGGGCTACTTTAGCATCTGCTTTTGCACTGTTATAGGCAGCGGTGGCTTTGCTTAGTTCTATCTGCAGTTCACTGTCATTGATCTTGAATAATAATTGTCCTTTGTTAACGTGCTGGCCTTCTTTAATGTAACTCTTTTCCAGCAGGCCTTCCGTGCGGCTATGTACTTCTACATTCCTGTTGGCCTGTATATCTGCTACGTAAGGTACCTCAACTATGGTATCCCTGGCTGCAACCACGTACACAGGTAGTGTTTTTACTTCATTTTCTTTAGTTTTTTCGTTCTGGTTACCACATGATGCCAGCAGGGTCATAAATGTCCCCGCGATCAAAATGCTTTTTCTGTTCATCCGGATCATAATTTTTTTCAAATAATAAAATAGCACACGATGTATCAATACCGTGCCGTAAACAATAAAAAAAGGGAAAGCAGATCAGCGCTGATGCCTGACCTTAAAAGAATAAGTTAGGGTAATCGTTTGGATCAAAACAATTGCTGTAAAAAGAGGAGGCCGTAGCAGATGGCTTGTTTCCGGAAGGTGGAAACGGGATAGGGATAAGTAAATGTATCCCTGTTTTTGTAAATCGATTTTAGTGCTGAATCATTATCAGGATATTGTGGTATAAGTCCCTTGCCACTGACTTCACGGCATAGTTTCCGCGTAATGATCAGGTCATCAGAAAAAACTTCAGTAAGCTCATCTTTTTCAAAAAAATATTCCGGTATACCTGAGTGCTGCGCCCCGAATGTCGCTCCGGCTGTGGTCAGGCCGAAAAAGAGAAACAGGGAAAGTAATATGAGCAGGAAGTTTTTCAGGACTTTGTAATTCAGATTATTTTCGAAAAATACCGCGCAAAGGTACAGTATCAAGATTTTATTAAAAAATAGAGCAGGCTATACATTAAAGAAGATTTTGTTAAAATAGGCTATATGCTCAACCGGGTAATGTGGGTGCTTATTTATCCACACCGGTTGATTTCGGCAAATAGGCTTAAGCCTGAATTTTGCCTAACTTTGTCCGCATATCAATTAATACAATATGCAACAATATTTGCAGCTGCTGCAACATATATTAGATACCGGCGTGCAGAAAGAAGACCGTACGGGGACGGGTACCATAAGCGTATTCGGTCACCAGATGCGTTTCGACCTGAGTGAAGGGTTTCCCCTGGTAACGACTAAAAAATTACACCTCAAGTCCATAATCTATGAATTGCTCTGGTTCCTGAAGGGAGCTACCAATGTCGCTTACCTGAAAGAGCATGGCGTACGTATCTGGGATGAATGGGCTGATGAGAACGGGGACCTGGGGCCGGTATATGGTAAGCAATGGCGCAGCTGGGAAGGCGCCGATGGTAAAGTGTATGACCAGATCAAAGACGCGATCCACCAGATCAAGACCAACCCTGATAGCAGGCGTATTATTGTGAATGCCTGGAACGTGGCGGATTTGCCGCAGATGGCCCTGAGCCCTTGCCATGCCTTATTCCAGTTTTATGTGGCCAACGGGAAGTTGAGCTGCCAGTTGTACCAGCGGAGCGCGGATGTTTTCCTGGGAGTACCTTTTAATATTGCTTCCTATGCCTTACTGACCATGATGGTGGCGCAGGTATGCGGCCTGGAACCGGGTACGTTTATCCATACCTTTGGGGATGTACATCTATATACTAACCATGTGGAGCAGGCGAAACTACAGTTGACCCGTACTCCTTTTGCGCTGCCGGTGATGAAGCTCAACCCGGAAGTAAAAGACTTGTTTGACTTTAAGTTCGAAGATTTTACTTTAGAAAACTATGAAGCGCACCCGCACATAAAAGGGATTGTTGCCGTATAGTAATTGAAAAATTCATTAATTTTTAAACATAAATTATGCCAGTAATATTACCAGTTAAAGGTGTAATGCCACAGATCCCGGAAAGTGTTTTTGTTGCGCCAAATGCTACCATCGTTGGCGATGTGGTAATGGGCGAAGCGTGCAGCATATGGTTTAATGCTGTATTGAGGGGAGATGTAAACAGCATCAGGATGGGCGACCGGGTGAATATACAAGATGGTGCCTGTATTCATTGTACTTATGAGAAAACAAAAACTATTCTGGGTAATAATGTTTCGGTAGGGCATAATGCTATTGTGCATGGCTGTACGGTTGAAGATAATGTACTCATCGGTATGGGCGCTATTGTAATGGATAATGTTCATATCGGCAGCAATACCATCATTGCCGCCGGGGCGGTGGTACTGGAAGGTACGCAGGTCCCTGCAGGTTGTATTTTTGCAGGTGTGCCGGCAAAGAAGGTAAAAGACATCAGCAGGGAGCTTACTGAGGGTGAAATAAATCGTATCGCTAATAACTATGTGATGTACAGCAGCTGGTTTAAGTAAGGGTTTATAAGCTAATAATATAAAGGCAAATCTTGTAAGTGATTCAGGGTTTGCCTTTTTTAGTTTAAAAAATATTTCTATTTGTTCGCTTTCGGCCAATATTAATTAATTATTAAGTTTGTGTTACCAATTCCAAGGTAGCATCTATCTGAATAACTTTGCGCCATCATTTTAAAACCAAACATAATGGGACTTAATTCCTTTTTAAAAGCATTCCTGCCAAAAGACAAAATCTTCTTCAGCCTTTTCGAGCAGATTTGTAGAAACCTGATTGATATGTCTGAAGCCTTTGTGAAAGCAATGCACGAGCCTAATTACGATGTGAGAATGGCAGCTTTAGATAAACTAAAAGATTGGGAGCATAAGAACGACAGTCTTACCCATAAAGTATTCCTGGAACTAGGTCAGAATTTTATCACCCCTTTTGACCGTGAAGATATTCACTACCTGGCTACCGCATTAGATGACGTTGCCGATTATATGTATGCCGGTGGTAAAAAGATCGTTACTTATAATGTAACTGAAACCAATAGTTACATGAAAGATATGTCTATGATTGTGAAGGAATCTGTAGCACACCTTGCTGACGCGGTGGGCCACCTGAGAGATATGAAAAATATCCGGGCCATTACCGAAGCCTGCGTTAAAGTAAACAGCCTGGAAAACAAAGCGGATGACCTGTTTGACTTTGGCATTACCTCCCTGTTCTCTAATAACCTGGACGCGGTAGAGATCATTAAATTGAAAGATGTTTACGAAGACCTGGAGATCATTACGGATAAATGTGAAGATGCTACCAATATTATTGAATCAATAATAGTTAAGTACGCGTAGCCTCGTTCTGATCAATCAGAAAAAGGAAACAGTCTTTTATTTATTTTCAATAATATTCTATGTTATCATTATTAATAACAATCATCGTATTAGCCTTAATATTTGATTATATTAATGGTTTCCACGACGCGGCCAATGCCATTGCGACCGTCGTGTCTACAAAAGTATTGACTCCTTTCCAGGCAGTACTCTGGGCTGCATTCTTCAACTTCGCAGCTTATTTCATTTTTGACCATGGCGTGGCCAATACGATCGCCAAAACGGTGAAGACGGAGTTTATTACCCTGGCGGTAATTCTTGCCGGCCTGATCGCTGCCATCAGCTGGAACCTGATCACCTGGTGGTTCGGGATCCCTTCCAGCTCTTCCCATACCCTTATCGGGGGCTTCGGCGGAGCGGCAATAGCGCATGCGCTATTGTCTACCAGCGGGGATGTCGGTTTAAGCGCTATTGACGGCCCGACGATTATCAAGATCATCAGCTTTATCTTCCTGGCACCGCTCGTTGGTATGCTGGTCGCCTTCATTATTTCGCTCTGGTTCCTGCACTCCTTTAAAAAAGGATTAATGCCTAAGTTTATTTCTCTCGCGATTATCGTTACTTCCATTTATTGTTTGTCCAGCTTTATTGAAACACCAAAACAAGCTCTGGAAAAATCAACTGTAAAGATTGAAAAGGCAGAAAAAGAGATCACGGCTTTACAATTAAGTTCCAGTGATGATGTGAAGAAAATCGAGAACGCAGAGCTGAAAGCAAAAGCGGAACCGCATTTCAAGACACTGAAAGACGCTAAAAAGAAACTAAAAGAAGCGGAAAAATCTATCGCGTCCAATAAACCGCAATTCCTGAAGGTACTATTGTTTGGTAATAATATGAAATGGTCTTTACTGTTCTTCATATTGATCGCCATGGCTTTATTCACCTTGTTCCTGAGTGTGTTGAACTACGCCCAATCAGAACGCTGGTTTAAGCGTATGCAGCTGGTTTCTTCCGCGGCCTTCAGTATCGGCCATGGTGGTAATGACTCTCAAAAAGTAATGGGGATCATTATGGCGGCTTATATCGCTTATGACCCTTCAGTATACAGCCTGGACCATATGGTAGAATGGGTACCGCTGGCTTGTTACGCGGCAATCGCCTTAGGTACCATGAGCGGTGGTTGGAAGATCATCAAGACTATGGGTACCAAGATCACGAAAGTAACGCCATTTGAAGGTGTGGCCGCTGAAACGGCAGGGGCATTAACCCTTTTCATCACAGAGATGCTGAAGATCCCGGTAAGTACGACACATACCATTACCGGTTCTATTATCGGTGTAGGCGCCACAAAACGTTTATCGGCGGTAAGATGGGGTGTTACCATCAACCTGCTGTGGGCCTGGATCCTCACTATCCCGGTATCTGCTTTATTTGCAGGGGTAGTTTACCTGATCGTTTCCTTATTCGGGTTGAAGTAATCCATAAATTTTTAAAAACAAATGGGACTGTTTTCTGCAAACAGTCCCATTTGCTTTTCCCGGGCGGTAGCTTATCTCCTGTATCTAAATATCATTTTATATATTAAAATAAATTCTATAGTAGATTTACTACAAAATTTGAGTTTAGCAGATCAAACTTTGGCAAGGCTGCCCGCTACCAGTATCTTTACATCAGAAATTATTACAATCATTATTTATTCTTATTCATCCTAAAATCTATTAAAAATGGCAGAGAACAATTCAAGAGCCCTGTTGAAATTTAATGGCGGCGACACAGTAAAAGTATTAAGATTAAGCTACAAAGTAGGACGTGCCGTTGACGTATCCGGCCGCGTAGCTTCAGATCCATCTAACGCTTTAATCAAAGTGACTGTAGAAGCTACAGACAAAGCAGATATTTTAGAAAGCCTGTTGAATGGTAAGTACAAGCCCACTACCGGTGAAGTTAAGTTCAACAAATCTCATGAAGAGGGAACTTTGATCGACCTGACCTGGGAAAACGGTTATGTGATTGATCATGAACTTGAGTTCGATGCTATCGATAGCAACTCTATGTACGTTTCTTTCGTAGTAAGTGCGGAAACGATCAAATTAGGTAATGCAGAATACACCGGTCACTGGCCTAGTGCATAGGACACAAATTTCTTGCGGCTTAACAGCCATATTGCTTCGCTGCCAAAGTATCAATTACTTTGGCAGTTTTTTTATTTAAAGTATTGAAATTGTAAAAGGTTGTAGCTTCAATTGGTTATTGCAATCAGCTAGTTATCACATGAGCTCATCAGCTAACGGTCCTGGGCCATCTCAATCATTAATCATTCATAATTAACCATTAATAATTAACTAATCTTCTTCTCTCAACTGCACCAGAGGTATAAGGCTTTCTATCTCGTTGGCCCTTTCGATATCGCCAATATTGCCATAAGTGCTGGCCAGGCTTTCCAGCATTAAAGCGATGAAGGAGCGGCTATCTATAGGCTTCAGGTGATTATACCGGTCATGCTGCCCGTTTTTTTTCAGGTACATAATAATATCGTTCCGGTTATAGATCATGCCATTGGTGGGATCTATAAAAAACTGCAGCTGTCCTACGGCATTTTCACGTTCTGTATCCTCAAAGCTATAGATATGTTCATAATAAGCCATTACGAACTGGTTGGGAAGATCAATGGCAAATACAGGCACATCCAGCAATTCACATAATGCCATGTACAAAATACCGATGGTAAACGCATTGCCCTGCCTGGACTCTATCGTTTCATTCAGGAAAAAATGGCGCGGCTCGTGCTCGGTGAGCTCATGACCCTGTAATTTGAAAAAATTGAACAGGATACCATTAATGATGTTGATCTGCTCCAGCGGAGATAAAAAATTGTTCAGCTCCAGCCATACATTCCGGCGCATAAGCTCAAACTGGTGCAACACATGCTCTTTATCCATTTCCGGGTAGCGGTATTTGGCAATCAGTAAAGCGGCGTCCAGTATGGACGGCTTCTCCTGCTGGGCCCATTTCATCAGCTCGGTTTGTAATATCAGGTAGTAAGATTGATGAATCAGGTTTTCTATACGGTTCTGTACCCACTCGGCCTCTGTAAATTCCCAAAGCTGCTCCAGGTGGGGAATGACCGCGGCGCCATAACCTAGTAATTTTTGCGATACAAGGTCAAAGACCTCCTGGTCCGGATCATCTACAAGCTGGAGTAAGGCAACAATTTCTTTATCTGGTTTAAGGCCGGGCATTAATATTTACTAATTTTTAAGGTTCACTCTTGCGTAAAACCGTAATTTTATGCAATACTGGAAAAAACAAATATAATGAAGGTATATGGTATTATCGGTAAAAGTTTGCGCCACAGCTTTTCGCCACGTTATTTTAACAATAAATTTTCTGATTACAACATTGACGCTGTTTACGAAGCATTTGAACTGGAAAATATTGATGCTTTGCCCGGCTTATTGCAGCAAAAGCAATTAGCCGGTATAAATGTAACCATACCTTATAAGGAACAGGTCCTTCCTTTCCTCGACGAGCTGGACCCTTCTGCAGAAAGTATTGGTGCGGTAAACTGTATACAGGTCCATAAAGGCCGGTTGGTAGGCTACAATACAGATATTATAGGGTTCACCCGTTCTATACAACCTTTATTAAAAGCGCAGCATCGGCGGGCCCTGGTCCTGGGAACGGGCGGTGCTTCAAAAGCTATACAACAAGGGTTGCAACAACTGGGCATCCCATATACATTAGTAAGCAGGGCGAAAGTACCGGGTACTATAAACTATCCGCAAATCAATCAGGAGGTAATGGATACACACCCTGTTATTATTAATACAACCCCATTGGGTACTTTTCCCGATATTACTACGAAGCCGGATATCCCTTATGACTATATCAATACAGGCCACCTCCTGTACGACCTGGTCTATAACCCTGAAATAACGGCATTTTTACAGGAAGGCAGGCAAAGAGCAGCGCAGGTAAAGAACGGTTTTGAAATGCTTCGTATACAGGCTGAAGCCGGCTGGGACATTTGGAACCAATAATTTATATCTTTTTTTTATTTTGTATTTTCGCGTCCGCCCTTAAAATTTTTTAATATTATGATGAAACGAATGCTGGCAGTGTTGATTGGCTTATTGACTCATTTTTGGTGTATCGCGCAACAAGAATCCCAGGCACCCAAACGGGAATTCAGGGCCGTATGGATTGCTACCGTCGGTAATATTGACTGGCCTTCCAAGCCGGGGCTAAGCGCCGTTCAGCAACAAAACGAGTTTATCAACCACCTCAACTTCCTGGCCAGGCAGGGCTTTAACGCGGTGATCGTACAGGTAAGGCCGGCTGCTGACGCGTTCTACCCTAATGGTATAGAGCCCTGGAGCAAATACCTGAGTGGTAAACAGGGTGAGGCTCCTTTCCCTTATTATGACCCCCTTGCCTTCATGATAGAAGAAACACATAAAAGAAATATGGAATTCCATGCCTGGTTTAACCCTTTCAGGGCCCTGGTCAATAGTAAGATCAATGTAAACCCGGCTTCGCATGTAACCCGCCAGCACCCGGATTGGGTGATCCACTACGGCGGGAAGTCTTACCTGGACCCGGGTAACCCGGAAGCGCGGAACTATGTTAACAATGTGATCCTGGATGTGGTGAAAAAATATGATATTGATGGCGTACATATTGATGATTATTTTTATCCCTATAAAATAAGCGGGCAGCTATTTAACGATGGCAGGTCTTACAGCGCCTACAGCAATGGCATGAGTCTCGACGACTGGCGCCGGGATAATATCAATAAATTTGTGGAGGCTATGTATAAAGGGGTGAAAAAGGAAAAGCGCTATGTGAAAGTGGGTATTAGTCCCTTTGGTATCTGGCGTAACCAACGCCAGGACCCCCGGGGTAGTGCGACCAATGGCACCAGCTGCTATGATGACCTTTATGCAGATGTGAAAAAGTGGATCGATAATAAATGGCTGGATTACGTAGCGCCACAGCTGTATTGGGAACATGGCCATCGCCTGGCCGCGTTTGATGAGCTGGCGCCCTGGTGGCGGGAAAATTGTAAAGACCGCGCAGTATATATAGGTATGGGCGTTTATAAAATGGTCAACGCGAAAGCCGGCGCCTGGCAAGGGCCTGGTGAGATATTGAAGCAGCTGGAAACCTCCAGGAATGCCCGTAACGATGGCGCTATTATGTACAGCATGGCGAGTTTTTCCAAAATGGGAGCAGGATTGAGCCAGCAATTAAGACAGGCAAAATATTTTGGTACGATCGCAATCCCTCCTACAATGCCCTGGTTAGGTACTACGGCACCGGTAGCCCCGAACGCAAAAATTTCGAAGCAGGGCAATAGAACGGTATTAAGCTGGAATAAGGAACTGAGTGTTTCCGGCGGGTTAAAATATTTGGTTTATAGGTTTTTGAAAACAGAAACGGTAGACCTTAATAATGCCGCCCGGATTATTGGCCTGACTCAAAAATCAAGTTTTGTGGATGAGGAGACAGATGGCAGGCAATATAAATATGTGATTACTGCGCTGGACCGGCTCTGGAATGAAAGCAAAGCAAGCCAGGTATTGGAATAAACCGCGTATTTCATGGAAAAAGGATCAAGCCCGGCCTATATTATAAATAGTTTATAATATATCCGGTACTGTCAGGTTTTCCCCAATTAAGTTTTACCTTTGCGCCTTAAATATTAAATAGGAGTTAATTTATTTTCATGGATCGTAATTCAATCATTGGCTTTCTGCTTTTGGTCGGCCTGGCGGTAGGGTATATATTCTATAGCCAGAATGAAGCAGAGAAGTACAATCAGATCAAGACAGAGGCTGCAGCTAAAGAGCAAAAAGCCAAAGCGCAGAGTAATGCCGCTGCAAGTGCTGTAATTCAGGATACCAGTTCTGTGGTCGATTCCACTTTACCGGCAGCGTTCAGGGGCAGCGAGCAAATCGTAAAGATCGCTAATAATGTAATCAGCCTGGATATTACCAGCAAAGGGGCCTACCCGGTAGCAGCTTCCCTGTTAGATTACAAAACCTATAATGATTATGTAGGGAAAAAAGATACCGCTATGAAACTGTTCTCCGGTAAGGGCGACAATAAGCTGGTATTCAAAATTCCAGTTGATGGTAAAGAAATGTGGTCCGATGAATTGAATTTCACGCCACAGCCAAGGACCGCCGATAGCCTTCCACTAGTGATGGTAGCACAGGTAGGACAAGGTAAAAGCGTTATACTGACCTACTCCCTTTCTAACAACAACTATATGATGGACGCCAGTCTTAAGATAGTGGGTATGAACGAGGAGTTGGGCAAAGTAAGCAACATCCCTGTACAATGGGCGACTAAAGCCATGCGTACAGAGAAAGACCTGGCCTCTGAGCGTCGCAATGCGCAGGTCCACTACCGTTTCGGAGACGGAGAGCATGATTACTTTACTTTTTCCAATAAACCACAACGTACGCTTGAAGATCCTTTGCAATGGATGGGGGTAAAAACACACTTTTTCAACTCTACCATTATTGCCAAAACAAAGAACTTCAGCAACGGGTCTTATGAATCCCTGGAGCCTAAAGAAGATACTACTCTGGTGGTTAAGAACCTGAGTAAGTTAGCCATCCCGGTCACCGCTTCCAATGATTTCTCTTTCGACTTTAACTGGTACATCGGTCCTAATGACTATAATACCCTGAAGTCTTATAAACTGGATATGGAAGAAATGATCCAGTTTGGTTTTGGTTTATTCGCTTTCGTAAAATACATCGTTAAATGGTTGATCTTACCATTGTTCACCATGTTGAACGGTTTTATCCCGAGTGTGGGTATCGTTATTATCTTAATGACGCTTATTATTCGTATCTTCCTTTCTTTCCTGACGTACAAGTCCCAGCTGTCTGCGGCTAAGATGAGGGTACTGAAACCACAGATTGATACCCTGAGAGAAAAGCATGGCCACGATCAGCAGGCAATGGGCATGGAACAAATGAAATTGTACCGTTCTGCAGGGGTGAATCCTTTAGGTGGTTGTTTGCCGTTATTGTTCCAGATGCCGTTCTTATTATCAATGTATTATTTCTTCCCATCGGCGATGAACTTAAGGCAGGCTAAATTCCTTTGGGCAGAAGACTTATCTACATTTGACAATATCCTGAATTTAGGATTTAGTATTCCTTTCTACGGTAATCACGTAAGCTTGTTCACCCTGTTAATGACCATTTCGAGTTTGTTACTGGCTATTTATAGCAAGCAAATGACCGCCGGTCAGGAAATGAGCGGACCAAACGCGCAGGTATTAAAATGGATGCCTTTTGTGATGCCGATCATGTTCCTCGGTTGGTTCAACAACTTCGCTGCAGGTCTTACCTTCTACTATTTCTTATCCAATATGTTGAGCTTAGCGCAACAGTTTATTATCCAGAAGTTCTTTATTAACGAAGAAAAAATTCTTTCAAAAATTAAAGAGAACCAGAGTAAACCGGCGGCCACCTCAAAATGGCAGCAACGCCTGGAAGAAATTCAGAAACAACAACAGAACCGTGGAAAAAACGCGGGTAAATAAGTTAAAAGATAAGGGCTTCCATAGCGGAAGCCCTTATCTTTTGGTATTAAAGGTTTGGCTCATAAAAAAACCGCCAAAGTACAGGATAGCAGCTCCTGTAGCCCTGACAGCTTTTAAAGATGAGATGTTTGCCGCATTATGAATTAGGCCAGTGACCTATATATTCAGCATTACCTAATTTGATTGTTTCTGCACTCACTACGAAAGAGATGTACATAGAGTTACTGTCAATGGCATCGAATTCAAGTTCATGATCGATCACATAACCGTTTTCCCAGGCCAGGTCGATCAAAGTTCCCTCTTCGTGGGATTTGTTGAACTTAACTTCACCGGTAGTGGGCTTGTACTTACCATTCAACAGGCTTTCTAAAATGTCTGCTTTGTCTGTAGCCTCGATCGTGATTTTGATCAAAGCGTTAGATGGATCTGAAGCTACACGGCCGGATACGTCTACAGCGCGGCCTACTTTGTAGTTTAGTCTTAATACTTTTGCGGTTTCGCCGCCGTTAAATTTCAACAGGGCTCTTGAATTGTTCTCTGCCATTTTTAATAGATTTCAGGATTAAAAGAAAATTTAGTTTTTATTTCTTGGTATAAAGATAGCTATGTAAATGGCCTGTTGCCAAAGCTGAGCACCTGAAAATTGAATTTTGTAGTAAATCTACTATAGGATTTATTTTAATATGAAAAAGGGTAAAATACCTGGTAAAGGGTATTAGTAATTATAGAAGAAAGCCTAAGTATGGCAAGGTCCTTAGGCTTTCTTTATAATTATGCGGAGGTTTGAATAAAAGTGTAGGCCTTGCTGATTTTTACAGAGGTAGGTTTTGTAAATGGGTGATAGCTTAAAGCCGTATTATTTCGGACCTGCACTTTAGATGGTGTAATCTGTACCAATTGTTTTAATATTTCCTGGTAGTTATCGGTATGGGTATTGATACTAACGCTAAAGGTAACAATACCATAGGCGATATCATCAGGTATAAAAAACCTGAACCAGCCTGAATCATCGCTAAACGTAATGCCTAGTTTTCCGGCGGAAATGAGGGCATGGGCTAAAGGGCGGTAGTTGGTTTTATCAATTAAGAATCCTGTAAACCACTTGTTTTCATGCACTATATCGTCCTGCTGGGAGATGCCAAGTATAGATCCCGGCATCAGATCGTGTATCATGCAAACAGATATATTGTATAAGGCCGGGGGCCGGTTCAATTGATTATTTAAGTTAATATTCCGGCCCAGCTGATCTTCATGCAACTGCATACAGATACTTTCAGGAGATTTTAAAAACACCTGTAATGCCCCGTCCGGCAGGCCAGATACATCATGAACCGTTTTATTACATCGCTTGCAAAAGCGGCCATGACCTACATCAGGCATCTGTTCAAAATTTGCGGTACAGGGCTCCGGCATTTCCAGTCTTATTTTACGCCTGTTGTTCATCTTCGGTGTTTGTACTTAAGATGCACAACCTCCAGGTATAGTTGGAAGGCACAATATATTCCTGTTGAAATATGATTATCTTTGAGCCGTTTCCGTCAAACAAAAATTAAATAATGAGTGCTGTTCTAAGAAAAATATTCACGAATCACCGGCTTAGCTTATTTGTTTTGCTCTTGATTCAATGGGGTACATTTATATTTAACCGGCATCTGCCGGTTAAGCTTAATGCACTCTTATTTATGGGGAGCAGCCTGTTTTTTGGTGTATGTCTTCTCGGCATTTATCTTAATAAAGAAGTGGGTATTTCTGAAAAAGGGCAGCAGCAAAATATATGGCTTAAATCCCTTATGACTTTGTTCGGGCTGTCAATTATCACTGCTATATTTTTCCTGCTGAAGCAAAACTTCATGCAAAACCCTATTCTGGTCGAACAGTCAGACGTTATTCCTACCATTATAGAGTTGTGTGAACGTTTTATAAGTGGTGATAATGTGTATACGCCTATAGAAAAATTCGGTTATTACCTCCCGGTAACCTATCTGCCTATGCAATGGGCACCTTTTTTAACTGCAGAAGTATTTCATTTTGACTATCGTTGGATACCCATCTCGATCTGGGCAATTGCCTTCATCCTGCTTGTTCTGAGAAGCATGAAATACAATAACTACAGCTACCATATGCTGACTATCATTTTCGGAACTATTCCTGTACTGTTGATGTCGGTTACCACAGATCCTATAAGTTTCGTCATGTCGGGCACGGTAGAAATAAATCCCTTAAGCGCTGTAATGTCGGATACGGTAGAAATCATGGTAGCCGGTTATTATATTTTGCTGATCTTAAGTTTTAATATAAACAGCCCGGTGTTACGGGGCCTAATTGTCGCGATCTGTTTAATGTCGCGTTACAGCCTGGTGCTTTGGCTGCCGGTAGCCGTTGTGGTATTGTGGTTCAATGAACCTAAGCGTAATTTCTATATTACCGCAGCGACCATTGTTATCTTTATTGCGGGTATTTATGTTATTCCTTTTTTAAGCAAAGACTGGGGCATATTTTACCGTGGCTATAAGTATTATGATACTTCTGCTTTGGGAGAGTGGCAGCATATTAACAGTGAAACCGGGAAACCTTACCATTTGTACAGCGGTTTTGGCTTTGCACCTTTTATCTATGATTACTACCCAGGGCAGGACTTAATGGCAAAAATAAAGATGTTGCAGCGATTTCATTTCTGGGGTTCTTTATTAACAACGGCGGCACTGGTCCTGTTGTACTTCAGGATCAGGAAATCCATTCATTATAAGATTTACCTGATGGCCTCATTTAAGATTTACCTGGCGATATTCATGTTCTTTATCCAGGTACCTTACACTTACCTGATGCTGGTTGATCTTTTTGTGAGCATCGCCATATTTGCGGAAACCGGGAAATATCACTTTGCCGGAGCCATAAAAAGAAAAGTAATCACATAGTTATCAGTTATACTGGTGCCCGGTAGATGAACCGGAAAACAGCCACAGGATAAAAAGAGCCAGGACAATCAGCAGCGCCACCAACAAGTACTTGATGCCAAGTAAGAATGCGAGCCAGTAATCCGTTCCCAATAAAACATTACGGCATTGCTTGAATTGTAGCAAGATGAAGAGACCCAGGTCTGACAGGAAATAGAAAAATACATAAGGAGTTAAAAAGACGAACATATAGATATCTTTAAAAATGACAGTCACCTCTCTTTCGGAAAAAACATAACAGACAAACATAATGCTGATGAATAGGTGCAACAGGAAAAGGCTATTCGTGCATATTCCCAGCAATTTAAAGGCCCACCATTTATAAGGATTATTAGTTATTTGTCCCATTATTTAAGCCAAAACGGTTTGCTTTTCAATGAGTAATAGCTGTTTTACCTCTTGTAATTCATGCGGGATCAGGCTTACCCAGTTTACATCCTTCAGGGGTATATTATTCCGGCCTTTTCTCCAGGCGGCCTTAAAAGAAGTATGGAACTCGGGCATCGTCAGCCAGCCGTAAGCTACAGCCACCATCACGGGGAACGTAATCCTGCCATTGGCCAGCATAAACGTTTGCAAACATACTTCGCCCTCTTCCGTAGGCGGGTAGTCCAGCAGCACATGCTTGATGTCATGCCGTTCATAGTAAGGCAGCAGGCCCAATGCGTGTTTTTTGAAAAAACGGTGCAGCTGGTGCCCTACTGTTTTTTCCGGCATATTTTCCAGGTCCGCATCCGTATACGGGAAAGATATTTTCTTACGGATCAGCTTGAAGTAAGGCAGGCCGACCTCATGCGCCAGGAAAACCAGCAGGCGCTCTCTTAATTGTTTAATTTTCATCGGGTAGATTTTTAAATTCGTAAACAGTATCGGATTGTTCGGCATCGATCAGTTCGGGCTGTGCTATGAAGTAAAGCTTTTGGACCTTTTTCCAGCTCAGGGCAAGCGCTATAACGGTTGCCGCATTCAGGATAGCAAAGAAAGGCAGCTCATCAAAAGGTAAACGCATCACCAGTAAGAAGAGTACCAGGGTACCATTAGCGCAGGCCAGGGCAGCACAACAGATAGCGATCCATTTGGCGCTTCCCCTTTCCCACAGGGAATTGATCGCTTCGATTAAATAGTAGAACATAAGCATACCCGGCAGGCCTCCCACCAAGGCAAAAGGGAGTACGAAGAGGCCCATAGGGAGCTCCATGAAAATACTGTACAAAAGACATTCCGCGATAGCGGCGATAAACCAGATTTGCAGGGCTACTTTCATAATTTTTGAGTTTTTAAAAGTGCTTTGTTTTTCAAAGTGAATGGGTAAAAAAATTTAGTGTAGGTTTTTGATAATTTTTTCCAGGGCTTGTATATGACTTCTAAACGCAGACTCCCCTTCAGCAGTGATGCTATATATTGTATTTGTTTTCCGGCCTACAAACCCCTTCTCCACCCGGATGAAAGCGTGTTCCTCCAAAGTTTTCAGGTGCGAGGCCAGGTTCCCGTCTGTAGCGTCCATCAGGGCCTTGAGGTCATTGAAATTAATGGATTCATTGACGATCAGGGCACTCATGATACCGATACGGATACGGCTGTCAAAAATTTTGTTTAATTGATCTAACTCCTTTCTCATGCTCCTTTACGATCATATTTATTCCACATGATAAAGCCATAAATAATATGCAGGACACCAAATCCAAAGGCCCAGAAATACAACTGCCATTCCGGTTTCAAAAAAGCGATACAACCCGTAAGTACTTCAAATAAGCCCAGCCACCGGATATCAGAGATCGTGTACTTGGAACTGTTGATCAGGGTCAGGCCATAAGTGATCAGCATTACCGGAACAACGTATAGGAAATCTTCGTTCAGGATAAATGCCGCACACATCCAGCCCCCGGCAAGCATAGGGATACACATGCTGATGATCATCTTACGGGCCGCGGCATTAAAAGTTACCTGGCCTTGTCTTTTATTTTTACGGTAAGAAAAATAAAAAGCACCGGCAACCGCGACGACCAGGGTAAGTAAAGCCAGGAGTATCAGCTCATTTACAAAAGTCTTTATTGCCGATCCATCTGCAACCAGGGTATCGGTAGATGTCCGGTAAGCAATACCTGTGGCGGCCAAAGCGACCAGGCCGGCCCAGATGCCACTCCAGCCACTCAGGGACAATACCCTGCTGGAACGGTCCATGATGCTCTTGATATCTGCCAGTACCTGCAGGGATTCTTCTTTATGATGTGTCATAAAAAGCGCTTTGAAATACAAAGTAAAATGAAACTTTTTGTTTTTCCAACAATTCAGCCGGAATTTTTAACGCAGCAATGAAATGTCTCCTTTGAACAGCTTGCTTTCACCGCTGTACCGGTTGTTGTACTCAACAGTGTGTAGCGCTAATACATTGAAATTGATGGAAATGCCCATTCCGAAATGCCAGTTTTTATTTTGATTTTGCCCCTTTACCCTTAAAGAAAGAGCCAGCAGAAGGAATAGTATAAGGAGAATTATTTGTTTGTCATGTACTAATTAATTGAACATCAATTGTATAGGTATTCTGATAAGCAGGAAAGCAAGCAATGCTATATATAAATTTGCTTCATGTTTTATAAGGATCTCTATTTTTTCGTATTTGAAAAAGGGTAATTAGTGGTAAAGTGGCTCAGAAAAGAAAAAGACTTTAATATAAATTTAATATTGGTTAGTCTTTTTAGTTAATTTATCTAATATTTATTGTAATTCAAAAACTGAATGTTAAATTTAAGGTTAAGGTTAATGTTATTTCCCTGCTATGAACCAGAAAACATTTTACCGGAATGAAAATCAGGTTAATTTTGCAACTTAGACCCAACCTTTTTATAGAAACAGCAGTCTTCTTAGATTAAATGCATTAATTTAAAATAAGATCAGATTGTCATTTGCTTTGGCATATACTAATATTTTGACAGGGACAAGCGAACTAGAAGCGTTAATATCTGGCTGCGCGCGCAACGAAAGGGGCGCTCAAGGTAAGATATATGAGCTGTTTTACCCAAGAATGATGGGTATGGTTCGTCGTTACTTCCCGGCTCATGAATTAGCCGAAGAAATATTGAACAATGGCTTTCTGCGCGCATTTCAAAAAATAGAGAATTACGGTTTTAAAGGCTCATTTGAAGGTTGGCTGCGGAAGATCATCTTCCACGCGGTTTCCGACTATGCTAAAACTCAGGTAAAGTATTCCGAAAATATTTTGTTGGTAGAGAAAGATGAGTTCGTATTACGGGATGCAGCCAGCAGCCTGTATTATGATGACCTGATGAAGCTTGTTTATGAATTGCCGGAGACAGCAAGAGTTGTATTTAATATGTATGTTTTTGACGATCAGTCACATAAAGATATTTCCAAAACCCTGGGGATCAGTGAAGGTACTTCTAAATGGTACCTTTCAGAAGCCCGGAAAACATTGAAACAAAAAATTGAAAAATTAGAATTACATCTTAAAAAGTAATTGTCAGGATAGTGAACGATAAAGATTTTATAAAAATAGACGACCTGTTTAAGGGGAAGCCGGAAAGGGAAGAAAGAATCCCGCCCGGTGCCTGGAGGAATATGCAGGATCTGCTTGAGAAATCGGCAACAACGGGAGGTGCGGCCGGAAGCAGACGTTATGGCTTATATGCAGTATTTGCCTTATTAACTGTAGGTATGGGAGTAAGCGCCCTCAGCCTTCAGCACAGGCAATTGCTGAGTAAGGAAAACCGTGTTATTGCAAGCAATGATACCAAAGGTTCCTTATCGTCCACTAATGCAGCGAATACGAATACTGCAGCTACTGAACTTTCTCCTTCAGGCTCTGTAAGTAATACTACGCTTAATCACAATACTACGGCCTCCTCAACAGCAGCAGTGGTAGCTGCTGTAGATGAAGCCAACAATACTGTCACTCAGTCCGCTACAAAACCGGAGACCAATACGCCAACAGAAGTAGGGAACAGCAGTAATCCGCATAAAGCGACCGCATCCGTTAGTACTGAGCACAATAATAAATCAAATGTGGCCACCCGTTCTAAAACGGCCAGGCTGAACAATAATAAAAATAAAATTTCTGCCCGGGACGCAAGCATAGCCGCAGACATACAGAAGAAAACTATTACAAACCCTATCACTTCTTCTTCCCCGTCCAATGTTAGCGCAACCGCTGATATAGCCCTGGCTAAGATCAACCGGCAGGAATTTGCGCCGGTCTCTGCTAAAGATTCTGTATATGAAGCGGTAGTCCATGACAAAGTAAATAACAAGAAATTTGTCGTAGAGAAGCACCAGGACGAATGGAAAAAAGAAGTAAACACGCCGGTAACTGAATTTACCCGTAGTGTAAGCCAGAAAACAACAGCGGATAACCGGCTCATACAACACATTGATACGATCAGGCAGAAAAACTATGTAAGAACGCAACTGGTTGCCTTGTCTGATAAGGAAAAGCTTTCCCTGATCGCGATCGCCTCCAATGCGCCAAAAGCAGATTTAAATATGGTGGCCACAACAACCGCCGCTGCTAATATCGCCAATAATGTGACCAATGGTGCTGGTTTTGCCAACCTGGTGCCATTAGAGAATTATAAAGTAAAAACGGTAAATACGGTAGAACGCAAGAGCTTTGCTGCCCGGTTCTACGATATGATGAGCACTTACCTGAATAAAGACAAGCCTTTTTATTTCGGAGCAAGCCTGGGCGGGCAGGTAATGTTCAGTCAGCCACTGCAATCCGGCTTCCATCTTGGCCTCGGGGGCTATTATGAATTTAAGGAAAGGTATACGCTGGGTGCAGAATTGAGGTATTTACACAATAGCTATAATAACGGCTCATTGACAGAACACTACCAGACCTACAGCCAGCAGAGCATAGACAGGACCGGCCCTGAACCGGTATATAGCGCGCTTGAGCAGAAGTTTACCAATACTTATTACCTGCAAAGCAGCGCTTACCTGGAATTACCAATTACGATGCGCTACCAGCTAAGTAAACTATCTGTTATGGGCGGTATCTACGGCAGCTATATGATGGGTACCAGGTATACCAACAAAATGGCAGAGTTAAGTGGCGAAGCAAGTATGGTCAGCAGCCTGAAGCCATTCACCGCTACAACCGGTACTATAGTGGCTAATGACTTTAAGGCAAGATTTGGCATGGGTTTCACCATTGGCGCGGCCTATGACTTCTCCAAACACCTGAGCCTGGATCTGCGCATCAATCAGAACCTCTGGAACAACCTGAAGTCGACCTCTGAATTGTCTACTAATTTATACCGGTCCACCGGGGTACAATTATCCCTGATGTACTTCATAGGCAAGAAAGATAAAGTAATCTATATGATGGCGCAATAAACGCCGCAATCCTATCCCCAAAAAAAGACTGCACACTGTGGCAGTCTTTTTATTTTCCCCTATACAGTTATTGGTAAATAACCTTTATTTAATATTCAAACTGTAATTTTGACCCCTTAAATGATTAAGTATGAAACTGTCGCAATGTATTGTAAAGCTGGGTTTCCTGGTGCTTATACCCGGGTTGAGCGCAATCGCCCAGGTCCCGGCCGGCTATTATGACGGAACGCAAAACCTGGAAGGGTACCATCTGAAAGCAAAACTCAAACAGATCGTTTCCTCGAAAACAACCAGCTGGAATTATGGGGATCTTCCCGCTTATTATGAACAGACCGACAAAGACCAGTATTACGAAAATGATGGCAGCGTTTTAGACATTTATGCTGAAAATCCTGCGGGTGCAGACCCATATAATTACTGGTACAGTAATAATAGCCTGATTGCCGGTGCGAGCAACGAAGGCGAAGGCTGGAACCGGGAGCACATTTATTCCCAGAGCTTTTTCAATAGCAATTACCCTATGTATTCTGACCTGCATTTTATTGTACCTACCGATGCGCGCGTCAACCAGAGAAGGAGTAATTGCCCTTTTGGTAAGGTCGGCAACAGCCCGGCATTTACCTCCCTGAATGGTACAAAGGTCGGGCCGGCAAATATGCCGGGCTATACCAATACCGTTACCGAGCCGATAGATGAATTTAAAGGCGATATCGCCCGGATGCTGATGTATGTTGCGGTAAGGTATGAAAACCTTATCCCGTACTTTCAATATACTAATGTCAGGAATCCTATAGACAGCTTAAGCGAGCGGGCTTTTAAATCCTGGTATATTGGTTTACTCTTACAATGGCATCAGCAAGACCCGGTGAGCCAGAAAGAAATAGACCGGAACAATACAATCTATACTATACAGGGCAACAGGAATCCATTCGTGGACAACCCGCAATATGCCCAGGCCATCTGGGGCAACCTCCCCACCGGCACCGATATCCCGGAGCAGCCTTTCCAGGTAGACGCAAATGCTGTGGGCGCCCGCTATATAACTGTAAGCTGGCCTTATGTACAAGATCCCGGTGTATTGGGTTTTGAAGTATTCTTGAATGATGTAAAAGTGGGTACTACCGGTAAATACGAATTTACTTTTCACCACCTGGAGCCGGCAACCAGTTATAATATTAAAGTGCGGAGTTATTCTCATGCCTATGTAAAAAGCCCTTTTACGGCCTTGCCGTCTGTGAGCACCCTAAGCACGGATACGTTTAGCCGCGATTTATTCATTTCCAAACTTATTGTCGGCGCTGCGCAGAACAAAGCCATAGAGCTTACGAATAATACAGGGTATGAGGTCGACCTGCGCGATTATTACATTAACATCCGGCAATTGAACCAAAGCACCGGTTCTTTGTATTGGTCTTCTAATAAGCTCCAGCTGGAAGGTACCTTGCCACAGGGCAGAAAATTGGTGCTCCTCAATCCGCTGGCCCAACTCAGTTGCTTTAGTAATGATAGCGCGGACATTCTTTCCAATGCCACACCGATGCGTTTTGATGGTAAACTGGCCATGGAGCTTGGTTATAATAACACAGCCATAGACCGCTTAGGCAATGTGGCTGTTATTGCAGATTATGCGGCTGCTAAAAGCCTGTATAGAAAGAAGGCGTTTATAAATCCCAACAACAGCTTTGATACGGCAGAATGGGATATCCATCCCGAAAATTACTGTGACAGCCTGGGTAATCAGACAGAAATACCTACGGGCATCAGTAAGGTAAATAAAATAAATGAATTCCACCTGTACCCCAATCCTAATTACCATAAAGTGCTGCATATAAAAGGTAACCTGGACCAGGTTAAAGAAATAAAGATACTGACTATAGAAGGACGCTTACTGCGAACCCTGGCAGGAGCTCCTAACGGAACGATACGGTTACCGGAAAATAGTTCCGGTATTTTGATCATTGCGATTAATGGCAAAGGTTACCCGGTCTTAGTGCAATAAAGAGTAACGACAATAAATGACTATACACGAAAAAGCCCCCGCAGAAGCGGGGGCTTTTCACACAAAACAAACAAAACACGAATCTCTATTTTTTTCTATCGGTTCAATACCTCTTCATTCCTTACTACTACCACTCCATCAAAAACGTCTATTAATACCGGCTTGGTTTTGTCAATATCACCGGCAATGATCTTTTTACTTAAGAGGTTGATGATTTCCTTTTGAATCAGTCTTTTCAAAGGCCTGGCACCGAATTGCGGATCAAATCCCTGTTGCGCGAAATGGTCGAGGGCATAATCGGTAAACCTTAAGTCGATGCCTTGCTGCGCCACGCGTTCCCGTACGTCTTCAAACTGTATCCTGATAATCCCTTTGATCTCATTCTTCATCAGCGGGTGGAACATAATCACTTCATCTATACGGTTGATAAACTCCGGTCTTAAGGTCTGGCGTAACAGTAAATTCAGGTCTTCCTTAGTAGACTCAAATACTTCTTCGAAATGTGCGTCATTAGAGCCGCTCAATCCTTCAAATTTCTCCTGGATAATATCAGAACCCAGGTTACTGGTCATGATAATGATCGTATTTTTAAAGTTGACTACGCGACCTTTATTGTCGGTCAGGCGACCATCGTCCAGTACCTGCAACATTACGTTAAACACGTCCGGGTGCGCTTTTTCGATTTCATCTAGAAGCACTACAGAATAGGGCTTACGACGTACCGCTTCTGTCAGCTGGCCACCTTCATCATAACCTACATATCCCGGAGGCGCGCCTACAAGGCGGCTCACACTGTGTTTCTCCTGGTATTCGCTCATATCGATACGGGTCATCATACTGTCGTCATCAAACAAGGCTTCCGCCAGCGCTTTGGCCAGCTCGGTCTTACCTACACCGGTCGTTCCCAGGAAAATGAAAGAACCGATCGGTTTTTTCTCGTCCTGCAGACCTGCACGGCTGCGACGGATCGCATCGGCAACGGCGACAATAGCCTCATCTTGTCCAATAACGCGCTTGTGCAATTCCGCTTCGAGGTTTAATAATTTTTCCCTTTCGCTCTGCATCATACGCTGTACCGGGATACCGGTAGCTTTAGCTACATTCTCGGCGATATCATCCGCATCTACTTCTTCTTTCAGCAGGCGTTTTTCATTGCTGAGTTCGCTCAACTCCCGGGTATGCTGCTGTAATTCTTCTTCCTGTACTTTCAGCTTGCCATAGCGGATCTCCGCAACTTTACCATAGTCGCCTTCCCGTTCTGCACGTTCGGCTTCCTGTTTCAGCGCTTCTATATTCGCTTTGGCTTCCTGTATCTTGGATACCATATCCCGCTCTGTCTGCCATTTGGCTTTAAGCGTATCCCGCTCTACCTGTAAGTTGGCGATATTGGTATTCAGGCTTTTCAGCTTGTCCTCGTCGTTCTCTCTTTTTATAGCTTCTCTTTCGATTTCCAGCTGGCGTATCTTTCTTTCCAGTTCGTCTAAGGCTTCGGGCATGGAGTTCATTTCCAGCTTCAGCTTTGCCGCACTTTCGTCGATCAGGTCAATGGCTTTGTCTGGCAGGAAACGGTCGGTAATATATCTTTGAGACAACTCTACCGCGGCAATAATGGCCTCATCCTTGATGCGCACCTGGTGGTGGGTTTCATAACGGTCTTTCAGACCACGCAGGATGGAGATCGCGTCTTCCGTATTCGGTTCATCTACCAGTACTTTCTGGAAGCGGCGTTCCAGGGCCTTGTCTTTTTCAAAATATTTCTGGTATTCATTTAGGGTAGTCGCTCCTATCGCCCTGAGCTCGCCGCGGGCCAGGGCCGGTTTTAAGATATTGGCCGCGTCCATGGCGCCTTCTCCGCCACCGGCACCTACCAGGGTATGGATCTCGTCGATGAACAGGATGATCTGCCCATTACTTTCCGACACTTCTTTTACTACCCCTTTAAGGCGTTCTTCAAATTCGCCTTTATATTTGGCGCCCGCGATCAGCTGGCCCATATCCAGGGCGAAGATGATCTTACTTTTCAGGTTGTCGGGTACATCACCATTAATAATGCGATGCGCCAGGCCTTCTACTATCGCTGTTTTACCTACACCGGGTTCCCCGATCAGGATCGGGTTATTTTTGGAGCGGCGGGATAAAATATGCAAGGTCCTGCGGATTTCTTCATCACGACCGATCACCGGGTCCAGTTTCCCGTCCCGGGCCAGTTCATTCAGGTTTTTCGCATATTTCTGTAAATTGTTGAAGCTGGCATCCGAGGTTTGAGAGTTTACGGTACTCCCTTTTCTGAGGTCTTTAATAGCGGCCACCAGGGCTTTTTCAGAAAGGCCGGCATCTTTTAATATCTTCGCCGTGTCGTCATTCCCCTGGATAATGGCTACCAGCAGGTGCTCCGGGCTGACGAACTCGTCACCGAACGTTTTTAAAATACCTGCTGTTTTTAAAATCAGATTATTGACCTCCCGGCTTACCGATTGTGCCGGATCTCCCCCGGTTTGTTTCGGCAGGCGGGCAATGCTCTCTTCTAATTTTTTCTCGATTAAGGTTGGGTTACCCCCCGCTTTTTTGATAATAAATTCGATGGGGCCTTCCTTATCTTCCAGCATGGCTTTGAGTAAATGCTGGGTTTCTATATAGGAGCTGCTGCTGTTAAATGCCAATTGCTGGGCCTGTTGCAGTGTCTCCTGTGCTTTAATGGTGAAATTATTTAAGTTCATATATTAGTCTCTTATTTGCTTTTATAAAATTAATGCATCAAAGAAAGCTCCAATCTTATGAATAGGAAAATTAGTCATATTTTAACGGCATAAAATGTCTTATTGACAAGCATTTAGGCAGATTATATGCTATTGTTGCAGCTATAGGATTTGAAAGAGGAAGTATTGGCATAAAGTATTCAGCCTTCCAGCCTTAGTTAGTCTTTTGACCAACGAATTAACTTACAATTTCTTGTTGGTATAACACCAACAAGGGTGAAATTCTCTTTAAAACAGGTCTTGTGTCAATCTTTTTTGGTTTGATTTTTTATCACTTTTTTGTCGATTACTAATCCATCCTTATAATAGTACTCCGTGTGATCTCCGCTATAAGGATTGATATCAATTGAACTGCTTAGGTCTCCGTCATTAAAATGGTTTATTGTTTTAGGGACTCCGCCTTCTATAAAGGAAGTGAATTTTTTGAGTTTCCCTTTTTCATACTCATATAAAGTACTATAGGAAAGGTTTTGTTTTTCGTATATTTTATTATTCCAGGGGAGGCCTGTGTATTTTGCCTTGATGGTATATTTTAAGGTGTCATCCTTATTATATTTGAAATAGAAATGACGTTCTTTTTGTCCCACATTTCCTAATATATTGCGCAGGCAAATCTGGACCCGAATCGTATCCAATGGGTTAACAAGACGGTTATCGTAATGAATGGTTTTTGAAGAGTGGTTTGCTGCATTGTGGAACTTGTGATGGGTGTACGAAATATAAAATAAATCTATGGGAGTAACATTTTCTTGATTTGATACAGCCTTAAACTTTAATGGTGCTTCTCCAGTATTGATCACCAGAAATGATATACTGTCCACGGCTCCAAAAGGAATCGTTCCAATATCAGTTTGTTTGTTACGGACATCTATACGAGTTCTTCCTGATATAATATTCCCCCATACTTTTAGTTCTGTTCTCTCTTGGTTTATCGCATTAGAAGATACATAAGCCGTTTTGTTAATTTGCCCAATCCTTCTTCCATCATATTTTAGTATAACTTCAGCTCTTTTTCCCGGCATAATGGGCTTTGTGGACCAGTCTCCCGATAGTCCGCCACCACTTGTTTGAACATTGCTAATAATTAAGGGCTGAGTGCCTATATTAGTAACTTTATAAATAGCATAAAGGGTTTGCTCAGATTCCAAAACGGTACCAAAGTCGAACGTAGTGGTGTTAAATTTAATTTTTGGTTGTGAAAACGTGTAAGATGTTATACCAATTATACAATAAAGTACAAAAAAAGTAATTTGTGGTTTCATATAAAGCATTTAACTTAATCGTCTGATATGACTTTTAGTAGCAGTTTGAGCTACTTATTTCTAAATTAAATTCAATTTTCATATTATCCATTGTTTGACTTGTGACTAACATGACGATAACACTAATTTCAACCTTTGTTGGTCAAAAGACCAACAAAGGTTGAAACACAGAATTTCTTGTTGGTGATAACACCAACAAGGGTGAAAAAGAATTTTGCCCGATGCACTAATTGTCAGTAATTTAGGCTAGGCAAAAGAGAACGGTTTAAATGGTCAACGAAATCATACATTGGATACAGGCATTACCCTGGAAAACGATCCTGAAGATAGGCTCTATCCTCTATGCATTGCTGGCCATAGGCATTTCGTTGATGATCTTAATGAATGCGCGTTCTGGTTCCAAGGCGTTGGCTTACCTGGCTTTAATCGCCCTCGTACCTATATTAGGCATTATCTTCTATCTTTCTTTCGGGATCAATTACCGGAAAAACAAGATCTATACCCGCAAGATCCTGCAGGACGACCGCCTGGCCACCTTAATTCAAAATGCTTTAGACCAACGCTTCAGGGAGGTAAGCCTCGAGCATAAAGCCGACCTTGATTATTTCTATCCCCTGGCCAAGATGATACAGGAGGACGCGCGGAATATTTTCGCGGACGATAACCAGGTCGATTTATTAATCAATGGCGAACAGAAATTCCTGCGGCTGCTGGAAGACCTGCGTAATGCCAAAGAGCATATTCACATCCAATATTACATCTATGAGAATGATGTGATCGGGAATGAGATCGCCGACATTCTTATTGAAAAGCATAAAGAGGGCGTGGAGGTGAAGTTTATTTATGATGATTTCGGGGCCAGCAGTATCCGTAAGACGCTGGTGCGGCGCTTAAATGCCGCGGGTGTGCCTAATTATCCTTTTTACAAGATCAAGCTGATCGCCCTGGCCAACCGCCTGAACTACCGTAACCACCGTAAAATAGTAGTCGTGGATAATAAGATCGGCTACGTTGGTGGGATCAATATAGCGGATAAATACATCAATAAAGGCAACAGCAATAAATATTGGCGCGATACGCACTTGCGGATCGAAGGCTTATCAGTATTAAGCCTGCAGATGGTCTTCCTGGGCGACTGGCAATTCTGCGCCGACGAAAATATCGAGCATATTACAAAATATTTTCCACGAAATGCTTTACCCGTAACAGAGAGTGATGGTAAAGTAGTACAGATCATTGCCAGCGGCCCCGATTCCAATTACCCTTCTATCTTGTTTGCCCTGAACCGGGCCATTTTGCTCAGTAAAAAATCAGTCTGGCTCACCACACCCTATTTTATACCGGAAGAAACCCTTACAGATGCCCTGATCATGGCCAGCCTCAGCGGTATCAATATCAGGTTGCTGGTGCCGATGGACTCAGACTCTGCTTTCGTAAATACCTGTGCCACTTCTCACTACGAAGAAATGCTGGAGGCCGGTGTAGAAATCTACCGCTACACGAAAGGGTTTATACATGCCAAAACTATGGTCTGTGATGATAAAATAGCTTTCGTCGGTACCGCGAACCTGGACCAGAGAAGCTTTGACCTGAACTTTGAAGTGAACGCGGTGGTTTATAATAAAGAATTGGCGCAACAGCTCAGCAGCGCTTTCCTGGAAGATCTTAAATATGCGGAAAAACTGGAATATAGCGACTGGATGCAAAGGCCCCGCTGGCGAAAGCTGGTAGAGCGGGTTTTATACCTTTTCTCTCCTTTAATGTAGGGCCGGGAGCGCCGCAAATGTGTTAACTTTGCCATATTCAACCAAAAGTAAAAGGCGTGACTACATTAAAGCAAGGCGATAAAGCGCCCGCGTTTAAAGCGAAAGACCAGGACGGCAATATACATCAGCTTAAAGATTACAAAGGGCAAAAACTGGCCCTCTATTTTTACCCCAGAGATAATACGCCCACCTGTACGGTGCAGGCCTGCAACCTGAGAGATAATTTTGAAGCCCTTAAAAAAGCCGGTATTACAGTTTTAGGGGTGAGTACGGATGACGGGAAGAGTCATAAAAAATTTGAAACCAAGCACCAGTTGCCTTTCCCCTTGCTGGACGATGGTGATCATAAGATGGTGAATGACTACGGTGTTTGGGGACCTAAAAAATTTATGGGTAAAGAGTTCGATGGCACCCACCGCACGACCTTCCTGATCGACGAAAAAGGCAAGATCGCTTATGTGATCGAAAAAGTAAAATCTAAAGAGCATGCCAACCAAATTCTGGAAACCTGGAACATGAATTAAACCTTAGCTCGGTTTTTTTATCTAATTTTAATAATTAATCCATTGGATACAATAAAAATTGAATCATAAATTATGAAAAAAATACTGATTACCCTGGGTGCCATTTCTGTTTTGAGCATTAATGCTCAGGAAGTTAACGCGCAAAAATTAGGGGACGTTTTGAATACCGTATTAGGTGGCGGTAATGGCTCTTCAAACACCGGTAATTCCGGAAGTTTGACCAACTCCCAGGTGGTTAGTGGTTTGAAAGAAGCTTTACGTATTGGTGCCAATAATGCTTCCGGTAAACTTTCTTTAACAGATGGTTTCTTTAAAAATGCGGCCATCAAGATCTTAATGCCGCCAGAAGCGCAACAAGTAGAAAGAACCTTGAGATCAGTAGGCTTGGGTTCCGTTGTAGATAAGGCTATCTTGTCTATGAACCGGGCTGCTGAGGATGCAGCTAAGCAGGCTGCGCCAATCTTTGTTAATGCTATTACCTCTATGACCTTACAGGATGGCTTTAGTATACTGAGAGGAGGTAATAATGCGGCGACCATGTTCCTGCAAAATAAAACTACGGCTGCACTGACTACCGCTTTCCGCCCTGTGATCAATAAATCACTGGATAAAGTGGGCGCGACAAAAATGTGGAATACCGTATTTTCAACATATAATAAACTGCCAATGGTGGCTAAAAAAGTAAATCCTGACCTGAGCAGTTACGTGGTGGAAAGATCATTGAACGGGATGTTCCAGACCATCGCCCAGGAAGAATTGAAGATAAGAACAGACCCGGCGGCACAGGTTTCCAGCCTGCTGAAACAAGTGTTTGGAAAATAAAATAAAAAAAGTCATTAAACAACAATACGTTTAATGACTTTTTTTATTGGATAGCTTGCCATATACAATACTATGCTTCGAGGATCGAGATCATATCCTGTATCTCGTTGCTGTCCGCAGTGTCGCCATGCAGCACGGCAGAGCTGTGAAAAAAACGGGCCCCCGTTGCCTGAATCAGCTGTTCCAGGTTAGCCGCGCGGACTCCACCGCCGGGCATAATCTCAATATTATTGCCTGCAGCGGCTACCATCTGCTTTAAATTATGGATACCTGAATTGACATCCGCTGCAATACCTGAACTAAGAACCGTCTTGAAGCCGCACTCAATAAGCGCTTCCAACCCGCTGCGCCATTCAATAACGGCATCAAATGCCCTGTGAAAAGTACAGGGTAAAGGACTCGCTGCCGCGACCAGGACCTTATTGCGGTCCACATCAATTTTGTTATCTGCGGTCAGTATGCCGAAAACAAAGCCGTCCGCACCTAACTCTTTATAGGCGAGTATGGTTTGCAGCATTTGTGCCAGCTCCGCTTCATCATATACAAAGTTACCGGCCCGGGGACGTATCATGGCATAGACCGGTACGAACAATTGTTCTTTGGCCAAGGCCAGTGCGTCCGCTTCCGGGGTCAGCCCGCCCACTTCCATGTTTTTGCAAAGCTCTATCCTGCCGGCGCCGTTTTGTTGGGCGATAAGGGCCGACTCCAGGTTAAAAGCCGCTATTTCCAGTTTTCTCATTTTTTATTTCAAATAATAAGGTGCATCAATTAGGCGGTTACCACTCTTTTCGTCATATAGCGCATAGTTAAAGCCAGGCTGGACGCAATAAGCACCATGCTCACCCTGCTTATTGATCGCGATAAAGCCGACCTGTATTTTTGAAAGGTCTTTACCTCTCTGGCGGGTCAGCTTAATGATCCTTTGTACGGCTTCTTCACAGGCCTTTTGGGGTGTTTTGCCCTGGCGCATCAGTTCTACTACCAGGTGGGTGCCTACGATCCGGATCACTTCTTCGCCATGACCGGTGGCTGTAGCGGCCCCTACTTCATTATCTACATAAAGGCCCGCTCCTATAATAGGAGAATCTCCTACACGGCCATGCATCTTAAAGGCCATGCCGCTGGTGGTGCAAGCCCCGGATAAATTGCCGGCGGCATCCATAGCGATCATGCCGATGGTATCATGGTTCTCGATATTGGCTTTAGGGTTATATTCGCTTGTTTTCAGCCATTCTTTCCATTCTTTTTCTGAAGCTTCGGTGAGCAGGTTTTCTTTTGGAAATCCCTGAGCAAGGGCGAATTCAAGCGCGCCTTGCCCGCTAAGCATCACATGCGGCGTCTTTTCCATTACGGCCCTGGCTACGGAGATAGGGTGCTTGATATATTCTAAAGCGGCAACAGAACCAATATTACCCAGCTCATCCATGATGCAGGCGTCCAGGGTCACTTTGCCATCCCGGTCGGGGCGGCCGCCATAGCCCACACTTCTTTCTTCCGGATCCGCCTCGGTGAGCCTTACGCCTTGTTCTACCGCGTCCAGCGCTTTCCCTTTTGTGGATAAGATTTTCCAGGCTTCGGCATTAGCGGCAAGGCCAAAACGCCAGGTTGACAGAACAATGGGCTTGATGACTTGTTTGTTTTTTGAAGCGGCATCCTTTTGAGCTAAAGTATCTAAAGGATTTATGGCCAGTCCTGCTGATGCCAGTCCCAGGCTTCTGAGAAAATTTCTTCTGTTCCACATGGAGTTAATGCGTGATTTAAAAAAATAAAGATAGCAGATATATTCAGAACAGGCTTATTTAACCTTAAAAATATACCTTATGTAGCTGCAGTATTTTTTTGCTACGCAATGGAGTTGCGTATTAAGACGTTCGGGGATATTTTTTGAGCATACTCAATAACATGAAATCCTTGCCTGTGTGCATCAGCAGGCTTTCGGGTTCATTTATTTTTTCATTGCGCAATTCTGCTGCGCCCTTGTTGTTGCATCTTTGCGCTATTGATTTATAAAAAATAAAAACATGAACAAATTTGAAAGATTAAAAATTGAATTGGCTGAAAAAGGCCATGGAAAGATGAAAGCTTTTGGCAGCTCTATGATGCCCATCTTAAAAAGCGGCAGTACTTTAACGTTTGAAACAGCAATGGAATACGAGATCGGCGATATCGTATTTTGTAAAGTAAAAGGGCGCTATATAGACGCGCATAAGATTATTAAAAAAGACCAGGGCAAAGGGTTCCTGATAGCGAATAACCATGGCTGGGAGAATGGCTGGACCCAGACGATTTTCGGAAGAGTGGTGGTCGCCGAATTCCAGAACAAGATAATCTTTAAAAGAAAGAGCGCTTAAAAAATCCCGCAGTAAAATAGCTACTACGGGATTTTTTTATGTCAATTATTTTTTACTAGCTACAAATGCTTCCATTGCTGCCAGGCTGAAAGAGCTCAGGTTGCGTTCTTTGGTCAATCCCCCTTTTTGAGCCGAAAGCACGCCATATTTTACCAGGTCCATACCTTCAATGCTGTGTGCGTCAGGATTAATAGAAAGCAGAGCGCCCTGGCTTAAAGCATATTCGATCCAGGTCCAGTCGAGGTCCAGCCGGCGCGGGTGTGCATTGATCTCTATCACTACATTATGGGCTACGCAGGCATCGATCAGGGTTTTATGATCTACCGGGTAACCGGCGCGGGATAGCAAGAGCCTGCCGGTCGGGTGACCCAGAATTCTTGTAGCCGGGTGCTGTATAGCGGTCAGGATACGCTGCATGGCTTTCTCTTCGGTCATTTTCAGGTTACTGTGTACCGAAGCGATAACCAGGTCAAAGCTGGATAATACCGCATCTTCATAATCCAGTCTTCCATCATTTAAAATGTCGGCCTCGATACTTTTGAAAATTTTAAAGGGCGCCAGTTTCTGGTTCAACTTTTCAATTTCGTTGTGTTGCTGTATAATGCGCTCCGGGCTCAGGCCATTGGCATAAAAAGCCGCCTGCGAGTGGTCGCTGATCACCAGGTATTCATATCCTTTCTCCTTAGCCGCTTGAGCCATCTGCTCCAGGCTGTGCTGTCCATCGCTGTAGGTGGAGTGACTGTGAATAATACCTTTTATATCATCCGCTTGAATAAGTTCCGGTAATATGTTTGCCGCGGCCTGCTTTAAGGCTGCGGGGCTTTCTCTTAATGCAGGAGTAACATAGGCCAGTTGGTTGTGGTTAAAGATAGCCTGTTCGCTGCCGGGGTTTTCCGGGTAACCATAAGCAATTTCAAAAGCCTGGATAAAGTCGGCGGATGCCGAATGCTTAAATAATTGGATGAAGAAATCGGATGCACTTTCTGCCAGGAAGAAGTTCATCGGCGGTAAACCTTCCAATTTGATGGCCAGCTTTGCCTCACTTTCATCCAGCTCAAAAGGCAGCTGCGCAAAGGCAGCTATAATGGCTTCTTTATTTAAAGTGCAAATCCAGTCAATGCTGTCGAGTACATTTCTTTGCATCCGGAACGCGCCTGCGGGGCTATATTGCGCCTCCGGATAATTGGCGGTAAAGAATTGAAGTACCTGGCGGACCATCAGGTCTGCCTCTGCATATAGACAAAAGCCGGAATTGGCTTTAATAAATTGAATGCTGGCCAATATGGATGCCTGGGTTTTAGCTCCGAATCCTTTGAGGGTGACCAGCCTGTTTTCCTGGCAGGCATATTCCAGCTCGCCGATGCTTTCTATGCCCAGGTCCTGCCAGAGTAAAGCGATCTTTTTAGGACCGATCCCTTTAATATTAAGCATTTCTACAACGCCCTTAGGTGTTTTTTCTAGATAATCTTCCAGTGCCGACAATTTACCGCTTACATTCAGCTCTTCGATCTTTTTAGCTAAGGACGGGCCAATCGCCGGTAGTGCTTTTAGCTGCTCTACATTCAGCTCTGCCAATGGTTCCGGTACCTTCTCGATCCTGAAGGCGGCAGAAGCATAAGATTTAGCCCTGAAGCTATCATCCCCGTGTATATCCATGAGTTTGGACAACAATTCAAAATGGTCGGCAATGTCGTGGTTGGTCATAAGGCAAAGATATAATTTGCCGGGGATCATCGCCTTGATTTTTTATACCGGAACAGGGCCGATATGCAGGCAAAATATCTGTTCATTTCATTTTTCGTAAATTTATAGTTCAAAACAAAAACAAAAAGATATGAACAGGAAGTATTGGGCAGGCATGCTTATGCTCACGGTTATGGCTTCGGCCTGTAATAAAGATAAAGACAATAGTAATGATGATGTGGAACACTATCCGCCGGTAGAAACCCAAAATCCTAATACGAATTATCCTCCGGCATTCCAGGGGCAAACCCGTACCTATGGTATTAAAACAAAAGCCGAGCTGGATATTAAAATACTGAACCAGAACCTGCACAGTCCCTGGGGTATGGCGGCTTTACCTAATGGTAACTGGCTGATCACGCAAAAGCAGGGCACTATGGTAGTGCTGCGCGCAGATGGGAGCGTAAAAAATACCATTAATGCATTACCCGCGGTAAATTTCAGCGGCCAGGGTGGCTTACTCGGCATTACACTTGATCCGCAATTCGCGCAGAATCGTATGGTTTATTGGACCTTTTCAGAAAATGTAAGCGGCGGTACGGTAACAGCTGTAGCGAAGGGAATGCTTGCTGAAAATGAAGGAAGCTTCAGCAACGTTTCGGTGATTTACCGCGCTTTACCCGCCTACCAGGGTTCATTGCATTATGGCGGCAGGCTTACTTTTGACGGCACCGGGAATTTGCTGGTCAGTACGGGCGAGCGTTCCGACCTGGCCACGCGACCCCTGGCCCAGGATAAAACCACGGCTTTGGGTAAAATACTAAGGATTACGCGCGAGGGACAGGCTGCTCCGGGTAACCCTTTCGCTAATGATCCTGCTGCGCTACCGGAGCTATATAGTTATGGACACCGTAATGTACAGGGCCTGGCTTATGATGCGGCCAACAATGCGTTGTGGGAAATAGAGTTTGGACCGAGAGGCGGAGATGAGGTAAACCGGGTAGAAGCCGGGAAAAATTATGGCTGGCCTACCATCACTTATGGGCTTGAATATAGCGGGGATATAATAGGGGCCGGCATTACACAACAGGCCGGCATGGAACAGCCGGTTTATTACTGGGACCCTGTGGTATCACCAAGTGGTACGGTGTTGTATAATGCCGACTACCATACCGAGTGGAAGGGTAATTTACTGATCGCTTGTTTAAGCGGGCAGCATATTGTACGTTTAAGGATTCAAAACGGTAAGGCCGCAGGCGAGGAGCGGCTTCTGGCTGATGAAGGGCAGCGTTTCCGGGATGTAGCTGTAGGTACAGACGGGAAGCTTTATGCCATCACCGACCAGGGGCGGTTTTACCAGGTAGGAAAGAAATAATTGTTCCGGGAAAAAGATGTTGGGCCACGATGTATTCGTGGCCTTTTTAGATGATATTTAATTGATGTAATAAAACATGTCTGGTACTTTGCATATGTTATATTTGTACTCCAAAGACGCATCCTTTTGATTTTAAGATATTTGATCTTACCTGTTTTATATTGTAATTATCTTTGCTCTTTTAAAATGGATATGAAAAAATTATTTCTTAGCTTACTGCTGTTTGTATTTTTCGATACGGTTATAGCACAAAATATATCTGTACGTTATTATAATCTATATGGGAAATTAGTTTCAGATGTGGATATGGCATCATTTTTTTCCGAATATCATATTTCTGACACAGGGGTTTTACACAATCAGTTCTTTATTACAAATAATAAAATTTTTTTATCGGAAAAGCTCACAGATACTGCAAGCAGGGTGAGAAATGGTCAATGCATGTTTTTTTATCCTAATGGTCAGGTCATGACGGCCGGGAGTTACTTAAATAACAGTAAACAGGGACCTTGGGTTTCTTATTATCCCAATGGATATTTGAAGGATTCTACATTTTATAATAATGGTTCGGTTTCGGGTGTTTTAATGAGATGGCACGCTAATGGCGCCTATGCGGATTCTATAAATTATAATAAAGGCAAATTTTTTAAAGGCTCCTGGTTTGATAATGGTAATCCCAACTCTTTTGGCTATTGCCAAGGCAGCGAGGATTCTTTAGTTGGTAAATGGACCTTTTTTCACTCAAACGGACAAATTGCTGCAAAGGAAGAATATGATACTCTGGGCAAACTGCTTACCGCTAAATATTTTGACGAAAATGGTAATGTCGTAGATTATATAGAGCCCTTAAGTCTTAAAGAACAAACGGAAAACGCAATAAAAACTTTGGATAAATACCTGGATAAACATCTGTCCTTTCCTATAGGTAGGATAAAGAAAGATGTGCTAATCAGTTTAGCGGTCGAGTTTACAATTGATGAGCAGGGTAAGATGGAGGATATATTTGTATTGGTTCCCTCTAAAACAGAATACAATGAAGCATTTATTAATGCGCTTAAATCATTTAATAAATGGCCTTCTTTTTCTCATAAAAACAGAAAAATCAAACAAAAAATTATTTTAATGAGACCTTATTATTATTGGATTAGAGGGTCTGTAAAAAGAGGAGGTGATTTTGATGATAGTAATGGATTATACCAGAACAAGTTTGATTCAAGGGCAGAGTCCAATAGGAGGTTCTGGCAGTCTCTCAGGGGTATAAAATGATACAATGCTAATTGGGGAAACATTCATAAAACATGTCTTGTACCAGGCATATATTATCTTTGCGTTCCTTTTATATATTCAGATAACCTTAACGCATGAAATATTTACTTTTATTGACATTAGCCGGACTCTGTACACTTGCTTCATCCGGGCAAAGCCGGGAAGAGTTCTATGATCATGAATGGAAAAAATGTGATCAGAAAAAAGCCTTTTTTTCCGGCCAATTGAGCCAAACGGACTCTGGTGTCGTGGTTAAAGACTATTATCTTGCCAATGGTCAGCTTCAAATGTCGGGTAAGTATGCCGATTTTGACCGTAAGATAAAGAACGGGCATTTTACCTATTATTTCACCGATGGCACAATCTCCCGGGAAGGGGCTTATGAAGCCGATCAACGTAATGGGATATGGAAAACCTATTACCCTAACGGGCAATTAAAAAGCCTGTTATACTTTCTTAACAATAGGGTAGGCGGTACCGGGAAATATTGGTACAGTAACGGGCAACTGGCCGATTCTATTTATAATGAGAACGATACGCTCAAGAGGATTTCCTGGTTTTCTAATGGAATTGTTGCAACAACCGGAATATTGCATAAAATTACGAAGCGCCCGGTTTCCAATTGGACTTACTACAACCGGAACGGGAAAAAGAGCATGGAGGTTGTATTTGACGAATATGCTAAAGTGGTCACTAAAGCCTGTTATGACGAAAAAGGGGCCCTTGTGCCGGAGCCTAAAAGTCGTACTGAATCCTCCCCGGCTAAATGGACAAAATGGGAGGACTATTTACAGGAAAATCTAAAAGAACCCGAGCATATTGATCTTCCTAAAGGCAAAAGAAAAATTGTAATTGTAGGGTTTAATTTAGATGAAAATGGAGCAGTGATCAATGCTTTTGTCAAAGCACCACTTCATCCCGAATATGATAAAGCAGCCTTAGCACTCTTAAATAATAGCCCTGAATGGGTTGCTTCAAGGAATTATAACCGGGAGCAAAGAATGGGAGAAATATTCCGTGTGGTTGATTTCGGTAAAGTGAAAAAAAAGAAACAGAAGTCCTGAAAGTAAATGGTGTGGTTTGTTGCGTAACAGACCACACCATTTACTTTTTTCCGGGAATTGTAAAAATCTTAAATTCCCTACCTTTGCATCCATGATAAATCCGGTAAGAGTGCGTTTTGCACCCAGCCCTACAGGTGGCTTGCATTTAGGCGGTGTACGCACCGTTTTGTTTAATTATTTATTTGCCAAAAGACATGGCGGCACTTTTGTTTTGCGGATCGAGGATACCGACCAGACCCGCTTTGTTGAAGGTGCGGAAGCCTATATTTTTGATTGCCTGGACTGGACCGGTCTTACCCCGGATGAAAGTCCTTTAAAACCGGGGGATTACCCGCCTTATCGCCAGAGTGAGCGTAAGCCTATGTATCGGCAGTATGCCGATCAGCTGATCGCGCAGGGCAATGCCTACTATGCCTTTGATACTTCCGAAGAGCTGGAAGCGATGCGCAATAATTTAAAGACACCGGAAAATCCCTCTCCACAATACGATCATAAGACGCGCAAGCAAATGCGCAACTCTTTGACCTTGCCGGAGGCGGAAGTTGAGGCCCTGATTAATGCAGGCACTCCCTATGTGGTCCGCATAAAAATGCCAGAAAACGAAACGGTACATTTTCATGACCTGATCCGTGGGGACATCAGCCATGAAACCAATGTGGTAGATGATAAAGTTTTATTGAAAAGCGATGGTATGCCTACCTATCACCTGGCAGTAGTGGTAGATGACTACCTGATGAATATTACGCATGCCTTCCGCGGTGAGGAATGGCTGCCCAGCGCCCCTGTACACATCATGTTATACAAATACCTGGGCTGGGAAGCGGAGATGCCGAAATGGGCGCACCTGCCATTGATCCTGAAACCGGACGGAAACGGTAAGCTGAGTAAAAGAGATGGTGATCGTTTAGGATTCCCTGTTTTTGCGATGGACTGGACCGATCCGAAAACGGGCGAAACCACTAAAGGGTTCAAAGAAATAGGCTTTTTACCGGAAGCATTTGTCAATATGCTGGCCATGCTGGGCTGGAGCTCCGGCACCGAGCAGGAAATTTTCTCCCTGGAGCAACTGGAGCAGCTGTTCTCTATAGAAAGAGTCAATAAAGGCGGGGCAAAATTTGACTACGAAAAAGCAAAATGGTTCAACCAGCAGCATATCCAAAGAGCAGATAACAGCAGGCTGGCCCTGTTGGTAAAACCTTTCATGGAAGCTGCCGGGATTGCTATTGATGATTTAAGTAAACTTGACCAGGTGATCGGGATGGTGAAAGAACGCTGCCATTTGCTGGGCGATTTTGTACAGCAGGCCGGCTTCTTCTTTAAAGCACCGGAAACATTAGATATCGAGGCCATTAAAGGAAAATGGAACGAAGATAAGACTAAGGTAATGACCGAATGGCTGGCAAGCCTGGACCGTATTGCCTGGGAACATGATGTGCTGGAACAATCTTTAACCGATATCGCTGCCGCGCACAATGTAAAAAAAGGCGAGGTGATGATGCCTTTACGCGTGATGCTGGTAGGCGGTAAATTTGGTCCCGGAGTATTTGACATTGCCCTGTTCATTGGCAAAGAAGCCATACAGGCACGTGTTGCCAAAGCCCTGGAAGCTTTAAAATAAGCATATTATTGTAAATGAAAAGGCCTGCGCATATAATACGCAGGCCTTTTATCATATCATTGAGGCTAGTTCGATTATAGTTCCTCTGCCATTTTTTCCTCTTCTTCCTCTTTCTTATCCGGGAAGATTACAGACAACAAAACAGACAGCAATAAGATCCCTCCCACAATACCCAGGGAAATCGGGGAGGAGATATGGTACCAAGGCGCGATAATCATTTTTACCCCGATAAAGGATAAAATAATTGCCAACCCATAAGGAAGTTTGCTGAACATATGGATAAAGTTGGACAACAGGAAGTATAAAGAACGCAAACCTAATATCGCAAAGATGTTGGAAGTATAAAGGATAAACGGATCTTTGGAAATCGCGAAAATTGCCGGGATAGAATCTACCGCGAAAATAACATCCGTAAATTCGATTACCGCTACCACAACCAGTAATGGCGTTGCTATTTTCACCCCGTTCTGAATGGTAAAGAATTTATCGCCATCATAATTGTCGCTTACTTTATACAATCTTTTGACCAGTTTTGCACCGGCAGAATTGCTGAAGTCTTTCTCTTCATCGTCGTCACCGCCGCCCCAGGACTTAATGCCTGCATACACCAGGAAGAGCCCAAAAACGGTTAACACAACATTGATCGGCTCGGTACTACCCAGCCAGCCTACGCTGCTGTTGATATAAGTAACATTGATAATGCCCACACCGGCGAAAATGAATATAGCTCTGAATATCAGGGCGCCTATAATACCCCAGAAAAGAACTTTGTGGTGCAATGCCCTGGGCACTTTAAAATAACCGAATACCAGGATAAATACGAAAAGATTATCTACAGAGAGGGCTTTTTCTATCCAGTACGCGGCCTGGAACTGTGTGAATTTTTCTATAGCCAGGTCGTGTCCGCCGGCATCCTGGTTGAACACCCAATAGACAACTCCTGAAAATACCATGGATAAGGAGATCCATACGATACTCCATATAGTGGCTTCTTTATTAGTAACCACATGGCTTTTTTTATTGAAGATGCCTAAGTCCAGCAGCAACATGATCACTACCGTGATACCGAATCCCCATACCAGCCCGGGGTGTAAGTCTAAAATACTCGTTTCCATTTTTAATTGATTAGATTCTGTTTTGTGTTTAAGATTATAAGGTCAAAATTAGGTATTTGCCAATGAAATAATGGCTACACGGCCTCCTTCGTCTGTTGATAAGACAAGTTGCTTGCCATTGGTCAGCTCAACCATACCTCCTACCGGGATATCCACATCATCGGTTTTGTCTTTCAGGTTATTCAGCTTTTGATTAACGAAAAGCCATTTTCCATTATGAAAAGAGAAGTAACCGATCGGGTGTTTTTGGGCATCTGTAAGTCTTTCGTTCCGGATTACATTACGGTTACTGTGCCATTGATGCAAAGTCGCGTTATTGTAAACTACCAGTCTTTGGTTTTCAGGTTTCCATACATTCGGCTTGAACTGGAAGTAAAAATCCAGTACAGGAATAGCATGTTTATACTTGGTACCGCAGAAAGGACAACGGGTATCTACCGTATTATTATAGATAAACCATTTTTGCTCACAGGCAGCATTACTACATTCCAGTTTAAGATCATTGGTCTTGATCAAAGCCTGTTCCCAAGCCTCTGCCGGCGGACGTTCTATCGGATGATGCAACCCCTTAATAAAGGCCTGGTCAAATAATTCTTTCAGATAAGGCCCGGTTATTGAATAAGGTGTTTTTTGTAAATCGGTCCAGGGGTAAAACTTCTGAAGATTATCCCCGTATTCTCTTTTAAAATTCCGGTTACTGCCATCGGTTGGGTGCTCTACAAACAATGCTTTTTCTCCCATCAGCAAGTCCTCCTCCTTCTCTGTTTCCATGGCGCCAAAATAGTTACCGCCACGTAGCGGATGCCGGTATAGCAGGTACATGTAGATCAGTACCGCCAGGGCATGCAGATCCGTTAAGCGATTGGGTAGCTTCCGGTTGGGATCAGTTTTGCTCAGGTTTTTAGTCGCCAGTACCTCGGGTGCAATAAAATCTGCGGTACCGATGACATCGGGTGGAAAGAGGTTAGGTACTACCAGTCCGTCGATATCAATGATTGCTGCCGTTTTACTTACCGGGTCGATCAATACATTTTTATAAGAAAGGTCCGAGTGGGCCAAGCCTGCCGCATGCAGGCGCTTTACCCCACGCGCGATGTTGACACAAACCTGGAAATAGCTCAGCCAATTACCTAATTCAGAAGAGTCCAGCTTTGTCCTGGACTGCCCCGACCTGAATTTGGCACTGGCGAACCATTTTCCTTCCTTTTCTTTGCCCTTAAGCAGGTCATTACCGGCATAGCCTTTTTTGAAAAAGAAATTTTTATTATAAGTCGGCACTACAATGCCTACTTTTTTATCCAGCTCGACAACATCTGTAGGCCAGCTGTAAAGCTCTTTATAAAAAGCGCCGGATACCGGCTCTTTGACAAAGAAGCTCTCATAATATTGGGTGACAATTTTTTTCAGGCGTTCTTTTGAATTGAAGTCCTGCGGATCTCTGTAAAAAGCGACCACGTAAGACCTGTCGGGGCTAAAGTAAACATCTTTCATGCCGCCCCTCATGGGCTCGCCATTATCTACATATTGATAAGTCTTGCCCTGGTTGATGATTGATTGAACCGTTTTTGTACTCATCGCTTTGGATTAAAAGATTATAGCCAGTGTTCTGTCATCATGATTTCCCGGGCTCCAGAAGTCCATCCAGGAAGCCAGCTCTGTAGCCGCATTTGGATTCTCAGCGGATAATTCCACTTTTTGCCGGTCCTCGTTATTGCCTTCCAGGTCCGATACAAACGCCAGCCATTTGTCATGTTTTTCTAAATTGGCTTCTACCACAAATTTCGCGTCATAAATCCCGTCCGTCATTAAAAAAAGATAACTGAAATCTTCTATCGCCAGGATAGTAAAGCGCTCTGCCATAGTCAGGGGCCTGGCATCAGGCTGGAAAATGTCAGCCTGGGTCAGGAAGCGTGTTCCGCCACCAAATTCACCGACATCAAGGATGTTGAGTAGTTTTGTTTCCGTTTTATCTTTATTCATCACCGCAATAGGGCAATCGCCTACACCAAAGCTCATGATGATATAGCCGAAATCAAACTTCTTGAATAAGGTAAAGATGAGCGTAGCGTGATAATAATCCATCAGGGATTTTGCTTTTGGATTATTGAACAGCTCGGGCCGGGACTGTTGCGTGGCTTCCGCCTCCTGTTTGATAGTGTTATGCGCGTGTACTACCGCTTTGTACAACTTTTGTTTGGCCTCCACTTCAATTTCTTTCCAGAGCGCCTCCTCTTTTGAAGCCCCGTATTGGTTGATTTTCTCCTCCAGTAGCGCCATTTGTTCCGGGTCACTTTGCTGCTCAAAAAAAGAAACGATCGCCTGGCAGGCCAATTGCGCACCTCTCCTGGATAAGGAATAGCTGCCTGCACCATCAGATACCGCCACTACCGACCAACCATTGGCTAAGGGCTCAAAGGCAAAATCATCATCCCGGAACGCGCCGGTATTTTCATGAGAGCGGCCGCGGTTGGAGGCCACTACGATATGCTTGTCGCCCAATGGTGCCTGTGCTTTGTCATCATCCACTTTCCAGAAAGGGGCATTGCTGTCGCTGGCTATATCTTTCCAAAGTGTTTTCGGGTCTGCGTTCACGACCAGTATGATATCTTTGATGTGTGGCGCTGTATTTTCTGCTTCCCCTTTTACTTTGAAATGCAATTGAAATTTCAGGTCGCCGCTTTGCACCGGTATTCCTTCTATCGTTGCGGTTTCGGGATTGTAGCTTAATCCCAGCGCTTCCAGTCCCTGCCATTCACAAAGCGCCAGCTCATCCAGTCCTAATCGTTTAAGGTCCAGGACCGCGCTGTAAGGTTTGCCCACTTTCGCATTGGGTACCTGGATATGCAGGCTGTTGATAGCTGCTATGTTATTATTTATTTCCCATTGACTCATAATATACTGTTGTTGCTCCAGGATGGTTGCTGCTGCGGCTATATTTTCAGGCGCTGCTATAAAGTTGTCCAACATATGTTTGTTGTGACGGTCAATAGTAAAGCCTTTTGCCTCCAGCAGTTTTTGTATATAAAGTTTTTCGTCCATTACAATTATGACCCCCTTATCCCTGTGTTCTGTTTACATTAAAACCTCCTTCGCCACCGAACCCGTATTTCGCGGAAGTGCCGCAGGAGGGACAGGTGCTGATCTCTTCATCTCCGATACAATGCAGGCTGCCGCAACTGCACATGGCGAACGCATATTGATTGCCACAGCAGGGACAGGTGGGGGCGCCCCGGAGCTCTTCTGTATTGATGCTTTGCTGCGTTTTATTGTCGCCTGAAAGTTCAAAGTAGGTATTGTCTACCGGATAGGCGCCTACGAGCCGGTAACTCCGGGTGCTCAGGCCTAAATCGCCAAAGCTGGAGGTGGCTACATCTTTTCTGTATTTCATCAGGTAAGGGCGCTTCGTATTCTGGCAGATAGCCGCCATCACAACGAAGTTGTTATCAATCCATTGTTTAGGAGGCGTAGTTTTCAGGTCCACTTTTTCAATGACTGTTTTATCCAGGCCCGCGAGTTCAAAACCTGAAGTATTATTTTCTACGCTTACACTGCTTGTTTTGATGGAAGCCGTTACCCATTTGAAGAATTCTTTATAGGAATCTACTGTTGTGTTTTTGAATAACAGCACATTTTCCGTCAATTGTGCTAAAACATTATTATCGGTTTCTTGGCCAAATGAAATGGCCACCATATTAGAAGATCGCTGCCAGTTTTGCTTCCATTCGTTAATGGCTGCGGTCGTGTCATCCGTAGGTACACCGTCGGTAAACAGGAAAATGATGGGTTTCCAGTCCCCTTTCTGCTCAGCAGTGGTTTTAATAATATTTCTGCGAAGCTCAAACATTAAATGTCCCAGGCCATTGCTTAAAGAGGTCCCGCTGCCGATAGGGAACTTAGGCGGGTAAAAATTCATGATCTCTTGCAGTGGAATCAGTGTTTTGGCCTGGCCGGCAAATACAATGATAGAAACGTAGACGGTTTCTATTGCCACCGGGTCTGTTTTTAAGGCCTGGATAATGGTTGCAATGCCGTCTTCAACTTGTTGAATCGGTTCTCCAACCATTGACTCAGAAATATCTATTAAGAAATAGATGGGAAGTCTCCTGCTCATATTTCAAGGTTTTAAAGCGTTTGCCTGGTTTTAAATATTATAGGTTGATAAGCGTTGTGCGCTAAATTGATTTTCTATTATTGTGAGTACCGATGTTGCGAATTCCTGGTAATGCAGCTTATCCGTAAGGTTATGAAACATGATGCCATTGAGCGTAAGCTTTTCAGTACCGGGTTCATAAGTCAGCAAAAAATTTGCCGCGTCCGTTTTTTTGACCTCCCCCATCTCCCCGTTCCACTTCAGGTCAAAATCATTATAATCAATCCTTAGTTGCATGAAAACATGATTATCGATAGGGTGCATAGCTACAATCGTAAATTTACCGGCCAGCAGGTACCCTGTTGCACTTTGAGCAAAAACGTCGAGTTGGGGCTGCTTAATGGTGATCTGTTTATAGGGAATATCAAAGTGTTCTATAGCCGATCGGGCGTATTTTTCAGAGGCTTTTACTTTATACATAAAGTTATCGCTTCCTACGTCTACTCTTGCCTTGGCAAATGCCCGGCGTAGCGCAACGAAAAGTCCGATGATTAAAAAAATTAAACCGAGTGCTATTTCCATAGTTATATTACGATATGTACCTCAGATGGCGGTGGCGGTAAAGTTACCTGGTCCGTCGTGCCAACACTTTTGTTGCCTTGCTCGATCACATCCGACAGCCATTGGAAGTACTGCTTTAAGGTATTGCTATCTGCTGTATCCAGGTGCACCACATCTGCTGTAAGCTCCCGCAGTTTGGCAGTATCTGCCGAATGGCCGGCCGCGCAGGCTACGATAGCAGCGAAATTGAGGGTCTTTATCTTTGGGATCATTTCTGCATAAAGCTGCAGGTCTGAAGGTTTGCCGTCGGTAAAGAGAAATAAGAGCGGTCTCCAGTCCCCTTTCTGCTCCTGGGTGCCCTTCTTAACTTCTTTACCTACTTTGTCGTAAAGTACTTCCAATGCCTTACCGGTAAAGGTCGGGCCACTTTCCGGGCAGGTGATTTCCGGCAATTGAAAATTATCTAAACCAGTAAGGGGAACAATCTCTTTAACTTCGCGGTCAAAGGTAACAATGCTGATCCATAATGATTCTGCGGCCTGTGCATCAGAACGCAGATTGCTGATCATTCCGCTCAAGGCATTGTTGAGTGCCTGAATAGGCTCTCCATTCATAGAACCGGAAGTGTCCAGCAAAAAATATACGGGTAATCTTCTCATAGCTTTTATTAATTCAAATACAATTTGAAATATGCTCCTTATTCAGGTAGTGTATATATAATCAATCAACCCTGTTCAAGGTGTTACAGGATTGATTGATCTATTAATTAAAGAGTGCAGGCGGTGTGATTTTTATGCATTAGTTCTGCCTCTACACTGCGCCTTTTTATTACACAACAATATTTAATTCAGAAGGGGGTGGTGGCAATTCATTCAACCCGGTGACCTCTTTACCGGAATCTTCTACTTTCGTAGAGCTGACTCCGATCGAAGCGGTAACCCAGGCAAAGAATTTTGAAATGCTTTGGCTGTCTGCCGTATCCAGGCTTACTACATTTTCTGTAATCTGCTTTAATACATTAGTATCCGCATGCGGGCCGGCCGCGCAAGCCACGGTGAACGCCGTTTTTCTTTTCTTAAACTCGGTCATACCACTTTGCCAGTCATCGGTAGGGATACCATCCGTCATAATAAAGACCAATGGTTTCCAATCACCTTTTGTCTCCGCGGTAGTGGTGGCCACTTCATTGTCAATACAGTTGCTCACTAACTTAAGGGCATCGCCCAGGGCAGTAGTACCCGTAGCCTTAATGTCCAGCATCTGGAAGCTGGACAGGTCCGTTAAAGGTATGATCTGGCTGGCGCTGCTGTCAAAAGTGATGACACTTAAAAAAGCAGTTTCAATCGCCTGTGGATTTTGTCTCAGGGAACTGATCATCACTTGCACACCATTCTTAACGGCTTCAATCGGCTCACCATTCATAGAGCCGGAGGTATCTAACAGGAGATAAACGGGTAATCTTCTCATTGCTTTAGTTTAATTGATATTATAGGTTGGGGCGGAGTTGTCGCCGGGAGTGTTGCTGGCATTGCCCAGCTGTCCATACCCGGAATTGCCATAGGTCGGGTCGCTCTGGTTGATAGAACGCATTACTTCAGTAGTTACATCTTTCCCGCCGGACAATACGCCCGCGATAGAACCGATAGTATAAATAGGTCCCCAGGGAATACCCCACCAACCGACAACCGTTGAGGTGGCTAAATGCTTTAAGCCCGGGCTAACAGCAGATTTTCCGGGAGGAATAAAATAGATAGAGCTGCCACGTCTGAAAGTGGCTAACACAACGGATATACAATAGGTGTACATCACAAATTTGCCGCCATTATTGACCATTTCCCTGATCTGGTCACCAGAAAGGCCTTCGATGTTTTTGATCTTCATTTTATAAATAATTTTTAGCAATTCTGTGAATGGTTTGTCCCAGGAAAACATCTTCTGTAGGGTCACCTATCGCATCGAATTTCCATTCATCGTTTCTTTTGTACAATTTAGCCATGATCAGGGCTTTTTTACCGGTGTAGCTGGCTTCGGCCGATACATTGTAATCAGCAAATACAGAATTAACTCGGGTAGGTGTACCTTCAAACATCCTGATTTTCGCATAAGGGATCATAGAAAAGTCTTCTTCACCCACATTGTTCAAAAAGAAAAATATTTTAGTGACATTCGGTGCTACTCTTGCCAGGTCCACCGTGATGATTTCGTTGTCCAGCCCGTCATCACCACCTTTGTCGCCTTCCAGGTCGTCACCGGTATGCTTTAATGCACCATCGGCCGATACGAGTTTACCTCTTGGCAAACCAAATTGTTGTAAGGCTTCAATATTATATAATGGAGAGTAAATATGATCGCAGAGGTTGTTGTTTGCATCAATCATAATGCAGCTCAGGTCGAGGTCTACATCAATGTTTTTGGTACCCAGGCCCAAAAAACCTTTCTTTTGAATCGCGCCCCAGTTAACGCCAATGCAAAAGTTGAGTAATTTGTCTCCTGATTCTTTTCTTAAATCGATTTTCTGACCTTTTTGTAAGTTGATCGCCATTTTTTTTTCGTGTTTGGGTTAATAAAAATTAATTGTATTTATTTAAATAATCTTCCAGGCCTCCTTTCATACCTACCCCTACAGCTTCAAATTTCCATTCGTTATTGCGTTTATAAATTCTGCCGAATTCTACGGCTGTTTCTATGGAAAAATCTTCATCCAGCTCAAATTTTAAGATCGTATTGCCGGTATTGTCCACAATCCTGATGAATGAATTACGCACCTGGCCAAAGTTTTGATTTCTGCCTGCAGCGTCATGAATCGTCACTACAATACAGATTTCAGCTACTTCATTTTCAACTTTTGACAGGTCTACCAGGATTTGCTCATCATCGCCATCACCATCACCGGTAAGGTTATCGCCGGTATGCTCGACCGAGCCATTAGGACTCTTCAGGTTGTTGTAAAATATAAAATGCTGATCGCTCAAAATTTTCTTGTTTTCTCCCAGGATAAAAACAGACGCGTCCAGGTCAAAATCGGTGCCGGTTACAGAGCTATTGGTATCCCAACCTAAACCAACGGTAAATTTCGGTGCGCTAATGGTTTCTCTTTGTCCTTTTTGTAAGTTGATGGCCATAAAGTGTTTTTTAAATGTTGTATGTTATAATTATATTTATCTATTAAATGATAGTTATTGCCCAGGGCCAGGTCCAAAAGCTCAGCGCTTAGTTCCTCAGGTATTGTTGCTAAAAATATTAAAAATTCCTCATGCGTAGCACTTAAAACATATTTTACTGCCCGGGTATTAAATTTGAATGCCGCTTGCCGTGCTAACCCGCCAATATCTTCCATGCTCTTGACCGCAAAATAATTGAAATGATTTTCGATATTGGGATGAATAGCTTTATTCATCAGCTCTGCAAAATATAAAAAGCAAAAATTGCCTTTAACGGCATACTGATCTAATATTTTGTTGACCGTCAGTTCATGGCTGCCGGTAATTTTGATATCATCAATAAAGATGCAGCATTTCCCTTCAATATAATTCCGGTCTATATAATAAGTATCATTAGCAATAAGCTTTACCCTTTGTTCAAAATCAAGATTGCCATAATCTTCTGTATAGGTTTGATTCCTGTATATTTTTGAGGTCGCCGCTGCTTTTTTGCCATTGTGATACAAAAAGCGGTTCAGGTGTTTGGTAAAGTAAAAACACAGGTAATTGGAGGCGGTAGGGATATGATGGTAAGGACTGGGCAGTACCACAATCTCGTTTTGCTGCAATATCATCGCGCCGCATTCCGCTATAAAGCCATCAAAAAGCGCTTTGCCAAACGCTTGCGCTTTTTCGGTATTTCCGAATTTAAAATAACTGTAATCTGCCGCATCAAATGGGTAGTTGTCGCTTTCATGGATTTGGTGTAGGCTATATCTCACGTGTGTCTGTTTTAATTAAGTACTAGGTAGGCCTGCAAACCTGCGGACTGTGCGCCTTTAATATCAGCTACCGCATTGTCGCCGATATGCAACACCTGTTCCGGCCGCAGGGGTTTTATTTGTTGTGCCGTCTTTATTACTTGCTCAAATATTTTTTTGTTTGGCTTGGAAAGGCCGGTTTCATCTGAATAAAGCTGGAAGGTGAACTGTTGCCCTATGCCGTGCCGGTCCAGCACTTTTCTTAAAACACTACCTGGGATAAAAGCCGTATTACTCAAAATATTCATGGTTTTACCTTCCTTTTGGATGACTTGCATCATATCCAGCAACTGTGGATTGATCAGCTGTGGCGCATAGTCTAAAAACAATTCCGAGCTGGCTGCCTGGAAAGCATCCAACTTGCTTTCCTCCACATGGTTCAGGTCTTTACCCAGGTCCTGCAGGATCAGGCAATAAATATGTGCCGCATAAATGTGCAAGCCGCTACGTTCACTCATTTGGTTAGAGAGCAGGTCATAATGCCTTATTGATTGCCTTACTTTTTCCATAGGTTGGCCGATTTCGAAAAAATCCCTGAACAATTGATCCCGTTTAGGTTTGAACTCCGGATGAGAGCGAATTAAAGTCATCCATAAGTCAAAAGAGAAATGCTCATACTGGTCCGGTTCAAACATTACTGCTGCACGTAATTCTTCAATAGTTCCACAAAATTGTCGGTTTGATGTGGCTCACCCAGGGCCCGGAATTTCCAATCGCCATTGTGGCGGTAAGCTTCTGCAAACACCATGGCGCACATCCCGTTCATAGAAGCATCGCCGGAAAGGCTGTATTTGGTAATTTCTCTTCCTTTGGCATCTACCGCGCGGATAAATGCATTTTCTATTAAACCAAAATGCTGATTATTCTGCCGCCCCTGGTAAATCGTTACTAAAAAAATGATTTTCTGGTACTTTTGGTCCAGCTGTTCCAGGTTTACGATAATTTGCTCATCATCACCATCGCCGGCCCCGGTGCGGTTGTCGCCGGTAAGCCAGATATGCCCGCTTGGGTGCCGCATAGAATTAAAAAAAATAATGTCTCCTTCATATAAGGCTATCTGGCGGCCGTTAGATGCCTGAACAGTCTTGCCCAGGTTGGCCACTTTACCATTAGCGTCCAGGAGAAACGCGATAGCATCCAGGTCATATTCTTCTTCTTTGGTACCGAGGAGTTTTCCGAAAAACCCGCTTTTCTTTTGGCGTACGTCCCAGCCCAGGCCTATAGTCACTTTCGAAAGGTCGTAAACACTTTCGCCTTTATCATTTTTGCGCAGGTCAATAGTTTGCCCTTTTTGCAGGTTAATTGCCATAGTCTTTATTTTATGATTTGTCCTTTGTAATATTTAGACAGGAAAAAGGCCAGGTCTTCTTTATAACCGATGCCGGAAGCCTCAAATTTCCATTGGCCGTTACGCTTATATAGTCTGCCAAATTCTACGGCTGTTTCAATAGAGAAATCTTCACCCAGCTCATATTTAGCTACTTCCTGGCCATTGCTGTCATCCACGATACGGATATAAGAATTACGTACCTGTCCGTAATTTTGCTTGCGGCCCTGTGCATCATGGATCGTAACCACAAAAAGGATTTCGTTAATACGCGGGTCTACTTTAGACAGGTCTACCTGTATGCTTTCATCATCACCATCCGCACTATTGCCACCTGTAGGGTCATCACCGGTATGGTGTAAAGAGCCATCCGGAGAATCCGTATTGCCATAGAACACAAAAAAAGTTTCCGCAGGAATTAATCTTCCTTCATCGATCATAAATGCGGAAGCATCCAGGTCGAAATCATGCCCTGTTCCTTCATTTGGATCCCAACCTAAACCAATGGTCATTTTACTTAATCCAATGTCTATCTTTTGTCCTTTTTGTAAGTTAATAGCCATAAATTATTTCTATTTGTATGTTTTTTTATTTGATGTCGTAAGCAGGTAAAGATAAAATAATTTTTCAATAATTGCCAAGCCCTGCATGTCATTAAATAGATAAGAAAATTGAGATTTTAAAAAGGGTGGAGTATAGCCGGGTTTTTACAATTAATAATAGGTTTGTGTCTGATAAACAATTCATTAACATGTTCCGGGGCTGTTGCAATGATATTGTTGTAATCTTTGCTTCGATTTGCAAGAGCGTAACCGGTCTGCTATTCTGATCCCAAATGAAAAATCCCTATCTTTGTATACGGATAATTACTAATTATTGAAATTTATGAGCAACGAAACCTTAGAGATAGCTTTCCAGAAGAAAATCGATGATGAATTAAAGATTGAACCCAAAGATTGGATGCCGGAGAAATACAGGCAGACCTTGATTCGTCAGATTTCCCAGCATGCGCATAGTGAAATTGTAGGGATGTTACCGGAAGGTAACTGGATCACGCGTGCCCCTTCTTTGAGAAGGAAAGCCGTTTTGTTGGCTAAAGTGCAGGATGAGGCCGGTCATGGCCTGTACCTTTATTCCGCGGCCGAGACACTGGGTATTACCCGTGACCAGATGCTGGACCAGTTACATGACGGAACCGCCAAGTATTCTTCCATCTTCAATTATCCTACTTTAAGCTGGGCCGACATGGGCGCTATCGGCTGGCTGGTAGATGGGGCTGCGATTATGAACCAGGTACCTTTATGCCGCTGCTCTTATGGTCCTTATAGCCGTGCCATGATCCGGGTATGTAAAGAAGAGAGTTTTCACCAGCGCCAGGGTTACGAGATCATGCTGACCCTAGCCAATGGCACCGAAGCACAGAAAAAGATGGCCCAGGATGCGCTGAACCGTTTCTGGTGGCCTGCAATTATGATGTTCGGGCCCAATGATGATGCTTCTCCAAACTCTAAATTGAGTATGGCCTGGAAGATCAAGCGCTTCAGTAATGATGATTTAAGACAGAAATTTATTGATGTTACTGTAGAGCAGGCTAATATATTAGGTTTGACCATCCCCGACCCGGACCTGAAATGGAACGAAGAGCGCGGTCACTATGACTTCGGTGAAATCAACTGGGATGAATTCTGGAATGTGGTTAAAGGGAACGGTCCTTGTAATCGCCAACGCCTGGAGGCGCGTAAAAATGCCTGGGAAAAAGGCGCCTGGGTGCGTGAAGCGGCCCTGGCCCATGCCCAAAAGAAAGCGGCTAAGCAAAGTGTTGCTTAAAATAGAAAATAGAATATATTATATAATGGTCCCGGGTTTAACCCGGGACTTTTTTATTAGTCTTTTAGCCTTAATCTATTTGAATGATTATGAATAAGCAGTGCCTGGGATCTATTTTGCTCCTTTTGTTGTGCTGTTTTTCCCCTACCTGTTTATAACAGGAATCATATCAGGAACACAGGAAAAGGGTTCTGACAGTAAGCTTTTTACCTCCGACTTACATATACTTTTTTAGCTTGAGCTGAAAATTAACACTTGATTCTTTAGTGTGATGCATTTAACTTTGCAGGATTCCAAAAAAACAACGCAATGTCCATTGTAAATAATAATAGTTCTTCCTTTGATGTGATCCTGGTAGGTGCCGGTATCATGAGCGCTACACTTGGTGCGATGTTGAAGATACTGCAACCCGATATTTCTATCGGTATATTTGAACGCCTGGGGAAAATCGCCCAGGAAAGTTCCGGGGCCTGGAACAATGCAGGTACAGGACATGCCGCATTGTGCGAGCTGAACTATACCCCGCAAAAAGCAGATGGCTCGGTTGATGCCAGCAAAGCTTTTGATATCAATGAGCAATTTGAATTGTCTAAGCAATTGTGGGCCTATATGCTGGAAAACGGATTGCTGAAAGACGCGACCGGCTTTTTGTCGCAGACACCACATATGAGTTTTGTGATCGGCGATAAAAATGTTGATTTCCTCAAAAAACGTTACGATATTCTCAGCAAGCATCATTTCTTTAAAGATATGAAGTATGCTGAAGATAAAGCTACTATAGCGCAATGGGCCCCGCTGATCATGGACGGCAGGAACCCGGATGAAAAAGTGGCCGCTACTTATATGGCTACCGGTACCGATATTAATTTCGGGGCGCTTTCAGAGCAGCTTTTTGATTTTATTAAAGGGTCGGAAAATGTATCCTTCCATTTTGAACATGAAGTTAAAGACCTGGAGCAAAATGGTCCGCAAAGCTGGAATGTAAAAGTAAAAGACCTGGAAACCGGGGAAACTAAATGGGTGAATACCAAATTCATATTTGTAGGTGCCGGAGGCCGGGCTTTACCCTTGATTCAAAAATCAGGTATTAAAGAAGGTAAAGGATTTGGCGGCTTCCCCGTAAGCGGCCAATGGCTGCGTTGTACCAATCCTGAAATTATCGCCCGCCATTCCGGGAAAGTTTATGGAAAGGCTGCGGTAGGCGCCCCGCCGATGTCTGTGCCGCACCTGGATACCCGGGTGATCAATGGCAAGAAAGAATTGTTATTTGGCCCTTATGCCGGGTTCTCTACAAAATTTTTGAAAGAAGGCTCTTTATTGGACCTGCCTTGCTCTATAAAACTTAATAATATTTACCCGATGGTACGTGCCGGCCTGGCTAATGTGCCTTTGACCAGATACCTGATCAAAGAAGTGATGCAGAGCGCGGAAGACCGTATGCAATCGCTGCGGGAATACTACCCGAATGCGGTAGCCAAAGACTGGGACCTGGAAATTGCAGGCCAGCGGGTACAGGTCATTAAAAGAGATAAAAATAAAGGCGGTGTACTGCAGTTCGGTACAGAAGTGATCACTGCGGAAGATGGAAGTATCGCTGCCTTATTAGGGGCTTCACCGGGAGCTTCTACAGCTGTTCCTATCATGATCAAAATGCTGGAACGCTGTTTTTCCCGTCAACTAAAAGAAAGCAACTGGGAAAGTAAACTGAAAGAAATGATCCCTTCTTATGGTCATGTATTGAAAAATGATGCGGCGCTTTCTGAAAAAATAATCACTAAAGTCAATGCTACTTTAGGTATAAAAGATCAGCTATAAGCCTGGAAATGATGAGGTTTTGTCCATAAAAGACTGTTTTTATAATAATTTTAAGGATTTGCTTTAATATTTGATGAAAATATTTTACTTTCATCCCTCAAATTGATAACAGAAATGCAAAATTTGTTACGTAAAGCTCTAAATATTGGATTGTTAGCTTCTTTTTCAATGTGCTTTGCCACTCAGGCGGAAGCGCAAACAGAGAAACAAAGGAAACGTCATGCCTGGTTACAGCCGGATATTAAATATCTGGATCAGCGCAGCTTTTCTTTAGGGGTAACTTATGGCATGTCGGATTTATGGGCAGACGTAGGAACAAAACGTATTGATAATCACTATTTTAACGGGGACTATTGGAGCAATCTTAAAGGTATGGGTGGTATTTATGCAAAATATACCCATGTGCCTGGCCTGGCTATTCGCTTAGGTGTTTCTAACGGAACGCTTTATGCCAATGATAAATGGAATGAAGATGCCGCACAGGCTGCCAAAAAGTTTACGGACGATCCGGTACAACGTTATTTACGTAATCTTGATGTAAAAACAAACGTTTGGGAAAGTACTTTCATGTTTGAGATCAGTCCTTTTCAGCTGTTTGGTAACTGGGAATTTGGCAGAAGGGCCAAAGCCAGGTTCCAGCCCTATCTCGTAGCCGGTATTGGGGGTATGTATTTCAACCCTCGTGGTTCTTTGATCGATTTCAAAAACGATACCAAAAGATGGGTCGATTTAAGACCTTTAGCTACAGAAGGACAAAACTTTGATAAAGCCGGGTACCCGGAAGCATATAGCCGCTACTCCCTGATCGTACCGGCAGGTATCGGGTTCAGAGTTGATATCGGCAGAGGCCTGTCCCTGGGTATGGAATACGTATTGCGTTATACCTTTACCGATTACCTGGATGATGTCAGTGGGCAATATATAGACCCGCTGCGATTCGATATCGCCTATTTAAATGAAGGCCATAAAGCCAACGAAGCCAAAAGAATGGCGGACCGTACCTACGAGATTCTTCCCGGTTCAAAGCATGCAGCCGGTGAATTCAGGGGCGATCCGACCACGAAAGATATGTACTCCACAATTTCTGTTAACTTCTATTGGAAACTCTTCAAGCGCGACAGACCTTGGTGGTAAAAGTTTAAAGAAATCTTAAATAATAAATGGAAACGCTGTACTAATTCACAGCGTTTTTTCGTTTGATAAAAAGCATTACAGCACAAAGTGAAAATATGATCGGATATGTAAAAGGAGTGTTGCAGCAGCTGAGCCCGGCACAGACTTTCGTGGATATTAACGGCCTGGGTTATGAGGTGAATATAACATTGCATACCTATGAGCAAATTAAAGATATAAAAGAAGCGGTATTGCTGTACACCCACCTGCAGGTGCGGGAAGACGCCTGGGTACTTTATGGTTTTGCTACCCTGGATGAGAAAGACGCTTTCCAGAAGCTGCTGAGTGTATCCGGGATAGGTGCTGCTACCGCGCGCATTTTACTTTCCTCGCTTACCGCTGTTGACCTGGCAAGAATTATTGCCAACGGGGACAGTAAAGCGCTGGAAATGGTAAAAGGTATTGGCGGCAAAACTGCTCAACGGATTATCCTGGAGTTAAAAGGCAAACTTGCGGTGACGGTTCCGGACCTTGAAGCCGGCAGCGCTGCGCCAGCTATCCCGCTTGTGGAGCAGGACGCTTTAAATGCGCTTTTAGGTTTAGGAATACCCAAAGCTAATGCGGAAAATGCCATAAAGAAATCAATAAAAGCTGAGGGCGATGGTCTTTCTGTGGAAGAACTGATAAAAGCGGCATTGAAAAATTTATAGGAAAACATAATTGGAAAAATTAATTTGATCGTTTGGTTTGAATACAAAACGCAAAATATACAGAGGGTTAGGCGTATTGGGGATAGTAGCAACCACGGCATTTGTTTCTCAGGTGGCGGTTGGGGGCTTTGGCCGTTTTACGGAATTATGGTCCTGGGCAGATAACCCGGAGCCGTATGAGGATGCTGTTGCGGATACCTTGAAATTCCCCGTCCAGGACAAACCGCAAGCCGGTCCTTCCGGTAACGGAGACACTACAGCAGCCAATTATTTTGATTTAAATGATCCTAAAAATATACGGAAATCGGTGGAATATGACCCCGATTCCAATAGCTACCGCTTTATTGAAAAAATAGGGGATCTCAACTTCAGGAACCCTACAGAAATGAGCTTTGACGAGTATTACAAATACCGGTCAAGGCAGGATGAAAATGAATACTTTAGTGAAAGGCTGGAGGCTTTGGGCATGTTTAACCAGAAGCCCGATTTGCCTGCCCTGAATAAAGAAGGCGTTTTTGACCGCTTATTCGGCGGTACAAAACTGGATATTAAACCACAGGGAAATCTTACCGTTATGGCAGGATTCTTCTCCCAGAATTTAAAAAACCCCAACATCCCGTTCCGGAATCAGAAATATGCCATTCCTGATTTTGATATGCAGATGAATGTCAATCTTGTTGCCCAGATCGGGGATAAGATGAAGCTGAACATCAGTAACAATACCCTGTCCAACTTTGGCGAGATGCAGGAAATGCGCCGGCTGGAGTATACAGGTAAAGAGGATGAAATCATTAAAAAGATCGAACTGGGAAATACCAGTTTCCCTTTGCGTAGTGCTTTAACACCCGGCGTTTCTTCACTTTTCGGCTTAAAATTACAAACCCAGTGGGGTAAGTTATGGATGACCAATGTGATCTCTCAACAGAAATCCCAAAGAAGGTCCATGACGACCAAAGGCGGGGCTATGACCCAGGACTTTGAGCTCATGATCAATGACTACGATGAGAACAAGCACTTCTTACTGGGGCAGTATTTCTATGAAAATTATGATAAGGCCCTGGCAGAGTTCCCAAGGATCAACTCCCAGGTAATGATCAATAAAGTAGAGGTTTGGGTAACCAACCGTACCGGGAGCACACAGGGCATCAGGGACGCGATGGCCTTCATGGACCTGGGGGAGGGCAACCCTTACAATGCAACTTTACGTAATGGTAGCGGCATACCTTATCCTGATAATAAGGCAAATGCTTTGTACCAAAACCTGAATCAAAACCCTATGGCGCGGATGCAGAGCACGGCTACACAGGGTGCGATCTCCATGGGATTGAAAGAAGGAGAGCAATTTCAAAGGGTTACCGTGCGTAAATTGAATGAAAACGAATTTTACTTCCAGCCGCAATTAGGTTATATCTCCTTACTTACCATGACGCCTAACCCGGACGATGTGGTTGCAGTGGCTTACCGCTATACCTACAATGGGGAAGTACACCAGGTAGGAGAGTTTTCTGAAGACCTGCCGCCGGATAGCAGCAGCCAGAAAGTAATTTTCCTGAAATTACTGAAAGGTACCGCTCACCGCGTGAACCTGCCCATCTGGGACCTGATGATGAAGAATGTTTATTCCCTGCAGGGTATGAATATCTCTAAAGACCGGTTCCGCCTTAATGTATTGTACCAGGACCCGGGCGGTGGTAATAAACGCTTCCTGCCTGAAGGACCGAGCGCGGGTATTCCCATTATCAGCTTATTAAACCTGGACCGGCTTAACCCGCAGAATGACCCCTTCCCGGATGGTGTATTTGACTTTGTAGAAGGGATTACGGTAAACAGCAGGAACGGTAAGATCATATTCCCCACACTGGAACCTTTTGGGAGTACCCTGAAGCCGGCATTAGGCAATGATCCGAATTTAGAAAGAAAATACATCTACCAGATCCTTTATGATTCCACGAAGGCGGTAGCGATACAGCAACAGCAAAACAACCGTTTCCTGATCAAAGGAGAGTTCCAGTATTCAGGCGGCGGTTCCGAGATCCGGCTGAACGGTTTTAATATACCACAGGGATCTGTTTCGGTTTCTGTTGGCGGGCAGCGATTGATGGAGGGTACCGACTACTCAGTTGATTATGGCATGGGCGTAGTGCGTATCCTGAACCAGGGTTTATTAAACTCGGGACAACCTATCAATATCTCTTACGAAGATAACGGCACATTCGGGCAGACCACCCAAAGCTTTATGGGAACCCGGCTGGATTATTACGCGAATGATAAGCTGACCCTGGGGGCCACCTACATGAGGCTTGCCGAAAGACCGTTTACACAAAAAGTGACCAGCGGCTATGACCCGCTTAAAAATACAGTGGTCGGTGCCGATGTGAATTACCAATCAGAAGTACCCTGGCTGACCCGGCTGGTGGATAAACTGCCTTTCTACAGTACCTCAGCACCATCGCTTATTTCCGGTAGCGCAGAGGTCGCCGGTATTTTCCCGGGACACTCCAGGTTTGTAGACCTTGCGAGCGATGAAGGCGGTACGAACTATGTGGATGATTTTGAAGGCGCCAGTAACGGTTATGATATCCGCTACCCGGCCAATAGCTGGAGCTTGTCCAGCGTTCCGCTGGATGCGGTAGGGCCGACCAATAATATCTTATTTCCGGAAGCAAGCCTGGTTGGTGATTTACGTTCCGGTATGAACCGTGCTAATTTATCCTGGTATAATATTGAGCCGCAGCTGAATGAAGGGGGCCCTAACTCCCCGGCGAGCGTGAGAAATGATAAACTGCTCCAGGATTATTGGCGGCAGGTAAATATCAAGGAAGTATTTCCGGGACTCGAGACAGCGAGTGGCATGGGCATCCTTCAGACGTTTGACCTGAACTATAACCCGACGATAAGAGGACCTTATAACTTTGACGCTACTAATATAAACCCTGCAAACGGTGAGCTATTGAACCCTGCTGCCAGGTGGGGCGGTATCCAGCGTGCATTAGACCAGAGTGATTTTGAACAAACAAATGTGGAATACCTGACCTTCTGGGTATTAGATCCATTTATTTATAACCAGGCCAGCAGGGGTGGTTACTTATACTTCAACCTGGGTAATGTTTCAGAAGATGTACTGAAAGATTCCCGTATGGCTTTTGAAAACGGGATCACTTACCCTAAAAACCTGGATAAGCTGGACCGTACTATCTGGGGCTATATTCCTAAATTCCAGCAACAGATCGTACGTGCCTTTGACCAGGACCCGCAGGCGAGGGCCACCCAGGATGTGGGATACGACGCTTTGGATGACCGGGAGGAAAATGACTTTTTTGAGGATCTTTTTTTGAGGCAGGTACGTAATGTGCTGGGCGCTAATTCTGCAGCTTATCAAAGATTGGCCAATGACCCGGCATCGGATAATTTCAAGCATTTTTATAACTCAGATTATGACCGGGATGAGGCAGGTGTCCTGGAACGTTACCGTTACTTTAATAATCCCCAGGGTAACTCCCCGGTATTAAATGATAACAGCGGGTCACAAACCTCGGCAGGTACTTCACTTCCTGAATCTGAAGACATTAACAGGGATAATACCCTGAATGAATCGGAATCTTATTATCAATATAGAATAAAGATGGAACCTAACATGCAGGTAGGGACCAATCACATCGTGGATAAAAGACAAGTAACAGTAACGCTTCCGGATAAAACCCAAAGTGTGAATACCTGGTACCAGGTCAAGATCCCGGTTAAAGAATTTGATGCGAAAGTAGGAGGCATAAGCGATTTCAGAAGTATCCGCTTCGTGAGAATGTTCATGAATGGCTTTGAAGAGCAAACAACCTTACGCTTTGCCCGCCTGGAATTTGAAAGAAGTGCCTGGCGCAGGTACAACTTCTCTTTGATCAACCCGGGAGAGAATATTCCGGAAGAAGACCAGAGAACAACCTCTTTTGGTATTACCAATGTAAATGTGGCCCAAAACAGTAATAAAACACCAATCCCTTACAAAATACCACCCGGTATTGAGCGCCAGTTACAGCTGGCGACTACCGGCCAGCAGTTAAGAGCTGATGAGCAAGCCATAGCCCTGCAGATCTGCGGGCTTAAAGATGGCGATGCCCGCGGGGTATTTAAGGAGTTTGGCGTAAACATGAGACAGTATAAACAATTAAAAATGTTTATACATGCCGAATCTGTTGATAATCAACCCGCCGTTCGTGATGGGGACCTTGTGGCATTCATCCGTATCGGCTCTGATTATGTGCGTAACTATTATGAATACCAGGTGCCCTTAAGCGTTACCCTGCCCAGAACCGGTGCGATCACTTCAGAAGAGGTATGGCCGGCAGCGAATAATATGGAGATCAACCTGGAAGACCTGATCAATTTAAAGAATGACCGTAATGCTGCCAACGCCTCTTCCGCGTTGCCTTACCAGGGCGTAGACCGCAATGGCCGGGTGATAAAAGTAATTGGTAGCCCTAACTTCGGTGAAGTGAAAAATATCATGTTAGGGGTATTGAATCCTAAAAGGACCACTCAAAACCCGGCTGATGACGGGTTGGCAAAATGCGTGGAAGTATGGTTTAATGAACTGCGGAATGCCGGTACGGATGAGCGCTCTGGCTATGCTGCTACCGCACAGCTTAATGCGCAGCTGGCGGACCTGGGTAGCCTGCACGCAGGTGGTTCTATGCATACCAAAGGGTATGGCAGTATCGATCAAAGGGTGAATGACCGTGCACGTGAAGATTATTTTAGTTATGAAGGAAATGCCAATCTTAATTTAGGAAAACTGCTGCCTGCTAAATTTGGCGTTCAGCTTCCGGTCTTTGTAGGATATTCTCAAAATGCTTCAAACCCCGAGTACGATCCTTACGATATTGATGTTATCTTCAATGATAAGTTGTCGCGCTATTCCGGTGACGAGCGCCGCTCCTTACAGCAGGCGGCACAGGACTTCAGGTCTATTACCAGCTTTAACATAAATAATATGCGTATTCTGGGCAACCCGCAGAAAGCCGGGAAGCCTAAGCCCTGGAGTGTTAAGAACTTTGATCTGAATTATTCCTACCTGAAACAATATACCAGGAACCCTTTGATCCAAAGTGATGAATTTACCGATCAGAAGTTAGGCCTGGGTTATACTTACGCGGTGGCTAATAAGCCCTGGGAGCCATTTAAGAAAGCGATTAAATCAAAGTCGCCCTGGCTGGCTTTCGCAAGAGACTTTAATTTCAACTATCTGCCTAATTCATTTACCTTCAGGAATAGCCTGGATCGTACTTTTAATGAAACAATCTTAAGAAACGTGGATGAAGGCGACTATGAATTACCACCTTATTATTATAAGAACTTTATCTGGAACCGGAATTATAACCTGAGATGGGAATTCACCCGGTCTTTATCCCTTAACTACCAGGCCAATAATATATCGAGAATTGACGAGCCTTATGGCAGGATCAATACCCGTTCTAAAAGAGATTCGTTATTTGACGCCTTATCCGACTTTGGAAGGAATACTTACTTTACTCAAAAAGTAGATATCGCTTATAACCTGCCGACGAGCAAGTTCCCCTTCCTGAGCTGGACTACTGTTAACCTGGTATACAATGCCAATTACGACTGGACAGCAGCTTCTTTAGTAGCGTACAGCCAGGGTAACATCATCACCAACACCCAGTTGAAGCAAGTGAACGGCGCCTTTAATTTTACCCAACTCTACAGCAGGAGCCGCTTTTTAAGGGAGGCTAATAAACCAATGCCGAAGAAGAACGGTCCGGGCCAGGACAAGATGAAGCTGGGAGATAAACAAGGCAGCCTTACTATCGGTAGCGATAAAAATCTCGCTAAAAAAGATGAAAAAGAGGATAAGGATAAGAAAAAGCAGGCTCCAACACCGCCTAAGCCGGAGCGGAAGCAATTTACGGCTAAGGATGTAAAGGGCAGTGATTCAATGGCAGTAAAAGAAGTTGCCGCAGCGCTTAAAAAGCTAAGAAAAGAAGAACGCTTAAGATACCGTAAGGCAATGGTAGCCTGGCGTAAAGCGAAGAGAGCTATTGTACCTGAAATGGGTAATGGTACTAAAGCTTTGTTGCGCTTTGCCACCATGATCAAGAATATTAATGTCGACTATTCAGAAAACAGCGGTACCGTATTGCCGGGCTATATGGATAGCACGAATTACTTCGGTGCTAATATGCGGAATAATGCCAATGGCTTAGGTTTTGCATTGGGTTATCAGCCGGATCAGTATTGGCTGGATCAGCAAATACTAAGAAATAACCTGTCAAAAGATAGTTTGTTTAATGGTATGATGCAGCAACGCTATACCCAGGCTTACAACATCAGGGCAGCAATTGAACCGATAAGGGAAATGCGTATAGACCTTAACTGGTCCAGTAATTTTACCCGCAACCAGTCCCGTATTAATAAATATGATGAAGTTCTTGGCGGATTCGAGCAGATCAATCCCTACCTTACCGGTACTTTTGATATGACCTATGTGGGTATCAGTACCCTGTTTGGCCAAGGCAAGCCCAACGAGATAGATGATACCTACCGGGATTTTGTCAACTCCAGATCGATCATTTCTGACCGACTGGGTGCTGCCAACCCGTATACCGGCGGTACCAGGGACCCTAATAACCCTAATTATACCAAAGGATATACCGGCTTTTCCCAGGATGTACTGATCCCGGCATTCCTTGCCGCATACTCCGGCAGGGACCCGAAATCAATCCCTTTGATCCAGTATGATCAAAACAATATTCGCAGTAATCCGTTTAAGTATTATTTCCCGATGCCAAACTGGAGGGTGACCTATACCGGTTTGTCTAACCTGGAATTGTTCTCAAACATTATGAATTCATTTACCCTGAACCATAATTATACCGGTAAGATGAGCATGAACTCATTTACGAATTCATTGCTGTATGCAGACCTGATCGGGGTGGGTTTCCCATCGTTCATTGATTCGAATTCGAACAACTATGTGCCGTTTTTCCAGGTGCCGAATATTACCATTAATGAAAACTTCGGACCAATCCTGGGCTTCAACGCTGCCTTTAAAAATGACCTTACCCTAAGAATGGACTACGGAAAATCCAGGATGGTGAGCCTGAGCCTGATCGATTACCAGGTAAGTGAAACCAAATCATCCACTTTTGAGTTCGGTTTAGGATACCGCGTGCGAGGCCTCAGACTACCTTTTAGCCTGTTTGGCACCCGCCAGCTGAAAAATGACCTGAACATTAAGTGCGATATAGGTATCCGGGATGATGTGACCACAAATACCTATATTGCTATGGATACCCGTATGGCGACAATGGGCCAGCGTGTGATTTCTATTATGCCAACGATCGACTATATTATCAATGATAATTTACAGATCCAGTTTTACTTTGACCGTAAGCAAAGCAACCCTTATGTAAATACTTCATTCCCGCTGACGACTACGAGAGGCGGCTTACGCTTAACGTTCACATTTGCCGGACAGTAAAAAAGGTAGTTATGGAAGAGCAGCAAGACTTTTCAGCACAGCAGGCTGCATTAGGAAAAGTGATTGGCAGTAGCTTTGAACTGGAACATACGGAAGATTATATCAGCAGGGCGCGGCTTGCCGCTGCCCTGGCCGATAAGGTAAGGTATATGATGCAATACCAGTTAGAAGAACTATTTTCCAAATTGTACCGCCTGGATATTTTTGAAAGAAAGATAAAAGAAGTTATGGCAGCGGGCGGGGATATTGCCCAAAAAATTGCCGATCTGATTATAGACCGGCAACTGGAAAAAAATATATCAAAACAGGAAAATCCGCCTTCAACTCCTGAAGAGGAGGACCTGGCCTGGTAGTTTAGTAGACGCGCACCGCGCAAACAAATTCTCTTAAAGATTTTACTTGTTCCGGGCGAGGACTGCTGCTATAGCGGTTTTTATTGTTCAGGCTCACTTTCTTGTCTTTATCTTTAGAAAGCTCCGAGATCATTTTTACTAATTGCTCGGCATGTACCGCGAAAGTAGTACCGCTGGTATTATTTTGCTTACCGGTAATGATACCAACGATGTTGCCGTTGTTGTCTAATACCGGGGCGCCGGACTGGCCGGGGTTGGCCGTGATCTCTAATTGATACGCCAATGTATTACCCTCATAACCTTTTTCGCTACTTATATAACCTTCATTGTAAACTACTTCATCTTTGGGATAACCGATACTGAAGATGCGCTGTCCCAGTAAAGCTACATTTTTGTCAATAGTATAGGGAATGGCCTGCTTGAAAGCAAAGTTTTTATCCTCTACTTTAAGAATAGCAAGATCCGCTTCCGGGTTTACTTTGATCACAGAAGCTTTGTAAAACTTCCCATTGCTCATTTCCAGGTAAATGGAGTCGGCTTTTTCCACCACATGATAGTTGGTAGTGAAGTAACCGTCATTACTGATGGCGAAGCCGGAACCGCTGTAAGTGCCCGGGTTGTCAACAACAGGAGCAGGAGCGCTGTTTTCTGTTTGCTTCATATTGCTGATGATCTGGCTCTGAGATTTTTTGATGGACTCAATATCTCTTTTCAGCAATACGTACTGGTTATTTTTAGTTTTTGTGTCTTTGGTAAGAGTATAGGTAAACAGGGAAGAGCATAAAGCGATACCTGCAGCCGCGGAAATAGGTTTCCAATAGCGTTTTATCGCCATCCAGACTCCTTTTTCAGGTTTGGTTACAGCAGGTTTATCCTGCGCCGCTATCGTTTGTGCCCTGTGCTGTACCGCAGCCTGTGCCAGTTTGGACCTCAGGTTTGTTTTGCGGGCATGCTCCCGGATCAATACCTGTATTTGTAAAGCTTGCTCGAAAGCTTTATTCAATACGGTATCTTCCTCGAGCGTCGCATGTAACATTTTCAGCTCCTCCGGCAGGAGGTCACCATTCTGGTAGCGCTCCGCCCATTCTTCAACATTTAACAAATGTATCATCGCGTTTTATACATTTAAGGCCATTTTGGTCGAGAAAAAGAGCTTTTTCAACCGGTTCAGGCATTTATACTTTTGTGTTTTAGCATTTTCAGCATTGGTATAGTTGAATTGCTGCGCAATTTCAAGCATACTTTTATCTTCAATATAGAATGCTCTTAATAATTCACTACAGGGGCTTCCCAGTTGATCGAGGGATTGTTCCAGTTTATTCAAATGAGCCTCTTTCTCCAGGTGTGCATTCAGGTCCGCGTCATATGCGGCAAAGTCCAGCGCTTCGTCCTGGTCGCCTTCCTGTTCCATATCCAGGCTGCTCATTATATGCTGTGCCTGGCTTTTTTTAAACCATATCCGTTTGCATATGGCAAACAGGTAGGTACTTAGTTTGCAGGTAAGGCAGAAGGCAGTGTCATTTGATTTTTCATAAAGTACTACCAGCCCCTCCTGGAAAACATCATAAGCGTCTGTTTCATTTCCGCCCCGGCTTACCATCCATTTGGTCAGCATAGGTTGATACAATCTATATATCTCTGCAATGATCTGACTATCACTCTGCGCAAGCCCGGCTATCAACTCCTGGTCTGTATAAATCACTTGTTTGCTCAAGGGTATCTGTTTTGCGTTCAAAAAGGAACATTTAGATAAACATAATATAAATTAAGTTCTGGTAATGCCATAAAAGCATTGTGCAACTACAAAAATAACAAGTAAATGTTCCCCATTCCCTGAGTTAGTAATTTTATACAATATTTAATACTAAAAAGGCGGAAATGTAACCCTCAAAAAAAAATTTATTTTTTTTTCAAAACCAGGGTTACCTTTTTTTAAATCCCGTATTAATGGTCAAATAACAAATTTAAAACTTAAAAAAATCAATCAAATGAAAGCATTAAAATTAGGCGTTTTCGCTATCGCTATGGGTTTATTCGCAGCATCTTGTGGAACTGAAGAAGCTAAAACTGAAGAAGCTCCAGTTGCTACTGAACAACCTGCAACTGAGCCTACTCCAGCTCCAGCTCCAGCTGATACTCCTGCTGCTGCTAACGCTGCTGTACAAGCTGGTGAGCAAGCTCAAGTAGCTGGTGAGAAAGCTGTAGAAGCTGCTAAAGATGCTAAAGAAGCTGGTAAAGAAGCTGCTAAAGCTGGTGAAAAAGCTGTAGAAGCTGCTAAATAATTAGTATAAGCTAAAAACAAAAAAACAGGTTGGCTCGTAGAGCCAACCTGTTTTTTTATACCATATGCGGAATGAAAATGATATTATAATACATGTTTTATTGCATATGTTGCTATTTATCAATGATTTTTTTGATTTCTTTTAAATAATCCGCGTTATTGTTCACACCCCTGTTTTTAGACCGGTGTCAAAAAATAGAGCAGCAATCGCACGTACCAGTATTGGCCAGTCCGAAATATGTAGATCTGGTCTTTTAAGCAAAATAACTTCGGACGTTTAAACAAAGCCCGTAGGAAATAGCCTTTATACCTTTGTTTCATCAACAAACATAAATTTTTAGAAAGATGGAACAGAACAATTATCAGGGGGCGTTACAACATCCGGTCGGTTCAGGTTTTAATGCGGCTTCTACATCATCAGATGTCATCAAAGGTATTGATTTAGGCGGGAAAGTGGCCATAGTAACAGGGGGTAACACCGGAATAGGTTTAGAAACAGTTAAGACACTGGCGCAAGCCGGAGCTACAGTTGTTGTCCCGGCCAGAGATGTCGAAAAGGCCAGGCGCAACCTGGATGGTATCGCTAATGTTGAAATTGAAGCGATGGATTTGATTGATCCTGAGTCTATTAACACATTTGCTGAAAATTTTTTGGCCTCAGGCAGGCCCTTGCACCTCCTGATTAATAATGCGGGGATCATGTGGGTACCACTTCGATGGGATAGCCGGGGGCTTGAGTCCCAATTCGCTACTAACTATCTGGCTCAGTTTCAATTGACAGCAAAACTTTGGGAGGCGCTTAAAAGAGCGAACGGCGCCCGTGTGGTGAACGTCTCTTCCGGAGGATATCAATTTTCGGATTTCAATTTTAATGATCCCAATTTTAAAAGCCGCGCATACGAAACGCTCCTGGGATATGGCCAATCCAAAACCGCTGTCAATCTTTTTACTGTTGAGCTGGATAACCGGGCAAAACCATGGAACGTCAGGGCATATGCCTTATGTCCGGGAGCCGTTGGAGCAACAGAACTTGCCAGGGAAGCTCCTTTAGACTTGTTTCAGCAGCTAGGCTATACGGATGCCGGAGGTAATATATTGCCTGAAGTTGCCGCTTCTTTAAAAACGATCCCGCAAGGTGCGGCAACAAGCATCTGGTGTGCAACAAGCCCATTGCTAAACGATATCGGGGGCGTTTACTGTAACGATGTAGAAATATCGGCCCTGGATACGGATCTTTCCCTAATTGGCGGGGTTAAGGCCTATTCATTGGACAAGGCCAGTGCTAAGCGCCTGTGGCGTTTGAGTGAAGCATTGACAGGTATAACATTCAATATGAAATGATATTTGTAAATTTGAGCAATACAAGCATGACCGATTATCAAGTTAATTATATTACACCGGAAATCAAACTTTCCTGCTATGAGGGCAAGCTGTTTAAAACAGAAGCAACTTTTAGCGACCATTTGCTTGTATGGCTGATTTCCGGAACCACAAAGATTATTTTATCCGGAACCACCATGGTGCTTGATGCCGGGCATGCTTTTTTGATTCCCAGAAATCATTTAGCGATGATCATCAATACACCCAAAGATGGATTGCCGCATAAAGCGGCAGCTATGCATCTTTCTGTGCAGCGGCTTAGGCAATATTACCAGGACAAAGATATTAAGCAAAAAACAGTTGCGGACAAGATCATCAGTTTTGATCAGCATCCCCTGATGCAGAGCTTTCTTGCTTCGATTATACCGTATTTTGACCTTCAGGAGGAATTTCCCGAAGATATTGCATCGCTAAAAATTGCAGAGGCTATCAGTATATTGCGTACTATTGATAAAACTATTGACCCCATATTGGCTAATTTTGAAGCACCCCATAAAATACCGTTGGAAGACTTTATGGAGAAAAATTTTATGTTCAATTTGCCACTGGAAAAATTCAGTTTACTTACCGGCAGGAGCCTCACGACATTCAAGCGGGATTTTAGCAGCATATTTAATACAACGCCACAACGTTGGCTAACCCGAAAACGGCTCGAACTAGCCCATGCCCAGTTAACTGAAATGCGAAAACGGCCATCTGAAGTTTATTATGAAACCGGTTTTGAGAACTTGTCTCATTTTTCCTACGCATTCAAAAAGCAATATGGTTGTGCACCTTCTGAACTGTTTAACCGTAAGCAAGGAAACGCATACCGTTTCAAGGAATGATAATCTGGTCTGCACTAAGATAACAAAAGAGCAGCCCCAAAGTCAAAACTTATGATTCCTGCTCCGGGGCTGCTGTTTGTTATAATAAATTGCAAGGTTTTATTTTACGGTCCTGCTTGTGCTGATCGCGATCCGGTTCCAGGCATTTATGGTGCTGATAGCCATGATGATCTGTGCGATATAGTTTGCTGTAAACAATTTTTCCGCCTGCTGGTAGGTTGGTGCGCTCAATCCGTGTTGGTGGATCAATGTAATTTCTTCGGTCATCGCTAAAATAGTGCGCTCTTCTTCGGTAAATAATTCCGTTTCCCGCCAGGCATTTAATAAGAAGATACGCTGTGTGGTTTCACCCTGCTGTAAAGCATCGCTCGTGTGCATATTGATGCAAAAAGCACAGCCATTGATCTGGGAGGCCCTGATCTTGATCAGTTCCAGGTGGGTTTTGGAGAGTTCCGCATGTTGCAGATAATTTTCGAGGGCAAACATGGCCTGGTAAGCTTTGGGTTCTACCTGCTGGATGTCAATTCTATTTTCCATTTTTAGTATTTTTTGTTAGTACAAAAGTAGTGCCGCCCTGCCTGGAAAATCTTAAACTGGTTTAAGTTCGGGATTACTTCGGCAGCGCAATTGAAAATTATGAAATTGGTCCTAATAATTAATGGGCTGTTTGCTCTGTCTTTCGTTTTACAATAAGCAGCCAGTCTGTATCTTCCAGCTGCAGGTAACCGTATTCATAACAGAAAATATAGACCTGTTGTTTTTGGGTGAGATATGTATGGGTATGATAGTTAAATTGAAATCCTTTTTCTGCCAGCCGGTCTTTCCTGACTTTCAGGGTTTCATTTGGGCTACCCAGCAGCTCTGCCAGGATACGCCGGTTTTTGCGCAGGGTATTATTTACATTGCGTACATAATTGGTCTGGTCGCTATTTTGCCGGTTATTATAATTATTCCTGCAGGCATCATCGCAAAATTTTTTATCTATACGTCCCCGAAGCAGCTTGCCGCAGTCCAGACAATATCTTTCCTGGTTTTCCATATGCTTTGATTTAGTAGATTTTATGTCGACAACAAACGTTTACAAGCAATTGTATCTGACTATAAACAATTAAATACCGACACGGGCTTTAGCGGCATCGCATCTTTGCATCAGAAATCGGAACAAGATGGATCCCTTTTCTATACACAAGTTAATTTCTTTTCATAACATTTAAAATTTTAAATTATGAACAGCGTAAAAAACAGCGTACAGCTAATCGGACACATGGGAGCAGACCCCGTAATGAAAACACTGGAAAACGGGGCTAAGGTAGCAAGGCTGAGCATTGCAACTACAGAAAGGTACAAAGGTAAAAAAGGTGAGTGGATGGAAGAAACGACCTGGCATAACGTTGTAGCCTGGGAAAGTCTTGCCGAAAAAGCAGAGCAGCACTTGCATAAAGGCGCTCACGTGCTGATCGCAGGCAAACTGATTAACAGGAGCTATGTGGATAGTAAAGGCGACAAGAAATACATCTATGAAGTAAGGGCCAATGCAATTGTAGCCCTAGATAAAAAAGTAAACCTACCCGAAAAAGAGCAGGTCCTGGAAAAAGAGGATTTACCTTTTTAAAGGAACCTGCAATAAGTACCAAAGGCAGCACCGAGAGGTGCTGCCTTATTGATATGGACAAGATAAACTTTATACGACCTTTTCTATCTTTAGCGGTAATACCTGGTTCAGGTCATCAATCATATTAGGGAAAAGCGTATTGATCAGATGCGCCTGCTGCACCGTTACCGGCTCCCTGGCGTTCAGGCCCAATAACAAAACAGCCGCCAATAGCGCCGGATCTGCAATGTCTTCTATGATAGCAGTATTTAAAGCGGCGCCCCCTTTAATGATCAATAAACCGTCCTGGAGCTTCAGGTCAAGGCCCAGTTTCGATAAAGTATCAAAATGTAATTGCCAGGTAGCAGGATCCTTTTCAATAACCGTATTAAAGCTACTGAGCACTGAAGTGCCGGTAGCATGAGCAGCCAGGACTATGAGCGGTAAATAAAGATCCGGGCTATTGCCCATATCGAATTGAAAAGCCTTTGCAGCCCCTTTCTTTACCCGCACGAATTCTGCTCTTATGGACATCCTGCAGTCATGATCCTGTAAGGCTTCAAAAATCCTTTTTTCGCCGGCATCTTCAAACATATCCAGTCCGTCGACCTGCAGACTGCCGCCAATTGCACCGGCTACCAGCAGGTAAACGGCATAGGCCCAGTTGTTCTTAACGTCAATGGCAGTATTGGATAGCTCGTCTGTATGCTCGTCGTCTGGTATACCCAGGGGTTGGGGGTGGATGATTATGTTCATAATACTAAAAAAGTAGAGTATAACCTTGCGTTATCAAAACGGCAGGTTTAATAAGGCAAAATGTTCTTTTCTTATTTTTAATGCTAGGGCTTCTTGTGATCGGCCAGTACCTTTTTTAGTTGCTGCTCTTCGATATAGCCTAAATGTTGCCATACTTCCGTGCCGGATTGATACATTTTCAGCGTAGGCAGTCCTTCAACTCCTAAAAATGTTGCCAGGCTATTGTGCTCGTCTACATCGAGGCGGATAATTTCAATACCCAGTTTTTTATCCTTAGCCATTTTGTCGAGGTATGGTTTCATCTTTTTGCAGGGACCACACCATTCCGCGTAAAAATCAACCAGTACATATTTATGTTTCCCTACCAGTTCCTGGTAAGCTTCAGGGCTCATGCCACTGTTCTTGGGGCTTTCTTCCAGGGGTAAACCGGCTACCCGCCAGGCCATAATACCACCTTCCATATCAACAATATTTTTAAAGCCCAGCTCAGCAAGACGGGCTGCAGCTGAAGCGCTCCGGCCCCCGCCCTGGCAATAGACATACACAGGCTGGCTTTTGTCCAGTTTAGCTACCCGGCTGTTAAAATCATCATCGTTCCAATTAATGTTTTGCGCATCGTTTAAATGTCCTTTTGCAAACTCTTCGGGCGTACGCACATCAATCAGTTGCGGCTGTTCCCCGCTTTCTATTGCGGTTTTAAAAGTGGCCGCCGGTACTTTTTTGACCTGTGCGGAAGAACGGCAGCTCATGAGCAGCAACAGTCCCAGGGATAATACTTTCAATAATTTAAACATACTATTATAATCTTAAAGCAAATTTAGTCTTTAAACGGATATTACGGTAGCGAAGTGTTTATATCCTGCTGGATTTTATCTTCATCTTTATTGATTTTTTTTAATACCCAGGGTAAGGTGAGGCCCTGGCCTAAAAGGGAGAAAAGTACTACGGCAATGGAAATAAAGATGATCTCGTTGCGCATAGGAAAGAGTGTTCCATCTTGCAACTTTACAGGTAAACCTAAAGCGATCGCCAGGGAAACAATGCCCCGCATGCCGGACCAGGATAAGATCAGGGCGGTTTTGCGGTCAAACAGGGCTTCTTCGCTTACCTTACGCTTGCCTTTAAAGGCGCGGTCAAGGCTGAGCTGCTGCCAGTAAAGCCGCAATAGCCGGATGAGGAAGGCAACCACCGTGATGATAAGGGCATAGGCGATATAATGCCAGATATAAGCGCTGTTGATCTCTTTTAGTACAATGGGAAATTGCAAGCCGATTAATACGAAGATCAAGCCGTTCAATAAATATATAATAACATCCCAGAAGTTCCGCGATTGCTTCTTAAGTGGCTCCGGGAATTTCATTTTGCTTAACCAGGACATGCTCAGGCCCAGGACAACCACTGCAATTACGCCGGACACTTCAAAATGTTCTGCGACGAGGTAGGTAGTAAAAGGCATGAGCAGGGTGAGGCTGATCACGACCAGTTCATTGTTTTTAAAGAACAGGATCGCAAAAGACATTAAACGGCTCAATACAAATCCAACAAAGAAGCCTCCTGCCAAAACCACCAGGAAGTCAAGGCCAGCCCGCCACCAGACAAAAGAAGCACCGGTAACGGCGGCTACCGCGAAACGGTAGGCGATCAGCGAGGAGGCATCATTAATCAGGCTCTCTCCTTCGAGTATTGTCAGTGTTTTGTGCGATAAGCCCAGGCCTTTTGTGATCCCGATAGCGGCTACCGCGTCTGTTGCCGAGAGTATGGCGCCTAAAACGAATGCCAATGGCCAGGTCATACCGGGGATCACAAATTTGGCGATCACGGCGATGCCGGCAGCGGTAATGAATACCAAACCGAATGCCAGGGAACTTATCGTATTAAAATTGGTCCGGAAATCTTTAAAGGAAATGTTGAAGGCGGCATCGTAGAGCAAGGGTGGTAAAAACAACAACATAACAATTTCCGGACTGAGCTCCAGGCGGGGCATGGCAGGCAGGCAGCCCACCAGCATCCCGATCACAATAAGCATAATGGGTGCCGGGAGTTTAAATTTTTCCGCTATGCCGGAGGTCACCAGCATGATCGACATAACCACTAAAACAAGTGTAAAGTTTTCCATCGGCGGTTGCTTCGGTTAAATTTTGACCCGGACCTGTTATTTAATGCAGTTTTGTAGCCTTAATATTGATATTGCCATCTGCATCTTTCCACCAATCACCGGTTACCGAAATCTGCTCGCCTACTTCATACTTCTTATATACTGATTGGCTTTTTTCAAGATTGATCCTGCTGATGGTTACTTTGTAGGTTTTCCTGGCTTCACTTTTGACTGTCGCGGTATAGCCATCTTTCCCATTTTCGATATCCGTTACCTGGCCACGGATGCTTAAAGGTGCCCCTTCATTGAGTTCCGTACTGGTTTGTTTGATCTTTTTACTTCCGCCACATGCAGCCAAAAGGCCTAAACTTAAGCATAAGGCAACGATACTTATATTTTTCATCCTGATTTTGTTTAAAAATCAAAGTTAAGCTTCCCGGCATTTCCCCGGCAAGCCCTGCCTCAAATAATTTTGGCATTTAACAAGCGAATATCATAAAGCTGTCTTAAGTTTGAATGACCAATTCATAAAACAATAAAAAATGGCAACTGTAAACATCTACCTTACCTTTAATGGTAATTGTAAAGAGGCGTTTGACTTCTACCAATCCGTATTGGGCGGATCATTTCCTTATGTAGGCAAATTTGGCGATATGCCACCCAGCGAAGAGCAACCAATGCCTGAGGCTGATAAAGATAAAATCATGCACATCTCCCTGCCTGTTTCCAAAGAAACGATGTTGATGGGTAGTGATTCGGGATCAGAATGGGGCGCTAACCTGAAACAAGGCAATAATTTCTCCATTTCTTTAAATGCGGATTCGCGTGAAGAAGCAGAGCGCCTTTTTAATGGTCTTTCAGAAGGTGGCCAGGTAACTATGCCTTTAGCGGATACCTTCTGGGGCGCCTATTTTGGCATGTGGACCGATAAATTCGGCATTAACTGGATGGTGAATTATGATGACCCGGCTAAAGTGCAAGCACATTAGTCTTTCTATTAATACAGTCTGCTTCAAGCCGGCTGTGTAAATTAAGTTATTATGAAATTTACCTTAGAGCAGGTGCATGCCGCTCATGCAAAGGTCAAAAGCGGTGCAGATTTCCCGGGATATGTACAGGAACTGAAAGACCTGGGCATGGCCGGGTACACGATTGATGTACGCACAGGGAAGACTACTTATTCTGATACAGAAGGTGAAATGCTGGCTTCTGATGTGGCCTATGAGGCCTTACCTTTAAATGAAGTATTGAACAAAGAACAATTTGCGGAGCGCTTAAAGTTACACCAGCAGGGAGGTACAGATTATCCGACTTTTTGTAAAGACTGTACGGACAACGGGGTGGCCGGCTGGCTACTGGACTTTGAGCAAATGACCTGTACCTATTTTGATGTACAGGGTAATGATGTACTGACGGAGCAGATACCGGCGGTTAAATAAATGAAAAAATCTTGTCGCATTGAGTGAGCCGAAATGCGACAAGATTCTTTAATCGTTTATTATTTCCTGCAATAGCCAGGTGTAATCAATTTCCCTATCTACTTTTCTACTGCTTTCGGGTAATGCTGCATCATCTTTTCAATACGTTCGCTGATCTTTCGCTGCATTATTCTCGGCGCCAAAACTTTCATGCATTCTCCGAAGCCGAGGATCTCTCTTTCCAGTTCAAAATTCCATACTACATCCAGGCGGATCGTAATGCCGCTGGCGTCTTCTGATAAGAGCTGTTGCGAAGGATGAATGGGCTTGGTCAGTACATATGGAGCGTTGTATTTATTGATCCATAGAATGATTTTATGGGCCCTGTCTTTTTGTGTTTTAGTAACGCCGAGGGTGTCTTCAAAATACCTTTCGAAGTCTACGCCGGTGTAAGGCTTATAATCTTTCGGGGTCATCTCCATAAAATCAATGATCCGGTCGAGTGCCAGGGTGACTAAAGTCGTACCCTTCTGCGGCATGGTGATCAGGAACCAGCGGTTCCGGTATTCTTTTAAAAGATAAGGGGAATACACCGATTGGCGCGCTTCACTGGCCTTAAAGGATTTGTAATTGATCAATAAGGGGATCTGCTTTTTGATGGCCTGGTATAAAGGCAGGATATGCTCGATGCCTTTCAATAATTTATTACCTTCCAGTTGAATGAAATTAGCCGCCTGGTTTTTGGATTTGTTCAGGCTGTTTTCCAGGCGGGCAATAATATCATTCATATCGTCGAAGTAATCAAAGCCGTTCATCTGCCGCAGTACCGATACGATCTCGTTCATTTTATCAATATCGGCATCCGTGATGCGGGTATGACTGATACTGTAACCTGCGTCTTCATACACATAATACTTGCGCTCCTGTACTATTATAGGTGCGTTATAACCCAGTTTGTCACTGCGCATTAATTGTATATCGGCCTGTATCGTGCGCTTGCTTACGCCCGTGACGATACCTTCATAATCATACAAAGCTTCGGATACTTTTTCGATGAGATCATCGAGGGTCCACCTGCGCAGCCGGTTTTGCAGGCATTGGTCTATGGTTTTGTAACGGATCAGTGCCAGTTTGTTTACCGCCATGATTTATTGTTTTGGATAAAAGTAAATCATTCTGTTTGTCTACGCAAGAAAACTACGCAATATATCTGCGTAGTAATGCTTTGTTTTTTGAATTAAAAATTATTTTTAAAATTAATAATCAATACCATAAAGGATTTCATCTGTTTTCTATGATATTTTATCTACTGCGCAAATCGTTCGCATACTGCGCATAGCATCTTTGCATTGTTGATAAGGGAAAGGAAATTGATCCTGGAAATAGCAACAAATAAGTTCTTTAAATAATAAAGACATTCCCGGTCAAGTATAAAATACTTCTAAACTCAACTTTTAACTGATAACTCTTATATAATTACCTGGAATTATGGGGCGGTAGCCAAGTGGTTAGGCACTATTTAAACACATTAATTACCTGTAAGGTCAAAATGTATTTACTACGGGTATCTACGCAGGTTCGATTCCTGCCCGCCTCTCAAAATGGGACAGTAGCTCAGTTGGTAGAGCAATACGTGGAAGTTTAGCAATTACCTACCAGGTCAATCTAAACTTACTACACATGAGGTTGTATGGGTCGCAGGTTCGAATCCTGCCTGTTCCACAAAGTAAAATGGTCAGGTATCGCTTACTGCTAATATGGGTCAACATCGAAAGGTGAGAGGTTCGAATCCTTAAAGCTATACCATTATCATTCATCAGGTAGCGGATGTTGCCGCCTGATTGAAAAAGTTCTTTAAAATATTAAAAATACTCCGGTCAAGTGTAAGCTACTTCAGCCTCAACTCCAAATTGAAAAACGCTTACACCATTACCGGACAAGGGACAGTAGCTCAGTGGTAGAGCAATAGAAAGCTTTTCTATTATCCAAAATCGGGTCAATAAAAGCTTACTTCAGATATGGGCCGCAGGTTCGAATCCTGCCTGTTCCACAAATCCTTTTAGTGTATAAGCTACTATTCAGCCGAAAGGCCTATTGAGCTGAAAGCTATAAGTACTATTAACCGGAGGTCAATGCTCACTTACTTCAATCTTTTATGGTAAAGCACAGTGAGCAGATTACCTCTTAACAAAAACAAACATGAATAAAGAATTAATGAAAGTTGCTATCCGCTATAACGCGGTATATGTTGCAGATGCGAAGTTGGTGACCGCCAAAACGATCCGGCAGCCGGCGGCGAACCTGGTCGCGAACCTGAATAAGATAGGCTATACGGTGAGTGAAGAGCTCTTGCATCAATTCAACTTTATGACTGCCCCGCAATTGTTATCGGTTTACGAAGCATTTGTCGATGTCTTACAGATTAAAAACAACTGGAACCCTTTGGTGAAAGGCTGGGATATCCCTACCAACGAAACAAAAAAAGACCATTGGCTAACGGAACTGGCCAACAAGGTGAAATTTGGTAAAGGAACTACATTGGCCTGTAGCCACCTGATTCCTTCCGGCACCTTTGCATTGGAAAGATATAATGGTTGCCCTTTCTGTGGTACGCCATTTGAATTGAACCATGAGCTATACAAAGGCCAGGGTTCAAAATTGAAAGAACTGGCTTTATGGGAAGCCGAAGATGCACAAACCGTATTTAAAAACCTGTTACAATCTAAAACCGCATTGGATGCCAGCCAGGTCGATAGCCTGAAAATATTCCTGAAGTATTTTGAGCTGCCCGGGGTGGAGATCGGGATGAAAGAAACCCTGATGTTCCTGGTGGACGGCCTGGCCGCGGTTGGTAAAACAAAAGAAGCCGGTGCATTATTCAAGAGCCCGGTAGATATTATGCGCTACCTGTGGTTTAAACAAACCGGTTTTTTGCAGATCATCGAACCTAAAACTATTTTGAAACGTGTGACGCAAAACAATAAACACATGGCTACGTTCCTGGATACCGCGAAAGCAACCAAGCAGGATGCGCAAGGTGCGCTGCGGCTGAAATACAGCCGCCCGGAGTCAAGAATGGTAGCGCAATGGTTGAATGACCTTTCTATGGATGCGGAAACCACAGCGGTCTTGATGCACCCTAAGAGAGCAATGTGGGTGAGATTTATCCGGGCATTACGCCTGGCGGAATATAGCAAGCAAAAAGGGATGGAATCTTTAGCGGAACTATTGCATATCTTTTATAATGAATATTATGAAGTTCCTGCAGGCGTTATTGAACAGTACCGCTTGAAAGCGGATGCCATAAAGACTTTTGATTTGCTGCAAGCGCGGCCGGGTTTGTTTGCACGTTCTTTGTTTGCCAATATGTTATGGTTCGGTGCTGAGGACACCTTGACTGCCTTTGCTGAAATTGCACATAAAGTACCTGCAAGATTATTGTTCACGCTGAATAGTTATGCGAAGAATTATTTTGACCGTACAAAGTCCAGGAGTGTAAAACCTTTGGGCGGTACCAATAAAAGAATCGCCGCTAACCGTTTACTGGAGCTATATACAGATGCGCAATTGAAAGGAATGATTGCAGGTGTTGAAGTGATGTGCCTGGAGGAAATGAAGGAGCGTTATGCAAAGGTGCCCAACAATAATAAAACCATTTTCATAGAGAAGTCGCTTTTTTATATGCCTATGGCGATTGGAGACCGGGCGGAAAGTGTACAGGACCTGCCTGTAGCTTTGATGGGTACACAGTTTCCTTTAGAAGGGAACTCGGTAAGACTGTTTATGCAATGGGGTAAAGGAATGCGGGCACAGCACCTGGATATGGACCTGAGCTGTATCATCGCTTATGATAACAAAATAGATCATTGTAGTTACTATAACTTACATACGATAGGAGCCTGTCACTCCGGTGATATACGTTCTATTCCTAATGAGGTAGGTACTGCGGAATATATCGAGCTGAACCTGGATGTACTGAACCGGGCAGGTGCAAAATATGTTTCCTTTACCTGTAATGCCTACAGCAATGGTGCGATCACGCCTAACCTGGTAGTTGGCTGGATGAACAGTGCCTACCCTATGAAAGTAAACGAGCGTACCGGTGTGGCTTATGATCCATCCTGTGTGCAGCACCAGGTGCGGGTAACACAAACATTAGCCAAAGGTTTATTGTTTGGGGTACTGGATGTCGCGAGGAGCACGATCATCTGGATGGAACAGACCTTTAATGGACAAATAGGTGCGAACCTTGACTTGAAGAACGTGCAGGCTATGTTGAGTAAGCTGGAAGCAAAAATGACGGTGGGCAATATCCTGGCCCTTAAAGCAAGGGCACAGGGCCTGACTATTGTGGATACGCCATCAGTTGCAGATGAAGTCTATGATAGCGCCTGGGCAATGGATACCGCAGCGGTAACACAATTGCTGATTGATTAACTGTCCTATTGAGCCTGTCGAATTATAAAAACAACATAAACCTATAAGGTTTTCAAAACCTTATAGGTTTATCACACAAAAAAGAGCAATAATGAGAACAATAATAGATACCGCATTAAAAGAGGCGGCGGATAAATATGATATAGAAATACTCTTTGCCTGTGAGTCGGGAAGCCGGGCCTGGGGATTTCCATCACCGGACAGTGATTATGATGTAAGATTTATTTACCGGAGGAAAAGCGATACCTACACCGCTTTATTCCCGGAAAATGATCACCTGGCCTTCCCGGTAACAGGCGACCTGGACCTTTATGGATGGGATATAAAGAAAGTGCTGCAATTGCTGTATAAATCCAATTGTACACCTTTTGAATGGATACAGTCGCCCGTTATTTATCAAGATAATGAAGCGTTCCGTAAGCGTTTTTTGGCTTTATTACCAGATTACTTCAGTGCGCGTAAGCATATCTTTCATTACCTGGGCATAGCAGCCGGAGCACTGGAATCAATGAGTGGTAAAGAGATCAAAATCAAAAAACTGTTTTATGTTTTACGCCCGCTTCTTGCGGCGAAATGGATTGCAGAAAAAAAGCGTTTTGCGCCAATGAACATAGAGCCGTTACTGGATACCCTCCCTGCTTCATTAAAAGCAAAAATCATATTTTTAATTGCAGATAAGGCGACTAAAAATGAAAAATTTCTTATAGATATCGACAAGGAAATTTTTGCATTTATAAACAGTGAATCAGCGCGGCTGACGGCTTATGCAGCCCAATTGGGAAAAGATAATTTTGAAAAAGAAAAACTGGATAAATACTTCAGGGAATGGATAAAAGAATAGATATAGATTATTTGAAGCGCAATAATTTGATCCTGTTCGAAGCGATCAGCGGTAGTCAGGCTTATGGCCTGGCTACTCCTGAATCCGATACGGATATCAAAGGCGTTTTTTATTTACCTAAGGAAATGTTTTACGCGAACCAGTTCATCGACCAGGTGAGTAATGACAGCAATGATATTGTTTATTACGAGATCGGCAAATACATAGAGCTATTGGTTAAGAACAACCCCAATATACTGGAGTTATTGTGTACACCAGAGCAACATGTTTTATATAAACACCCTTTGATGGATCTGGTAAATCCGCAGGATTTTTTGTCTAAATTGGCAAAGGAAACCTTTGCAGGATATGCGATGACGCAGGTTAAAAAGGCGAAAGGGCTGAATAAGAAATTCAACAACCCTGTAGCGGAGGAAAGGCTTACAGCCCTTGACTTTTGTTTTGTTTTATCCGGGAAGGGAACCGTTCCATTATCGGATTGGTTAGCAAAAGAAAACAAACGGCAGGAATACTGTGGCTTAGTAAAACTGGATCATACCAAAGGCTTGTTTGCTTTGTATTATGAGGAACATGGTGTTTACAAAGGCATTGTGAAAGATGAAACGAGTAATGAGCTGCGCTGCTCTTCGGTTGGAAAAGACGCGACCTTGATCGCTTATTTATTTTTTAACCAGGAAGCGTACACCGCGCATTGTAAACGTTATGCAGAATACTGGGCCTGGGTGGAGCAAAGAAACGAGCAACGTTATAAGGGTAACCAGGAGCATGGCAAGGGCTATGATGCCAAGAACATGATGCATACCATCCGTTTGCTTCAGCAGGCTAAAGAATTATTTGCAACCGGGAAGCTTAATGTAGTAAGCCAAAACAGAGAAGAATTGCTCGCCATCAAAAAAGGCGATAAGGATTATGATGATTTGTTGCTTTATGCAGAAAACCTGATGCTGGAAATAACTCATTTTGCGGCAAAAAGTACTATAATCGAAAAGCCGGACGAAGCTGAAGCTAGAAAAGTATTAATAGCGATAAGAGCACAATTGTATAGAAACCTATAAGGTTTAATCACTTTTAAATTTTGACTTAATATGTCACAACAAATAAATGGGAATGACCTGATTGCATTGGGTTACCCACAGAATGAATTATTAGGCATCGCGCTTAAGGTCAATAAAAAAAGAACCGGCTATAATCGAGAAGCAATGCTGCAACATTATGCGGCAGTATTGGGAAACGCGGAAAATTACCTGGACCATAAGATATTTGGAAAATTAGCTACGGCGATTGTAGCAGGTGTGGGTACAAAAGAAGAAGAAGCAACAATTCCTTTAAAAGAACTGGCTGGTGAGTATAGCATTTATGGTGCTGAAAATATCGAAGCAGGAGCCCTGAAACAGATGAATATAGCCATGCATTTACCGGTAACCGTTGCCGGGGCCTTGATGCCGGATGCCCACCAGGGTTATGGACTGCCGATCGGTGGTGTATTGGCTACAAAGAGCGCCATTATTCCTTATGGAGTAGGTGTGGATATCGGGTGTAGAATGGCCTTGTCGGTTTATGATATTCCTTATACGCATTTTGAGGGGCACCAGGAACTATACAAGAATATCTTGTTTGCACAGACACAATTTGGCGCAGGAAATGGATTTACCGGGCGATACAAAGCAGAGCACGCAGTATTGGATAATAAACTATTTGATGAAAATAAGTTGGTTGCCAAACTAAAAGATAAAGCCTGGACACAACTGGGAAGCTCGGGAGGTGGGAACCATTTCGTGGAGTTCGGTTACCTGGATTTTGAAAACGATGATGCACCATTAGGGATTAAAAAAGGTAGATACCTGGCCTTACTGACGCACTCCGGTTCCCGCGGCTTAGGCGCGACGATAGCCGGGCATTATACCAACCTGGCTAAGGAGCTATGTAAACTTCCTTATGAAGCGAAAAACCTTGCCTACCTGGACCTGGATTCTGAAGCCGGAAATGAGTACTGGCTGGCGATGAACCTTGCGGGTGATTATGCTTCTGCCTGCCACGAGGTGATTCATAATAAACTGGCTATGGCCTTAGGTGCACAGGTTTTAGCTAAAGTGGAAAACCACCACAACTTCGCCTGGAAAGAAATCTGGAACGGCGAACAGGTGATCGTACACCGGAAAGGAGCGACGCCTGCAGGTAAAGATGTAATGGGGATCATTCCCGGGTCAATGACTGCGCCCGGGTTCCTGGTAAGGGGTAAAGGAGCAACTAATGCCATCAATTCCGCCTCTCATGGCGCGGGAAGACAAATGAGCCGCACACAGGCTATAAAAAGCATTTCGAAAGCTACTATGAAAAACGCGCTGGACGAAGCAGGTGTGGTATTGTTGGGCGCCGGAAGAGATGAAGCGCCGATGGCTTATAAAGACATTCATACCGTAATGGCCGCGCAAACGGACCTGGTAGATGTAGTCGCTCAATTCTCGCCAAAAATGGTGAGAATGGCCGATGACGGAAGCCGGGAAGATTAAAAGTTAAATAAAAATTCGGGCAGCTGTGTACACAGCTGCCCGGATTTTTATTTAACTTATCCAGTAATGATTACTGAAGATTCTTTTTAAAGAAACCCAACATTGCTTTGTAAAACTCAATGCTGTTTTCTTCTTTATGAAATCCATGGCCTTCATTATATTTCACCAGGTAAGGCACCTCAAATCCTTTTGCTCTTAATGCCTTTACAATCTGGTCCGACTCATTAATATTCACCCTTGGATCATTTGCGCCCTGTACTACGAACAATGGTTTCTTGATTTTGTCTAATTGATATACCGGGGAAACTTCTTTCGCGATTTTTGCTTCTTCCGGATTGTCCAGGTCATACCAGATCTCTTTCACCATCTCGGTATATGGTTTCCAGTATTCAGGGAAGGAAGCAAAAAAGGTTTCAATATTCGATACCCCCACATAGTCTACACCACAAGTATATAAGTCCGGGGTTTTGATCAATCCCATCAGTGTAGCATAGCCGCCGTGAGAACCGCCATAGATAGCGATCTTGTCCTCGTCTGCCCAGCCCTGGCTAATCGCGTAACGTACGCCATCTTCCACATCATCCATCGCTTTACGGCCGATCTGTTTGAAGCCGGAGGTCAGGAATTCTTTACCATAGCCACCAGAGATCCTGAAGTTTACCTGTAAAGTAGCATAACCCCTGCTTGCGAATAATTGTGTTTCCGGGTTGAAACCCCAATGATCGCGCACCCCTTGCGGGCCGCCATGCGGGTTGACTACCATAGGTACTTTTTTACCTGCTAATGCAGCTTTAGGTAAAGTGATATAACCATGAATCGTTTTACCATCTCTTGCTTTAAAAGTGATCGGCTTCATTACGGCCATATCCGCTTCTTTTAACTGCGGCATCAGGTCGTACAGTAATTCGGCTTTGCCGGTTTTAATATCATAGATATAATATTTGCCGTATAATTTATCGCTTTGCACAATAATGAGCGCTTTATCTTCCTCATCCGTTTTACCGGCAAAATTGAATTCATAACCTTTAAATTGTTTTTCAAGGTTAGTATAGATTTTTTTGAAAGCCGGACTTACCGGGATGAGCTCCGTTTTATCTCCTTCATACCCGTAATAATCCAGTTCCCAGTTTCTCTTCCTGGAAAGGCCAAGGATACTGGCGTCAAAATCTTTATTCGCATAGATCTCTTTAATGACTTTTTTAGTTTTGAAATCGTACAGCACGATCCGCGTTTTGTCCGCGTCTACATTGGTGATCACATATGCTTCATCCGGGTTTTTACTGGCATAATTAAAGGAAGCAATACGGAATTCGTCATACCATTTGCCTTCATATACCAGCTTGAAATCTTTTTCCCCGTCCAGGCGATAGTACATCTGGGATTTGGTACCGTCTTTCATGCGGCCGTAACTTTTCAGGTTGCCGTGGCGGTCAAATTCATAACCCATGATCGGGTTAGCCGGGTCGTCATTGGAAAATAGTTTTTCTGTCGCACCGGTAGTCACATTGATCTTATAGGGTTCATGTACCTGTTTGCTTTCTTTGTTCATGCCTACAATGATGAACTCTTTATGATCTCTTGAAGCGCTGATAATGCTGGCCTGTACACCTTCGTAGGGGGTAAGGTCTACATTGTTTTTGCCATCCAGGTCTACCGCGTAGATATGATAGTTCTCATCACCGCCTTTATCCATTACATAAAGCAAGCGGTTATCATTCACCCAGCCATAGCCACGGATCAGTTCTTCTTTTTCCTCTATCGCCATAGATATCTTACCGGTAGCGATTTCCTTTACATAAACGTGGTTTTTATTTTTGGTATCTTTTTCTTTATAGGATAAATATTTGCCATTAGGAGAAAGCTGGAAGCTGCTGGATTTCGGTTTGGCAAAATAGTCTTCAACTTTATAGGTATAATTACCTTTATCCAGGTCGATCAGCTTTTGAATGTCGGCCGCGGAAGAAGGCAGGCTCAGGTCGCCGGGGAGCTTTACCTCGGTCTTGGTAAGGTTAAGGGGCATTTCCATGCCGGCCTGGGTGAACTTACCTTCGATTGTATTACCTTTTAGTACACCTTTATAAGCGATACCGGCTTGGGTAAAGCCTAATTCCACATTAGGGTCATTAAAAGAAGCCTTATCTAAAGGCAGGCCTATAGCTTTCTGCATAGGGATGTCCAATGTAGCGGAGAGCTCAGCTCCTTTCTCCTCTATATGAAAGATCATTTCCAGTTTGGTGCCTTGTACGTCCAGTGCGCCTTTCCAGGCACCACCTATTTGTGCCAATAATGGTGTCATTCCCATAAAAATTAATAAACTTAGTAATGATAGTCGCTTCATCGTTTTATTTTTTAGATGTATCACAAATTTACGAAAAGCACCTGCTTTAGCCGGCCAGTTTTAGACCAAATGCCGTTTTTCTTAGATAAGTGTAAGAAATGCCCGGATAAATGCCGGTAGAACAATGCCTGGTTTATTGGACCAGGAGATATAATCCTGCGGTTCATCGGTAAATTTTGGCCGAACGTCTATTTCAGTTTCCGGGGGTAAACTATTGTGCCAGTTTTGTAATATAAAATACCGTTATGATGAAAAGCTTGTATCTGGTTTTGATCGCTTTATGCGGCACAACCCTTTCTTTCGGGCAGGAATTGCAGGTGGGCAAAGTATGGTCATTAAAAGACTGTATAGATTATGCATTGGCTAATAATATCTCCATCAAAAAAACAATATTGGATAAAGAAAGTGCGCAACTAAGCTATCAGCAGTCCAAAAACAACCGCTTGCCAACAGTAAGCGGGAGCGGTAATGCGAATGTTTCCAATGGCTATACCATTGATCCCATTACCAGTGATTTTGTCAACAGGACGATCCTTTCTAACAGCTTTGCGGTAAATGGCCAGGTGGTACTCTACCAGGGCAACCGGCTGAACCTGGAAATAGAGAAAAATAAATACCTTGCAGAGCAGTCAGAACTGTATCAAAAACAATCAGAGAATAATATAAGTCTATCCGTCTTACAACAATATGTGCAGGCATTATACTATTTTGAAGGCATCCGCATCGCGGAAAATACACTGGAATCTTCTTTGGCAGAATTAAATCTCATCAATACAAAATTTGAAAATGGTGCAGTGGCTAAAAAAGATCAGGCAGATGTAGCCACCCAGTATGCGCAAAATCAATACAACCTGGCTAACAGCCAGACCCTTTACGCCCAGCAGGTTTTAAAACTGAAACAACTTTTGGAACTCCCGCCGGAATACGAATTTGAAATTGATAAGTTGACCCTTCCGGAACTGAATACGCCATTGCCCGGTAAAATGGCAGTTTTTAATGAAGCTGTAGATTACCTCCCGGATGTGAAGCTGTTTGATAGGCAGCACAGTATCCTGGAAAAAGAATTAAAGATCACTAAAGCTGCTGCAAGACCTACGTTAAGTGCCGGACTGGGAATTAATACGGGATTTACCAATACGATGAATTATACTTATTTCACCCAGATCTACCGTAACTTCAGTCAGCAGGCTAACCTGACGCTGAGTGTACCCATATTTTCAAAATTCCAGAACAAGACAAATACCCAACTCGCGCAGATCAATATAGAGCAAAATCAGCTGAATAAAACAGAAGCTGCTAAAACACTTTATGCGGATATCGAAACGGCCTGGCTCAATGCCACAAACAGCACGGCACAGCAAAGTGCGGCAAAGGTGGCCCGGGATAATGCCCGGCTGGCTTATGAACTGGCCGGTAAAAAGTTTGAATTTGGGGGTTTAACAACAACAGAGTTAGCCGTAAGCCGAAGTACTTACCTGAATAATGAACAAAACTATCTGCAGACCAAGTACATGTCTGTTCTGTATCGCCAGCTCCTGAATTATTACCAGGGTAAAGCATTTGATCAATTAAACTAAACCCGGACATAAAATTATTTTTAGCATGAAAAGCAATAGAAAAAGAACGATCGCTATCCTTATTGTCATCATACTGTTGGGGATACTAGCCTATTTTATCCTGGGTAGCAAAGAGAGCAGTAAAGTGGTCCTTAAAACTACGAAAGTAAGTACGAAGGATATAAAGAACTCAGTAACCGCAACCGGTACCGTGCAGCCTGTAGACCAGGTTGAAGTAGGTACCCAGGTGTCCGGCCTGGTCCATAAAATTTACGTAGATTACAATAGCCAGGTGCATAAAGGGCAGTTACTTGCCGAACTGGATAAAACCATCTTGCAGGAGTCTGTAAGTAATGCCAATGCTGCCTACAGCGCGGCACAGAATGAAGTACATTTCTACCAGCAGGCTTATGACCGCGCACAAAAAATGTACCAGTCACAGGTGATCAGTAAAGCGGAATATGAGCAGGCAGCTTACCAGTTGAATAATGCAAGAGCTACAGTAGCCCAGCGCAAAACCGCGCTGACACAGGCACAGACGAACCTGGGCTATGCCAATATCTATTCACCGATCGATGGGGTTATCTTAAGCAAAGAAGTGGAAGAAGGGCAAACGGTAGCTGCAAGTATGAGCACACCTACTTTATTCACCATAGCAAAAGATATTACTAAAATGCAGGTTGAAGCGAATGTAGATGAAGCAGATATCGGTAATGTTACGGGCGGGCAAAGAGTAAGCTTTACTGTAGATGCTTTCCCGCAGGCAACTTTCAATGGAGTAGTAAAACAGGTTCGGCTCGGGGCTACAACCACTTCTAATGTGGTTACCTATACCGTAATAGTTACTGCTGACAACCCCGACCAGAAATTAAAACCGGGATTAACAGCCACCATTACCATTTATACTGAAGAGCGCAAAGGCGTTCCCGCGCTGGAAGCCGCCGCATTTACCTTTAACCCCGATGAGCAATTGCTGCAAAAATACTACCGGCAAAACAATATTAAAGCGGGCTTACCACAGGCACGTAAGCCAGAAGCTAAAGAAAAAACAGTTTGGCTAAAAAATGCAGATGGCAGCCTGAGCCAGAAAGTCATTACTGCCGGTGTCGGAGATGGCATCACGGTTGAAGTACTATCGGGGCTTAATGAGCAGGAAACGGTGGTGACCGGTATGGAAGAACAATCCGGGAAGGAAAACAACAGTAAGGCCGGCGGCGGCAGCCCGTTTATGCCAAAACGTCCCGGTAATCAGAACCAGAAAGCTTCGCAACGTCAACCTCAATAGTAATAATATGGTACAGCCAACGATCCGGATAGAACAGCTTACCCGTAGCTTTAAAATGGGCGATGAAATAGTTAAAGCCCTGAAAGGTATAGACCTGCGCATCGAGCAGGGAGAGTTTGTAACCATTATGGGTACCAGCGGTTCCGGTAAGTCCACCTTGTTGAATATCCTGGGCTGCCTGGACCAGGCTTCAAGTGGCGATTATTTCCTAGATGAGGTCTCGGTAAAAGACCTGGATAAAAATGAGCTGGCTACCATCCGGAACACAAAGATCGGCTTCATCTTCCAGTCTTATAACCTGCTGGCAAGGACCTCTGCTATCGAAAATGTGGAACTACCTCTACTATACAATCCAGCCATAAGCACGGAAGAGCGCAGACAGCGAGCGGTAGAGGCGCTTAAGAAAGTTGGACTGGAAACACGTATGGGCCATATGCCCAGCCAGCTTTCCGGCGGACAGCAGCAGCGGGTAGCCATTGCCCGTTCGCTGGTCAACCAGCCGGTAATCTTGCTGGCTGATGAAGCGACCGGTAACCTGGATACACGAACCTCTTATGAAGTGATGAACCTCTTCCAGGAGCTGAATGAGCAGGGTATTACCATAGGTTTTGTTACCCACGAAGAAGATATCGCCCGCTTCAGCAAAAGGACCGTTGTGCTGCGGGATGGTAATATTATAAAAGACAATATCGTCAGCAATCGTTTATGGGCCAAAGCTGAGTTGAATAAACTCCCCGGGCCGATTGATTAAATAAGTTCATTGCGGTGTTAAGCGGATACCCTTTTGGCGGATCGGTATCTGCTGAATGCGATAAAGGTTATATAGGGAAACCTTGTAGCAGGCGGTTTAATGTAATTATAAATGAAATAGAATGCCGGGCACCGTAATGATTTTTTAAATTTTTATTGAATGAGCCTTCGGGCCTAAGAACAACTGCATTATGAACTATAGCAACCTGATAAAAATAGCCTGGAAGGCCATCATGCTCAATAAAACCCGGGCTATGCTGACCATGCTGGGCATCATAATAGGTGTGGCCTCAGTGATTGCCATGCTGGCCATAGGCGAGGGGTCTAAAGAAAGCATCAAGAAGAACATTTCCAGCATGGGGGCCAACATGATCACCGTCCGGCCGGGCGCCGGGATGATGGGCGGGGTACGCCAGGGCATGACCGATATGCAATCTTTAAGGATGAAGGACTATCAGGCCATTAAACAACAGGCAGTTTTACTCAAAGACATATCACCATTGGTAAACGGTAGCGGGCAAGCTATCGCGGGCGCCAACAACTGGCCGACTTCCATATACGGCGTGGCTACGGCCTATCTCGATATCCGGGAATGGGCTGTTGAAGAAGGTAGTATGTTCACCGAAGATGATATTAATGCTTATGCCAAGGTGGCCGTGATCGGGAAGACGGTACAGGAAAACCTGTTCCCCAATGAAAAAGAGGTGATCGGTAAAATGATCCGTTTCAAAAATATCCCCTTTAAAGTGATCGGGGTACTTAAGGAAAAAGGGGAGAATACCTTTGGACAAGACCAGGATGATATCATCATAGCACCCTATACAGCCGTACAGAAAAGGATATTGGCCCAGGATTACCTGCAATCTATAGTAGCCTCAGCTATTAGTGAAGACCAGACCGGCGCGGCAGTGGTAGAAGTGACTTCCATACTCGAAAAATCACACCAGCTAAGAGAAGACCAGGATAATGATTTTAATGTATCCTCCCAGCAGGAAATCATCAAAACCTTTAGTGCGACCAGTGAAATGCTTACCGTGCTCCTGGTGGCCATTGCCAGCATCTCGCTGATCGTAGGGGGGATAGGCATCATGAACATCATGTATGTATCCGTTAAAGAACGTACCAAAGAGATCGGCTTAAGAATGGCCATCGGGGCTAAAGGAAAACATATCCTGCTGCAATTTCTTATAGAATCCATACTGATCAGTTTAACCGGCGGTGTTTTAGGGGTCGTGTTCGGATTAAGTATTACATTTGTTATTGCACAATTTGCCGGCTGGCCGGTAAGCATCACCATCAATTCGATCGTTATTTCATTTGTGGTATGTACCGTTACCGGTGTTTTCTTTGGCTGGTACCCGGCAAGGAAAGCGGCACAGTCAGACCCTATAACAGCTTTGCGTTATGAATAAGCTACAAAACAGGAACATTGAATGGATTATCCATGTATTGATATGGGTCGCGATGTTTTCGCTGCCTACAGCCTTTGTCTTGTCCTCCGGGAAAGGGTTCAGAGATTTGTTCCTGCACTTTTGGACCCAGTTAATCGCTTTGGCGATCTTGTTTTACCTGAATTATTTTTTCCTGGTCAAACTATGGCTCTACCGGGATAAGAAAATCTTGTATGTACTGATCAATCTCCTGCTCCTGTTTACCTTTTCCATGGGCCGGGACCTGCTGATTGATGTATTCTCGGTAGCACCACAAGGCAGGGGAGCCCGGGGTAATAAGCAAAAGCCGCCTTTCGGTTTTCGCTTTTATATTGACTTCCTGATCTACCTTATTCCTATCGCGTTTGCGTTTGCCATTCAAAGCGGGAAGCGCATGCTGCATATAGAAGCCCTGAAGAAAGAAGCGGACAGTATTAAATTACAGTCAGAGCTGCAACACCTGAAATTCCAGTTGCAACCCCACTTTTTTTTCAACGCGCTGAATAATATTTACTCTTCCATAGATATAGATCCCGCGCAGGCTAAAACAGCGATCCATAGTCTAAGTAAATTGATGCGCTACTTCCTGCAAAAATCAGAAGAGGAAAAAGTGAGCCTGGCCGACGAGCTTGATTTTTTGAACAAGTATATCGACCTGATGAAAATGCGGCTTACGGATAAGACCTCGGTGAATGTGCATTTCCCGGAAATGATTCCTGAAGTAAGCATTCCCCCGCTGGTGTTAATATCCCTGGTTGAAAATGCTTTTAAACACGGGGTTTCAGCCAGCCAGGCTTCCAAGATAGATATTGGTTTAAGCGTTGATGAACGCCAGGTGAATTTTACTACTTTTAATACGAGTTTTCCTAAACACTCGGATGATCGTAGCGGTTCCGGTATCGGCTTGAAAAACCTGGAAAAACGCCTGCAATTGCTATACCCGAAAAATCACCGTTTCGAAACCAAGCTGATCAACAATATTTTTACCGTAAACCTGGCTATCCCTATCCGTGAAGAAAAATAAATACTATGAAAACCATTAATTGTATCATTGTAGAAGATGAGCCTTTGGCAATGAAACTGATTGAGGGCTATGTGAAGCAAACGCCTTTTCTATCCTTAAATGCCAGTTGCAGTAGCGCTATAGAAGCGATTCAATATTTAAACAGTGATGAAGCTGTAGAGCTCGTCTTCCTGGACATCCAGATGCCGGACTTGTCCGGGCTTGATTTCTCCAAAACGCTCAAACCCCATATCAGGATCATCTTTACCACCGCATTTGAACAATATGCTTTGGAAGGGTATAAGGTAAATGCCATCGGATATTTACTGAAACCTTTTGATTACAGCGAATTCCTGGCGGCTGCCAATAAGGCGCTGCAGCAGTTTAGCCGGCAGGAAGATAAAATGCCCGGCAGGCAAACATCAAGTTCCGCGGGATTTATTTTTGTAAAATCAGAATACAAGCAGGTCAAAATAAGCCTGGACGATATCCTGTATATCGAGGGCCTAAAGGATTATGTAAAAATAATGCTCCGCTCACAGGATAAACCTGTACTGACGCTAATGAGCCTGAAAAAATTTGAAGAAGAACTGCCCGGGCATCAATTTATGCGGGTACATCGTTCTTTCATCATCGCATTGGATAAAATTGATGCCATAGAACGCAGCCAGGTACTTATTAAAGAAGAACGTATTACTGTAGCACCCCAGTATAAGGATGCTTTTGAGGCCTTTATGCGCAATAAGCTTTTATAAATCGGCTTATCCGGTTTTATTTACAAACACTACAACTACCGCCATCCTTGCTGCAATTTTTACAGTATTTACAGTTCTTGCACGCCTTGCAAGTACCACTGGCAGAACAGGTAGCTTCTGCTGCTCCCGGTGCTAAAAACACTACTTCTTGTGAAATTTGACTTTTACAGGCAAACAGAACAGATGTAAATAATGCGAAAGTTATATATTTCATTGGTAATCAAATTTTTGCAAATTTAATTAAATAAAGTAAAGCTTATAATTCCTGCAATTTTATTTGGTAAATATAAGCGGTCGGTGAAATATGATGGCCCATCGATAAAACAGCCCTGTTCGTCGATTTTCCTCAAAACGCGTTTAACCTTTCTCCCTAAAACCGTTCAAAGTAATAACAATAAAAAATTAATCATCTTTAAAATTTAGGAATGATGAAAAAGTTAATCGCAATCGCAGCAATGGTGTTTATGGGTATGGCAATAGCTCCTAAAGCAGAAGCAAAAATAAATATCCAGATCAATATCGGAAACCAGCCGGCCTGGGGCCCTACAGGTTATGACTACGCACAGTTTTATTATTTCCCTGATTACAACTTCTATTATGACATCAGCCGCGGGCAATATGTGGTACTGAACCGTAATACCTGGGTCTATACCCAAACGATTCCTACCGCTTATCGTTTTAACCCTTACAACGCGTATAAGGTCGTAATAAACCAGAATGCGCCTTACCGCTACAATAGCACGCACATCAGGACCTATGCACAATACAAAGGTATGGGTGGCCGGCAAATGATGATCCGCGATAGCCGGGAAAATAAATACTATGCCAGCAAAGGCCATCCGATGCACAGCCAATGGCAAAAAAACAATAACAACGGTCGTGGAAAAGCGTACAATAAGCGGGATGAAGGTAGAAATACCGCTTACAACAATGGTAATGGAAGAACTACAGGTGGTGTAAGAAGATAAGAATAGGAATTAAGAGGAAAGAAAAGGCCGGTACACATAAAGTGTACCGGCCTTTTAAGGAATGCGGAGCGCCGGGAATGCTTAAGCAAATTGGTCACCCTGAACTTGTCTGGATGGGGTATGACTAAATTTGTTCCTTTTTATGCGCCCGGCTAATACCTTTAAAGATCATCTTCATCATCTTCATCATCATCCTGGTCATCTAAAGAGTAGTAATTATTCTCTTCGTCCTCCGAGCCGATGGCTTCCATATCATCGTCATATTCCGAACCCGGAACGTCGAGGTCCATATCAAAATCTTCTTCTTCCAGCGCATCTAGGTCATAGTCTTCCTCCTCCTCATGACGATAGATGTCTTCACCCTCCGGTGATTCCGGGTAATCCGGGAATTCGTTTTCATCATTATGTTTCTTTGCCATGTTGTATATTTTTTAGAGTTGAACAATAATAAAATTCGTACTATAAATTTACAAAAGCCCCGGCATGAAAAGTGTGATGAAGCGTTAATTTTAGTTTACCTGCCCGGAATGAGTGAAAATTTAGCAAATCCTTTTATCGTGTACAGTGCTGCTCTGGGTAATTGTGACCTATATCACAGGTCCGTCATTTTATTTCACCGGAATTTTGCAACAAACAATTAAGATGAAAAAAGTACTGATTATAAACGGTGGCCAGCACTTCGCGCACTCCGGTGGTGCATTCAATAAAACATTAGTGAGCTGGGACAAAAGATTTTTTACAGAGGCAAATGGCTTTGCCTTAAAAACGACAGATATTAATGAACTATACGACCTGGAAGAAGAAGTAGAGCAATTTGTCTGGGCGGATATCGTTATCTATCATACCCCGGTATGGTGGTTTGGCCTGCCGCATAAATTTAAAGAATACCTGGACCTGGTATTTACTGCCGGGCACCGGAAAGGGATCTATAACAGTGATGGCCGCAAAGCGGAAAATCCTGCGATTAATTATGGTACCGGCGGTACTTTGCACGGCCGCAGCTATATGTTGACCACGACCTGGAACGCTCCTGAAACCGCTTTTACCTTACCGGGGGAGTTTTTTAAACAAACTTCTGTAGATGACGGGGTCATGTTTGGTTTTCACCGCATGAATGCGTTTACCGGCATGCGGCAAATAGAAGGCTTTCATTTTCACGACCTGGAAAAGAATGCTACCCCCGAAAGGATCAAGGCATATGAAACTGCCTATTTGAAACACCTGGAAGCGGTATTGGCTCCTGTAGCCGTATAAACATCCCAAAATGAAAGGGCCGCAATTCTAACTGCAGCCCTTTCGTTTTGCTAAATAATTAATGGGTCCAGATCATACCTTGTGGGTTAATGTTCCAATGATATTTCTGGGCCGCTCCAAAGTCGCTGAAATCCATTTTTTCGCCCAAAACGATCTCTTTATAAGCCTGGAACATTTGCCGGGCAGCAATAATGGGCTGCATATGGCCCACACCAGTACAAAGCCCGGGGATGGCCACAGAATTAATACGCTCATCATTTATGGCCTGTATCAGCAATGCTTTCATAGCCAGGTAAGCATTTATGGAAGTGTCAATATTGAAATTAGTGGGAATGCGCATGGTGGGGGCAGAGATCAGGTAGGGGATCCTGGCATCATCTGTGGCTAAAACTAAAGCCCGGCCTACCAATAACTCACCTTCCGGCAACTCCTTGATCTGTTGTTGCAAGCGCTTTTCCAGGTCCCAGCCTAATCTTTCCGATAGGGCGTAATCCAGCCCGCCATCCATAAAGCCAAACGAATTGGCCGGGGATACAATGGCATCACATTCCAGCTGCGTAATGTCGGCATTTATAATGCGTACATTTTCTTCGGCCCCAAAAAACGACCTCCAGGCTTCAACGACCTTTTCTGATAATTCACATAAAATGAGCTCCATGATTTCTGTTTTCTAAAATAAAGATAAATGAATTTTTAGTTTTCAAACCGGCGGCATAAATTTATACTATGAACACCGCTGCTTTCTTACGGGCACATATCGGACAGATCGTCCACCTTGATGACGCTGAATTCGATTTCGTACAAGCTTTCTTCATACCACTCCGGGTAAAAAAGAAAACTTTTTTGATCGAGGCGGGGGAGGTCGTGGAAGCTGAATTTTTGGTTTGTAAAGGCCTGTTAAAAGCTTTTATGCACGATGAGGCTTTCCGCCAGCATATCCTGCAATTTGCGATGGAGGGTTGGTGGATCTCCGATTATCCTGCTTATGCACTGCAATCGAAAGGGCAGTTGTGTGTACAGGCCCTGGAAGACTGTGAGGTCTTATCGTTAAGCTTAAAAGACAAGGCCGCGATCTGTGCAGCCTTGCCAAAAATGTACCAGTTCTTTGGCCAGAAAGCCTTTGGGGGCTATGTAGCCTTGCAAAAAAGAGTTTTGTCTATGATGAAAAACTCGGCGAAGGAGAAATACGAATTACTGCTTCAATCCTACCCCGAATTGTTTCAGCGGGTTTCCAAAACAATGATCGCGCATTACCTGGGCGTGTCCCGGGAAACCCTGAGCCGCTTACATAAAAGCTAAACGCCCCAGCCACCCAGCACTTCATATTCCTGTCCTTTTTGCGGCGGCGCTGCCAGTAAAGGCATGGCTTGTTGGATCAGTTCCCGCACACCTGCTATATGCAAGGACGCGTCATGATCTTCGTTGCTGGTCCAGATTTCGGTCACATGCACCGCATCACTGTTGTCCATAGCTGTAGCCACGGCATAAAGTTTGCAGCCTTTTGCCTGTTCCATCAACGCCGCTGCCTGTAGGAGAATAGCTGCCAGTTGGTCCTTAGACCCGGCTTTTGCCAGTAGTTTGCCCTGCAATAAATACATAATAGCTGTTTTTGCCCAAAAGTAGGGATTCCCTGGTAGGAATGGTCATTATTTATTGGCGGAGTATGCTTATTTTCGAGGCCTAATTCATTCTGCAGATGGCATTCTATGACCTGGATAAAACAAGCAGGGCCGCCCTGGTAAGGCACATCAAACAAAGGCTGCTGGCGGGCCTGGAGCAGGGCAAGACCGGCACGCTGGAGGAATATGCCGCGGATGAAGATACTTATATCCGGAAGTCCGTTTACCTGTGCCTGGGCCGGATCTTTTTTGAATATCCTAAGTTGCAGAAAAATATTTTAGCTACCCTGAACAGCCTGTTGCATAGCCCCGATTTCAAAATACGACAAACCATGATTAATGCGGCCGGGGAGATCGGCAAGCAAGATTTTGAAAGGGTACAACACATTTTTGAAACTTCTTTATTCGACCCCCATCATGCGCCCAGGAATGCCGTGATCGGCTCGATAAAGAAGATGGGTGAAGTAAACCCGGTACCTGTATTAAACTGGGCGGAGCAATACCTGGAACACCCGGATAAGGAGATCAGAAGGGAGATTTGTCATGGCATTGAATTACGCGGCAGGAAACATCCCCTGGATATATTGCCTTTATTACAAAGACTGGAATGGGACAAAACAGCGCGGGTAAGGAATACCCTGGTGCATGTGATCGGGCAGATCGCCTATAAAAAAGGCTGCCTGGAAGCGGTTACCGCACATTTACATTCCTGGGAAAATAAAGCCCTGGTCAGGGATGCCCTCGAAGAGATCATTGATGTGCATTACCGCTACCGGAACTTTTCTTTTTACACCCAGGATGAAGCCCGGGTTTATATAGAAACGCAGGCATTTAAATTTTAACAATATTATTTTGGAATGAATATTCCAGATTTATATTTTTGCTGCGTGAATAAAAGAGAAATAATCTTGCTGGCAGCGATGAACCTTTTTGTAGAAAAAGGGATACAAGGCACGCCCATGTCTGCCATAGCAAAGGCCGCGGGCACCGGGATGGGCACTATTTATAATTATTTTGCGACCAAAGAAGAATTGATTAATGCCATCTACCTGCATATCAAAACTTCAGAGATTACCCAAACCCTTAAAAGTTTAGACAGCAACAGTTCCCTCAAAACCAAATTCCTGGAGTTCTATATTTCATTTATTAATTTTTACCTGAAACACCCTGCAGGATTCGCTTTCATGGACCAGATGCAAAATTCTCCCATTATAACGGAAGCAACAAAAGCGCAAGGAATGAGTGCTTTCGGCCCTGTTTTCGAATTAATTACACAAGGACAAAAAGAAGGTATTATCAAACCACTGGAAATGGAATCCATTCTCTATTTCCTGGCCGGTACTATAAATACCTTTGTACGCTGGATACAGAAAGCCGATAAAAATACCCAACAACAAAAGATCGCGGCCCAGCTTTCTATGGTCTGGGATGCGGTAAAAGCCTGATGCATAAACCCTACCATTTGGAACAATCATTCTAAAATACACCTCTAAATGCTGATTAAGAAAACATTATCCCTAAAAGCCATCATGCGTACCACGGGCCACCATTTTATATGGCTGGGCCTCTGGATGAGCTTATTCACCAGTCTTTATTACTTCACCGACTGGAAATGGCTGCAAGTGCCCTGGCTACCGATTTCACTCGTAGGTACAGCAGTCGCCTTTTATGTGGGCTTCAAGAACAACCAGGCATACGACCGCCTCTGGGAAGGCCGCAAGGTATGGGGCGCTATCGTCAACAGCAGCCGTATATGGGCCTCTATGGTTTCTGGCTTTATACCGGAGCAACAGGCAGAAAAGCGGGCTATGATCTACCGCTACATCGGCTGGATCTATACTTTAAGAGATCAACTATTGCAACCCACCAGCTGGGAGCATGTAAGCCTGCGGCATAGCTTCGGCAGGTTTAGCCAGGGCAGAAGAAAGAATTTCGGTGCGGGCCTTTATGAAGAAGAATGTGCAGCCCTGGCTTTACCCAAATATTTAAATGGACTGGAGCCGGCATCCGGGAACGGGTTCAGCAACCAGGCCACCTATATCCTGGACCAGCAAACAAAAGTGCTGGCCGAGCTGAACAGGCAAGGTGAACTGGATGTATTTAAACAAATGAAACTACAGTCGGTGATCAATGATTGCTTCGATCACCAGGGCCGGCTGGAACGGATCAAAAAGTTTCCTTTGCCACGGCAGTATGGTAGTTTCAGCTTCGTGTTCGTCTGCATCTTTATTTTCCTTTTACCTTTTGGTGTGGTAGGCGAGTTTCATAAACTGGGCGATGCCTGGATCTGGTTATCTATCCCCTTTGGCATGCTGATCGGCTGGGTTTATGTGGTGATGGAACTCATTGGTGATTATTCTGAAAATCCTTTCGAGGGCCTGGAAAATGATGTGCCGATGCTGGCGATATGCAGGACCATAGAAATTGACCTGCTCAACATACTGGGAGAAGTACATGACTTAAAACCAATAGCAGCAAAGCGCGGCGTATTGATGTAATTGAAGATACAACATGAAAAGAGTAAAGAAGTTTTTTAGAAGATTATTCATTGGCTTAACAAGCATCATTTTATTACTGACACTAAGCATATTTATTTATATGAAACAGCCGAAATTTGGCAAAGTACCTGACGGAACAAGACTGGCAGAGATATTGCAATCGCCCAATTATAAAGAGGATAAATTCAGGAACCGTACCCCGAGGCCGACCATTACACCGGGCTTTTCCATGACAAAAGTAGCCTACAACGCGATCTTTAGTAAAGATGAGCGCACCGATCCTGCTGAAGCCCTGCCTTCTGTGAAAACAGATTTGAAGACGTTGCCTTTGGACAGCAACCTTGTGGTTTGGTTTGGCCATTCCTCGATGTATATGCAGCTGGGTGGTAAGCGTTACCTGATCGACCCGGTATTCAGCGGCTCGGCATCGCCTTTACCTAATTCAGTAAAAGCATTTAAAGGTACCGATGTATATACTGTTGCAGACATGCCCGAGATCGATTACCTGCTGATCAGCCACGATCACTACGATCACCTGGATTATAAAACTATTGTAGCCCTTCAACCCAAAGTGAAACAAGTCATTTGTGGTCTGGGTGTTGGCGCTCATTTTGAATATTGGGGCTATAAAACAGAGCAGTTGATCGAGCGGGACTGGTATGCTAAGGTGGCTATTGACGCACAAACGGTTATTCATCTTTTGCCAACGCATCACAGCAGCGGCAGAAGCTTTAAGCAATCTAAAACCCTTTGGGTATCCTTCCTGATCGAACGCCCTGGTTTCAAAGTTTTTTATAGCGGGGATGGCGGTTATGATAAAATTTATAAAGAAATCGGGGAGCAATTCGGACCGATTGATTTCGTGATGATGGAATGCGGGCAGTATAACCCGGCCTGGCAATCGGTGCATAAATTACCGGAAGAAGTAAAGCAGGCGACTATTGATGTAAAAGCAAAGCGTATGATGCCGGTACACCATTCTAAATTCAAGCTGGCCAGGCATCCCTGGGATGAACCTTTGAAATTAATGACGGAATATGCCAGGGACGCTCCTTATACATTAGCCACACCGAAGATCGGGGAAGTGGTTTATATGAACCAGCCGGAACAATCATTTGAACAATGGTGGCTTACGGTAAAATAAAATCAAATGAAAAAGTATAAAGTAATCATTACCGGTGCGACCGGTATGGTAGGTGAGGGTGTATTGCTGCATTGCCTGGAAAGCCCTGAGATTGAATCGGTACTGGTGATCGGGCGCAGGCCGCTGGGCAGGCAACATCCCAAATTAAGAGAACTGATCCTGAAAGATTTTAATCAACTGGGAACTGTGGCCGAACCATTGGGCGATTATGATGCCTGCTTTTATTGTGCCGGTATCAGTTCTGTAGGAATGAACGAGGCTGATTATAGTTTTATTACTTATGAGACGACGATCAATTTCGCACAGGTATTAATAAAATGCAACCCGGCTATGGTGTTTAATTTTGTATCGGGCGCGCATACCCGTACGGAAGGCAAGCAGATGTGGCAGAAGGTTAAAGGTAGAACAGAAGATAAACTGATGCAACTGGGATTCAGGGCGCAGTATAATTTCAGGCCCGGCTTTATGAAGCCGGTAAAAGGACAGCAGAACGTGCGCTGGTTTTTCAAACCGCTTATTGCTTTATTTCCACTGATACTTCCGGCACAAACTTTAACTTTACACCAGGTGGCGCAGGCGATGATCAATACGATTGATAAAGGCTATCCAAAGCCCGTTTTGGAGATCAGGGATATTAAAGCGCTTGCGGCACTATAGTCGAATAAACGAATTAAACTACTTATGTCTTACTGTAAAGCTATAGAAAACATGCAGGTGCCTGAAAAGAAAGCCCTGCATAAGCACTATCATGATAACCATTATGGCTTCCCGATCCATGATGACAATGAATTGCTGGGCCGCCTGATCCTGGAGATCAACCAGGCTGGCCTTAGCTGGGAAACCATTTTGAAGAAAGAAGAAAGCTTCCGTAAAGCCTACAGCAATTTTAATATAAAGAAAATTGCCGCTTATACGGAAGAAGACCGGGAACGCTTACTGAACGATGCTGGTATCATCCGTAATAAACTGAAGGTAAATGCTGCGATTGAAAACGCACGCACTATCTTAACGTTGCAAAAAGAATATGGCTCTTTTGAAAAATGGCTGGAGCACCACCATCCCAAACCTAAAGAAGAATGGGTGAAACTTTTCAAAAAGACCTTTAAGTTTACCGGGGGCGAGATCGTAAATGAATTCCTGATGAGCATTGGTTACCTGAAAGGGGCACATACAGAAGATTGCCCCGTGCATAAAAAGATCATTAAAACCAAGCCTATGTGGGCGGTTACAAAATGATAGGATGATTTTATATTATTGAAGCCGGGAAAATTTCCGGCTTTTTCTGGTTACTTAACCTTGTTGCTATGAGATGCTTTTTGATGCTTTTAGGTATTGTTCTCGGAATGAAGGTATGGGCCATTAAACCGGGCTCCTATCGTGTAGCGCTTGACGGGCTCCAAATTAAATACGTAGTAAAAGGATCAGGCCCGGTGCTGATTGCCGGGCATCCTAACTCCGGTAAGATTGCTTATGAAATGACATTACAACCCATGGAAAAGTATTTTACTATGGTTTATTATGATCCCAGGGGAACCGGAGCTTCCGAGGCTCCAGATTCCCTGGAAAGGTACAATGCCCGCTACCTGGTGGAGGAAATAGAGGCACTCCGTAATCAATTGAAAGTGGAAAAGGTCTGGTTATTCGGGCATTCTGATCAAAGCACTATTGCATTGGCCTATACCCTTAAATATCCGCAACACAGCGCCGGATTGATCCTTACCGGTACCAGTTATATGGGTACCGCAGCCGAAATGATTACAAGAAGAAAAACTACAGAGGCTTATCGTGCGGCACAATCCGCCTGGTTTGCGCAGGTGATCAAAGATTGGGATTATATGCAAGTTTCCGGTACCGCTGTAGACAGCCTGGGGCGTGACCTGTCGCTGGCCCCGATAAAATGGTGGTGTTATGATGAGGCAAGCGCCCGAAAGGTAATACCTATTGCGCTTGAAGTAGCCAAAACCGGCAGGCGGAAGCCCGTGAATGGGCGCTTCTGGCAGGCTGGTGCGGAAGAAATAATGACTTATCTTGACTGGCAGGAAAGATTTAAAGAAATAAAAGTGCCCATCCTGATCTTGAACGGTAAATATGATACGAATAATCCTCCGGAATACGTAAAACAACTCCGCAATACTTTGCTCAATGCAAGGCTGGTGTTGTTGGACGAAGCGGGCCATTTTCCCTGGGTAGAAACACCGGGTCCTTTTTTTAAGACGATTGAAGAATGGTTGAAATCCTGAAATTGTCTTAGCTTTATTGGCAATTTTAAACTACTGAAATGAAACACCTGCTTTTTGCTTTTTTAGGATGCTTCCTGAGCCATTTGAATGTTATGGCTAAAACCATTGCCCCGGGTCCTTTTATACTTAAATACGATAGCCTCGAGATCCGTTCTGAAATATTAAATGAATCCCGGCGCATCAACATCTGGATACCACCGGCGTATGCTGAAAGAACAGATTCTTTTTTTGTGATGTACATGCCTGATGGCGGCATTCTTGAAGACTTTCCCCATATTGCGGAAACATTGTCGGAGCTGATGGCCACAAACAGTATACCGCCTGTGATCCTGGTAGGAATTGAAAATACAAACAGGAGACGGGATCTTACCGGGCCTTCTGAAGTAAAAAAAGATTCGGTGTTGGCACCGCTTAGCGATGGGGCTGCGCAGTTCCGCGCATTTATCAACGATGAGCTGTTCCCGGAGATCAGTAAGCGTTACCGTACCTCCGGCCAAAAAGGGATCATAGGAGAATCGCTTGCCGGTCTTTTCATTGTGGAAACATTCCTTTTGCAGCCAGGTATGTTTGATTATTATATCGCAATGGACCCTTCTTTGTGGTGGAATAACGGGCACCTGGTTAAAACCGCTCCCGGTTATTTAGCGGCATTGACTGGACAGGAGAAAAGACTATGGTTTGCCGGTTCAAAAGATATGGTTGATTATACCAGGCCTTTAGCGGAAACTTTTAAGCAACAGGCAGTACCTGACTTGAAATGGTTTTATGCGGATGAGCCTGCGGAGGATCATGCAACTATTTACAAGGCAACCAAAAAGAAAGCCCTTATCTGGACCTTTAAGCGGAAGTAAATATGGCCGGTAATGGAGTTAAAAGACAAGCGTGTTGACAAAATATTGCTTCAGCAAGGATATAAAGATGCCGAAGTGTTTTACGGTCCGATAAGTATTTGGCTGATAACATTTGTTGGTTATCTACTTGCTCCGGCATTGGGATTGCTTATTGGATTGATCACTAATCCCTGGATACTTTTGTTATTGCCTTATCTATTTATCGCTTATCTGTTCAATGCCCGGCATAGTAGCAGTCTTGCAATTGCTGCCGGGAAATGTTGTATCATCAATCCCAATTGGCCGTTCCGAAAATTTATAGCAATTGATTTGAAAGCTATTGAATCGGCAGGGGTCAAGAAGTATCATAAAAAGTGGATGGTGGTGTTTGCTTTTTTTGGATCGAATTATATAGAGATAAAAACAGATGAAGGTGTTCAACGTTTTTATTGCGCTAACCTGGAAGCGGATGCCTACGATGAAAACATGACCGAAAAAACAATCGAGGATTTCCTGTATGCCCTGGAACGTGCCGGTATTCCAGTACAAATGAACCTGGAATACAATTAGGGAAAAACGTTTGCAAGAAAGCTCCCGCTTTTAAACAATACTTTTCTATAACCCCCTGTAATTACATATTTAGCGAATTTTGAATACATTTGCAGGGATGGCCAAGTGCAAAGGATCATTGATTTTGCTTTGAACAACTAATCATGAGGAAAAATTTACAAAAGACCTTTTTATCATTGCTTGCTTTGGGAAGCCTGACCTTAACCGCCCGGGCCCAAACGACTTACCTGGACCCCGGTAGCGCGGAATATCACCTGGCCGATCGCCTGGAAACGAAAACCGGCATCCTGAGCACGGATTTCAATACCGCTATGCAACCCTTATCCCGTAAGGCTCTGGTGCGTTATTTAGGGGACTTAGGCCGCGACGCACGGGTCGGGCGTTTAACAACCAACAGTATAGATGAATTCAATATCAACCGGGCGATCAGCATCAGCGGCGAATGGCATGAGAACGCTTCGGGAGAGTCAGGTTTTATACGATCTAAAAAGCCTGTCCTGAAATATTTTTACCAGACCCAAACGGACCTGGTAAATGTGGAAACGGACGATTTTTTTCTCTCAGTGAATCCTGTTTTATACCTCCAGGCAGGTTATGATGTGAGCGATGAAAGTGTCCGTTATATTAATACGAGGGGGCTGGAGCTAAGAGGGCGCATAACGGACCGGGTTGGTTTTTATACCATGCTGGCCGATAACCAGGAAAGAATACCGGGTTATCTGAATAGCTGGGTAGGAAGGCATAGGGGCCAATTCCCGGGTACTCATTACGCAGCGAAAAACGGCGAGACTTTTGATATTTTCCTGGCCCGTGGTTATGTGGACTTTGCCCTGGTGCAGGATCACGCGACGATCACCTTCGGATACGATAAACAACAGGTGGGTTTCGGGATCAGGAGCCTGGTATTATCTAATAACGCGGCCCCTGCTACTTTTGTACGCTTAAGAGCCAACTGGAAAAAGCTCTTTTATGAAAGTGTGATCCTGGAGCAGATCGCTAATAATGAAGTAAGACAAACCGCAGGTGACGGTTTATTGCCTAAGCAATACGCCGCAGTGCACCAATTAAATTATGTACCCACTTCCTGGTTGAGCATAGGTATTTTTGAAAGCACTGTTTTTTCAAAAGGGAATAAAATGCCGGCAGGTATTTTTGTACCGGTAATAGGTTATCAAAGTATTGTGCACCAGCTCAATGATGATGCCCGTAATAATGCCTGGGGCTTGCAATTCAAGGCGCTGCCTGTAAATGGAGTCCAGCTTTATGGCCAGGCTTTCCTGGACAAACTGGACGCGGGGAGCATCGGGCAGGGATCCTGGAAAAATCAATACGGAGTGCAACTGGGATTGAAGTATTATGATGTGGCCACGCTGAAAAACCTGGACGGGCAATTGGAGTTTAATGCGGTACGGCCGTTTACTTATGCGCCGACTGCCGATAGCGCGGCTGCCTTTGCCCATTACAATCAACCGATGGCCCATCCTTTGGGCAATAATTTTATGGAAGTCATTGCCCGGCTCAGGTACCAGCCCGCGCCCCTATGGACCATTGAAGGTCGTGGCGTGTATGCGGTATATGGCGATAACCCAGCTGGTACTTATGTGGGCTCCGGTATTTATCAGTCGGCCACAAACAGGGCTTTTGCTAATAATAATGAATACCCCATGTTGACGGGTACCCAAAGAAAAATGATCTGGGGCAATCTTAACGGAGCTTATGAGTTAAGGCCTAACCTGTTTTTAGAAGCTGGTGGTATCCTTACCTTAAGTAACGAGGAGCAGCCCGCAACAGCCAGGATTTACGGTTATGGCGGATTGCGCTGGAATATTTCAAGAAGTATTTATGATTATAAATAGCAAAACGGATCAGGTACCACCTGATCCGTTTTGCATTATTTCGTTTGTTGCATAGGCTAATCTAAAATCGCCCGAATGTCATCCTGATTTTATCGAAGGATCGACGAGTTTAATAAGATAAGCGTTTCGCGTTTAAATATTCTATTATTACTTTGTTTGCTTATTCAGCCAGTCCAAAATAGTTTTCATTGCGGCAGGTGAAAAAGTCTGCTCGATTGAGCTGTATTCCTGTGGCATACCCGTTTGGGCTTCCTGGAACAAGTGATTCAGGCCTTCAAGCTCCAATACCGTTGCCTTTTTATTGTTTCCTTTTTCAAATGCGCTTTTTAAAGCAGGGATATTGAATTGAGGTAATACCTGGTGGTCTTTAGCGCCGATCAGGGCCAGTGCCGGGATCTTTATTTTGGCCAGGTCAGGCTGTGGATCGTATTGGATAAAATAAGTCATCCACGGATCAGCAACGGCCTGCAGGTAAGTATTAATCACGCTGTCCTTCGTTGCTCCTGGCTCATGTGGCAATCTTCCTTCCTTAAATTCATTGTTGAGGTAAAGTCTTAATTTCTGTTCTGTAACTTTAGGGTCTTTATCGCCGGCATTGATAATATCATAAATGTTCTTGTTGGAAGTTAAAGATTTTTGAACCGTAGAATCAGGAACACCGCTGGCTTTCGCAATCAGCTCCTGCTGTTGTAACAGGATCTGGTCGCCCCGCAAACCGGGCCCTGCCAGCATCACGATATAAGCCAGTTCTTTATGCACTGCCGCAAGCTTGGTAGCGATCAGGCCGCCTTCGCTATGGCCCATAATGCCGACGCGTTTTTTGTTGACCTCCTTCCGGGTTTGCAAAAACTGTACCGCCGCCCAGGCATCGTTAGCAAAGTCAGCGCTGGTAGCCCCCTCGAATGCACCGCCGGATTGCGCTACGCCGCGGTCATCATAACGTAGCACTGCGTAACCATTGCGGGTAAAATAGTCGGCCAGCACCAGGAATGGTTTATGCCCGAGCAGTGTTTCGTCGCGGTCCTGCGGGCCGCTGCCGCTTACCAGCACGATTGCCGGGAAAGGGCCTTTACCTTGTGGTAAAGTCAGGGTACCGCTTAACTGTATACCGGCAGCCTTATTATCAAAGCTTACTTTTTCTTCCTGGTAAGGAAATGGCGGTTGCGGTTCCTGTGGGCGGTTATTTTTTAGGGTTAATGTTTTGCTGAGGTCCAGTTCAAAGGACTGCCCGCGTTGGGTAAAGCTGCCTTTGATATGGTCAGGGTCAAGCAATGCGCCTTTATAAACCAGCTGTATCTCGGTTATTTCAATATAAATGCTATCCTTATTAGTACTTACAGATTTTACAGGAATACCTTTGGCGCCCTGGTTGGGGCTGTCCATGGTAGCTTCCAGTTTCCCGTTATTATCCTTGATGTTGAATACCAGTCCCAGTTCCATAGTCTGTATTTTCAATAGGCCGGACCAGGCTCCTTCAAATTCTTTTTGAGCGACGGCGCTCTGCGCGGCAATGAATAGCAGTAGCGACAAACAATATTTCTTCATCTATTAAAATTATAACATTACAAGCCTTCAAAAGTACTGGCTTTATTTCTTTTTAAACGAGGCTCCCTGATTTAAAGTTTTTATATGAAATAGATTTTATTTAATTTAAAACTAAATTCCAATAGATTTTGACTATATTATTACAAAGGAATGCGATAGGCAAATGCAATAACTTGGTTTAACTTTGCACCCGTAAAAGAAAAATCAATAACGTTTAAAAATAAAAACAAATGGCTTTAGTAGGTAAAAAATTCCCGAATCTTGCAGTAGACGCGATGTCTGAAATGGGTGACACGTACAGGATCAATGTATTAAAAGAGGCAGTAGATAACAAGAAAAAAGTATTGTTATTCTGGTACCCGAAAGATTTCACTTTTGTATGTCCTACAGAATTGCACGCGTTCCAGGCTGCATTAGGTGAACTGGAAAAAAGAAATACAATCGTTATCGGGGCTTCCTGCGATACGCCTGAAGTACACTTCGCATGGTTAAACACCGCGAAAGATAATGGCGGTATCGAAGGGATCACTTACCCGCTTCTGGCAGATACACATCGTTTATTAGCCCAGGAGTTGGGTATCCTGGATGCGGAATACAGCATGGATGAAAATGAAGAAATGGTTTACTCAGGTGGTAATGTACCTTTCCGTGCTACTTACCTGATCGACGAAGAAGGTAAAGTATTCCACGAAAGCGTAAACGATATGCCGGTAGGCCGTAACGTAAACGAATACTTACGTTTGATCGACGCTTACGCGCACGTTCAAAAACATGGTGAAGTATGCCCTGCAAACTGGGAAGAAGGTAAACAGGCGATGAACGCGAACCGTGCCGGTGTAGCGGAATACCTGAGCCAAAACTAATTGGTAATGCCATAGTGTTCCCGACACTTGGTGTCGGCGCACTATGGCTTTTTTATATCTGTTACTCAAGGAAAAATTCAATATATGTACCAGGAACTTACAGAAGATAATCTCCAGGAGATTGTTAACAGCAATGATAAAGTAATGGTTCAATATGGCGCTACCTGGTGTGGGAATTGCCGTATCATGAAACCGAAATTCAAGAAACTGGCCACAGAAAATGAAAACGTGGTTTTCGTTTATGTAGACGCGGAAAAAATGCCCGCTTCCCGCCAGCTGGCGAAAGTGGACAACTTACCTACCTTCGCGGCTTTTGAAAAAGGCGCTTTAGTGAACCAGGTGCAAACCAACCAGGCAGAATCTTTAAAAACTTTAGTCGATGAAATTACCCATAATTAGACAAGCCTATCAAAATGCCAGTCCTGAAAAGCTGGAAGCGGCATTAGAGGTATTGGAAGCGATCACGGAAGCCCGTGGCGTGAGCGAAGAAGAATTGAATGTGATCGGCGAGCTGATCACGAATATCTGCGGTGCTATGGAAGTACATGAAATGGTAAAATCCGGCATGCGTGAAAGCGAAGCCCTGAACGGCTTTGCACAAAAAGTAATGGGTTCTATTGATAAATAGGCCAAACCTGTTTATAGCTTTGATCTATGCGGGCATCAAAAATATCATCGGCAAAAACATAGTTTTATGAACCTTGGCTGCTGTTTTTTCGCTAGTTTTGTGCTATATTATTTAAACTAAGCATTATGTCGAACACTGGTAACATGATCATCAGTATATATACAGAGATGACTCCTAATCCCGAAACTATGAAGTTTGTGGCGAACAAACTGTTGTACCCGGGTAAGAGCATTGATTTTCCCGAAGAAAAAGACGCGGCACCTTCTGCTTTGGCGCAGGCGCTTTTCGCTTTCCCGTTTGTAAGAGGTGTTTTTATTGCCAGTAACTTTGTTACCCTTACTAAGACAGCGGATACAGAATGGGTAGAGATTATTCCTACCATTCGCCAGTTCCTGAAAGCTTACCTGGAAGAGGGTAAAGAGGTTATTAACGAGGAATTGGTACCTAAAAAAGAAAGTAAAGAAGAACAATTCTCCGATGCGGACGTTGATGTAGTGACCCGTATTAAAGAAATGCTGGAAAACTATGTAAAACCTGCTGTTGAAATGGATGGCGGTGCGATCACCTTTATTGGTTTTGATGATGGTATCGTGAAGCTGGCCCTGCAAGGTTCCTGCTCCGGTTGCCCTTCTTCTATGATCACCCTTAAATCGGGTATTGAAGGGATGATGAAGCGTATGATCCCTGAAGTAAAAGAAGTGATCGCGGAAAATATGTAATTGATAATAGGATTAAAATAGTATAAAGCCGGAGAAAGTTCTCCGGCTTTATGTTTTTAATCACACAGCTTGTCAATAAACAATACGCCGTTAATGTGATCATATTCATGCTGGAAAATGATATTGGTAAAATTGTCGGGCCTTTTGTGGCCGCTGAAACGCTCTTTAATAAAGCTGCCGTTCTCGTCGTAATAGCTTACTTCGATCCAGGCATAGCGTTTAGAATTTCCGCGGATGTCGGGGATGGATAGGCAGCCATCTCTTTCAAAACAAACCAGGCTATCGGAATGCGCGGTGATCCTGGGATTAATAGCTACCTGCACTTTCTGTTGCGGCTCGTCAATGCGGGTAAACAGGAAAATATTGCGGTTAATCCCTACCTGCGGAGCGGCGATACCGATACCTTCCTCGGCGTCCATGGTTACTTTCATACGTGCCAGCAGTTGGGCCAAATCTTTATTGCCTTTTATTTGCTTCAAGTCTTTCGAAGGTCTTCTCAAGATCAGTGAATCCTGTTTGTCAGCGATACTTAATACCCGGAACGTGTCCATTTTTTGACCTGCAGCGATCAGTTGCCGTTCTGCAGCATTAAAGTTACTTGTTGCACAGGAAGTACCAAGTATAAAGGGCAAGAGGACTGTTAAAAGTATTCTGAATTTAGACAAGTAGTGCATGGTATTTGAATTGTAGGGTCAAATATAAAGATAAATGGGGCCGGAATACAATTCTCCGGCCCCATTTATACCTTGTAAATATTTTTGTTACGGCTTATTCTGCCCCTGGTAGTTATACAGGAACACGAATTCAACCCGCCTGTTTTGCTTGCGGCCTTCTACTGTTTCATTGGAAGCGACCGGGTTCTTCGGACCAAAGCCCCAGGTGAAAATTCTTTTATTTTTTACTTCGCTATTCAGGAGGGCTGCTTTAGCGCTCTCTGCCCGTCCCCAGGATAGCTTTTCGTTCAGCTCCAGGCTGCCGGATGTATCTGTATAGCCGGTAATCAGGCAGCTTGTTTCAGGGTACTTATTAAGCACCTTGGCGATCTTTACCAATGTAGGTAAATACGTGGGGTTGACTTGTGTTGAATTGACTTCAAATAATAAAGCCTCCGGCAGTACTAATTTTACTTTGTCATCTTCATAAGTTACCTGTGCTTCCGGGAGTTCCCGTTTCAGCTCTTCATAGGCGGCTTTCATATTTGACCGCTGTGCTTTGGTCAGCGTTTTTTTAGATTTACAGGAGCTGGTTGTAGCTACTGTGCCTGCGATGAAAAACAGGCTGAATATCAATACTAAAACTCTTTTTATCAATACCATAATCCGTGTTTTGAAATTTGCTCAAAGATATGTGTTTATACTTTAATAATATCCGGGGCACAAAAAAAGGATTGGTTAAAAACCAATCCTTTTGATAGCGTATTTATTAATATTTTATGGGAAGATACCCAGCTCTTCATAGGCAACGCCTACTTTGTTGATGGCGCAAATAAATGCTGCGGTACGCATGTCTTCTACGCCCTGGTTCATTTTAAGGGCTTCCCGGATCTCATGGAAAGAGCCGATCATAGTGTCTTCCAGGCCGGAGTAAACCAGGTCTACCTCGTCCGGGCCGCGTAACAGCATTTTTCTTTCTGTTTCACCAATCCGTTTGCCGGTCAGGTTTTCTACATTTTTCACGATTTCCGCGTTCATGTTTTCGCTGAAGCGTTTTTCCATACGACCGTAACGGACGTGGCTTAAGTTTTTCAGCCATTCAAAGTAAGATACGGTTACCCCACCCGCGTTCAGGTACATGTCCGGTACGATGATCACGCCTTTTTTATTCAGGATATCATCCGCATCCGGTGTTAAAGGGCCATTGGCCGCTTCGCCAATTATTTTAGCCTGGATCTTGGCCGCGTTATCTTTGTGGATCACGGCTTCTAATGCTGCCGGGATCAGGATATCACAAGGTTGTTCCAGGGTATCGGCACTATTGGAGAAATTGGTAGCTCCCGGGAAGTCCAGGATAGCGCCGGTGTTTTTCCGGTGTGCCATTACATCTTCCAGGTCAAGTCCGTTGGCATCATAGATACCGCCTTCATATTCTGCAAGACCTACCAGGATAGCGCCTGCTTCCTGGAAGAATTTAGCAGCATAGTAACCTACGTTCCCTAAACCCTGAACGATGATCTTTTTACCGGCTATACCTACGGGTAAGCCTACTTTAGTCATTTCTTCCTCAACATTGCAGAGCTCACGGATACCGTAGAATACTCCTAAACCGGTAGCTTCGGTACGGCCTCTTACGCCGCCTTGCGCGATAGGTTTACCGGTAACACAGGCCTGGGCGTTTAATTCTCCGGGATAAAGAGAAGCATAGGTATCTACGATCCAGCTCATTTCTCTTGATCCGGTTCCATAATCCGGGGCCGGAACGTCAATACCAGGGCCGATGAAGTTCTTTTTTGCCAGTTCAGAAGTGTAACGGCGGGTGATCTTTTCTAATTCAAATGGCGTGTATTTTTTAGGATCGATCCGGATACCGCCTTTACCGCCGCCGAATGGTACATTGACCATAGCGCATTTATAGGTCATCAATGCTGCAAGCGCCATAACTTCATCCTGGTTCACATCCATGCTGTAACGGATACCGCCTTTACAAGGCAGTTTATGGTGGGAGTGCTGAACGCGATATGCTTCAATTACTTCGATGTCGTTACCTATCTTGACAGGGAATTTAATGCGTAAAATTGAGTTACAGGCCTTGATTTGTTCTAAAATACCTTTTTCAAATCGGGTAAATTTTGCAGCCTTATCAAAGTTGCGCTCAACTCCTTGAAAAAAGCTATAAGCTTGGTTTGTAGATGACATAAACTGTTTTATTGTTATTGGTTAAAGATTACTTCATATTGTGTTCTCTTTCCAGGCGCTTTATCTTTTTTTCCAGAGAAAAGAGGTAAACAATTATCCCAATAAAGATAGTAATTATCACTAAAATCACAATATAAATTTTGCCGTCTGCGCGAAATTTATCGGCCATAGCCGCCGGCGGGTTTTGAGCCAGTAAATTCAAGGGGAGCAGCAATAATGCCATTGCCCAAAGGCGCATTATTTTTTTCGAAATTGATTTGATCAGATTCATTTTTTTTACAATATTATTGGTACATTATTTTTTTAAATATCTATTTGAGTAGCAGGGCCGGAAATAATATCTTTTAAGGCTAAAAGTTTATAACGGATACCCAGCGTGGCAATCCAGATACCGAGCATAAACCAGCCGGCTACTGCTACATAGAATAAGGGTCTCATGGAAGGGGCCAGATCACTAAAGGCCGGGTTGCCTCCATTGCCGGGATGTAAAGATTCGGTAAGTCTTGGCAATACCATGATCAGGGGGATCATGATAAAAAAGGCGAAGATATTGAACACGGCAGCTATTTTAGCTTTCTTGTCATAGTCAGGCACCGCGGATCTTAATACCAGGTAAGCAAAGTAGATCAACAGGCTGATCGCGGAAGCCAGCTGTTTAGGGTCATTACTCCAGAATTCGCCCCAGGTAAACCTGGCCCATTCCATACCGGTAACCATACCCAGGCAACCAAACAAGACACCGACTTTTGCATATTGCTCACTATTTATGTCTTTCTTCAGGTCCTGCGTATTAAGGTAGCGGATGGCATGTACCATGCTGACACCAAACAGGAGCATCATACCAAACCACATCGGCACATGGTAAAATAAATTACGGATGGTTTCATTGAGAATATTCAAGGCCGGGACCGGCATCAGCAGACCTATAGTAAAGGTCGCGGTTAAGAGTAAAATACACAGTATTTTCCACCAGAGCTTACGCATAGCGTTTATCTATTTTTACAAATGAAGCAATTGGGCAAAGGTAACAACAAATCGGATTGCTTAAGTGGCCGAAAGTTTATAAATTTCATAATTACCTGCATTTGACATTACTATTTGTATAAGTCTGTACGGCGTTTATCTTTGCAGTATGATTACCCTGATCTCCGGTACCAATAGAAATGACAGCAATACGCTGAAAGTAGCGCAATATTATTATGAAATGTTGATCGAAAAAGGCATTGCGGTAAATTTTCTATCCCTGAAGGATTTTGAAGTACACTATAGAAGTAAAGACCTGCTGCAAATAGAAGAGCAGTGGTTGATCCCTTCCGATAAGTTCATCTTCATCATCCCGGAATACAATGGTAGTTTCCCGGGTATCCTGAAAACGATGATCGATCATACGGACATTCGTAAATGCTGGTGGAATAAGAAAGCATTGCTTACCGGGTTAGCTTCGGGGCGGGGTGGCAACTCGCGTGGCATGGACCACTTTTCCAATATCCTGCACTACCTCAAGGTGCATGTGCATTATAATAAGCTGCCGATCTCCAGGATCCATGAAGAATTAGATATCAATAACCGGTTTGCCCATACCGCTACGCAGGAGCTGATCAAGTACCAGATCGAGGATTTCCTGGCTTTTTAGGGGAAATAAAACCCTATTGGCTGACGTCGTAATTTTTACGGCGCAGCTCAAAATGCTTACCCAGGTATACTCTTCTCACTTCTTCATCTGCCGCCAGCTCTTCAGCGGTGCCTGATTTCAAAAGGCGGCCTTCAAACATCAGGTAAGCGCGGTCGGTAATAGAGAGTGTTTCGTTTACATTATGGTCAGTGATGAGAATACCGATGTTTTTGTATTTAAGCCGGGCTACAATGCCCTGTATATCCTCTACAGCGATAGGGTCGATACCGGCAAAGGGTTCATCTAAAAGGATAAATTTAGGGTTCACCGCAAGCGCTCTCGCGATCTCCGTGCGGCGTCTTTCGCCACCGCTCAATACATCACCCATACTTTTACGTACATGGGTCAGGCGGAACTCCTCCAGCAGGCTTTCTACCTTCATTCTTTGCTCCTGTTTGCTGAGTTTGGTCATTTCCAGCACGGCAGCTATATTGTCTTCTACTGACAGCTTCCTGAAAATAGAGGCTTCCTGGGGCAGGTAGCCGATGCCCATCTGGGCTCTTTTGTACATAGGTAGTTTGGTAATGTCTTCTTCATTGAGGAAAACCTGGCCCTCATCCGGCTTGACCAAGCCTACGGTCATATAAAAGGAAGTGGTTTTCCCGGCACCGTTCGGGCCCAGTAAACCCACGATCTCGCCCTGCTTTACCTCGATCGAAACATGATTGACAACAGTCCGTTTACCGTACCTTTTCACCAGTTCTGTAGTATGTATGCGTTGCAGCTCTGCGGTTTCCATCCGTTTTATATCATTAATATTTCAGCAAATGTACAAAAGAAACCAGGCCTGAATACAATATATGTTGCTAAAAAGTGGTTATGAATATATCAATTCAAACGAAGAATTCAATAAAAACTTATACTTTTGCCAGATGTTTCAAAGTAAAATTATGCGTAATACCCTTATTGGCCTTACTGTGGCCGCTGCTGCCGCATTTGCGGCGTGTACTCCCAAAACTAAAGTAGAGCCTTGTGTTGATGCTTCTGTTGCGGTTAGCCAGTCGGATTCTATTGCCTTAAAGAACTTTATTGATCAAAATAATATTGAAGCGACTTATGATAGCCGTGGATTCTATTACCGCGTGCATACCCTGGGTACCGGAAAAATGCCGGGTCAATGCGCCGGTGTAGTTGTGGATTATACCGGTAAGCTGACCAATGGTACTATATTTGACTCGGGCAATAATATAAGTATGGCGGTAAGAAACCTGATCCCGGGTTTTAGAATGGCAATGCCTTTATTTGGAGAAGGTAGTGAGTATTCGATCTACCTGCCGCCGTCCCTCGCTTATGGCAATGCAGATAACGGATCCATCCCGGGTGGTTCTATCCTGATCTTTAAGATCAAGTTAAACTCTATTACAGACGAAATTAAATAAAATAAAATGTTGAAATACTTTGTGAGTGCCATTTTTATGGTCAGTATATTTTTGTCTGCCGGTTGTTTTAAAAAAGATGTTTGTAGCCCTGTAAAGGAGGTAACACTGTCGGAGGAAGAAAAAGCCAGCCTGGACGAATTTGTAAACGAGATTGATACGAACGCTATCTATGACAGCAGGGGGTTTTATTATAGAATCGTAAAACCGGGCACCAGCAATAAGCCCGGGATCTGTTCGGATATCTATTCTAATTTTGAGTGTACCGATGGGGCCGGCTTTACTTATTTCCAAAGCGCCAACAACGCGAGCTATACGACTTTTGATCTGTCTGATCAGAATTATATCTGGCGATATGCTTACCCGATGATCGGGATGGGCGGCGAGATCATTGTCTATGCACCACCAAGCCTGAGGGAGGGCAATGATGTGTTAAAAGCGCCTATTCATGAAAATGCCAGCGTGCCTGCCGAGGGGAATGTTATGTATAAATTGATCCTTATGCGATATAATTAATTTCTTTTAATTATAGTAAAAAGTCCCGTAACAAATCATGTTACGGGACTTTTTTATAATTTAATCATATTAATATTCGATACAAACATTTTTAGGTTCGGTAAAGAAGCGTAAAGCTTCCCAGCCGCCTTCCCGTCCCATACCTGAATTTTTAAACCCGCCGAAAGGGGTTCTTAAATCCCGGAGCAGCCAGCAGTTCACCCAGATGATGCCACAATTTACCTGCTCTGAAAGCCGCACAGAACGGCTTACATCCTGGGTCCAGATGGTCGCCGCAAGGCCATAGTCTGAAAGGTTAGCTAAGCGGAGCGCATCGGCCTCATCTTTAAAAGATTGTAAGGTTACTACAGGTCCGAAGATCTCTTCCATATTTGTTTTACAATCAGGGCCAAGGCCTTCAATGACGGTTGGTGCGATGAAATAACCTTCCGCACATCTTCCTTCCGGTTGCAGGGCATATCCCCCGGCCAGGATCTTTCCACCTTCCGCTTCAGCAAGCGCTATGCAGGACATGACTTTGTCAAAATGCAATTTGCTGACCACAGCTCCTTGTTTTGAACCTTTTTCCAATGGGTCGCCAACATTAAGTTTAGCTACTTCAGCGAGGAACGCTGCTTTGAATTTTTCGTAAATCGATTCCTGTACCAGTATCCGGGAGCCGCAGAGGCAGATCTGGCCTTGATTGGCAAAAGAAGATTGTACGACCGTTTTCATCATTTTAGCCCAGTCGCAGTCTTCAAAAATGATGGCCGGGTTTTTACCACCCAGTTCCAGGGAAGTCTTCTTGAGTACAGAGGCGCATTTGACCGCGATATCTTTACCGGCCCTTGTGCTCCCGGTGAATGATACCGCTTTGATTTTGCTGTGTTCCACCATCGCCGTCCCGCAATGAATACCGTCGCCGTGCAGGATATTCAGCACACCATCCGGTAAACCGGCTTCTTTTGCGATATGACACAATAGATAGGCCGTCATAGGGGTTACCTCAGAGGGTTTGGCAATCACACAGTTACCTGCAGCCAGGGCCGGGGCGATCTTCCAGGTAAAGAGGTAGAGCGGCAGGTTCCAGGGTGAAATGCAGGAAACAATACCAATGGGTTTGCGTAAGGTATAATTGATGGCCCTGCCCGGCATGGCATGGCTTTCAGAAGCGAAATGCATCATGCTGCTGGCAAAAAACCTGAAATTTTCTGCAGCGCGTGGAATATCTACCCTGGTGCTTAAGGTTAATGGCTTACCGTTATCATTAGTTTCCGCCAGGGCGAAAAACTCCAGATGTTCTTCTATGAGTTCCGCTATCCTGTTCATTATCCTGAAACGGAACTCCGCGGTGGTTTTGCTCCATTCCGGGAAAGCCTGTTCCGCAGCGGCCACTGCCAGTTCCACATCTTCAGCCGTACTGTTGGGGATCTGGCTGTATACCTTTCCCGTAGCAGGGTTTATATTGTCCAGGTACTGGCCTTTTACCGGGTCGGTAAAGCGGCCGTTTATATAGTTCTGAATGAGTTCAGGGGTCTGTGTAATCATGCTACAAATATAAGCAATGCCGGGAAGTATTTATTCTTAGCAATTTAACAAGCCTGTATTTTATATTCCATTCAACAGATTCGAATTTATTGTACCTTCGTCGTCTTGTAAATTCAAAAATCCCCATTATTTATGAGTGCTAATCAGTATCCGCATGTACCTTATGGAAAAACGGTTCATGGACAGGAAGAAATCGATGCTGTAGTAGAAGTATTAAAGACCTCCACGCAGATGGGCAAGAATGTAAGGGCCCTGGAAGAACGCGTAGCGGGTTTATACGCCAAGAAATACGGTATAGGCGTAAATTCAGGCTCTTCCGCTTTATACCTTGCCGCTGACCTGTTAAATTTTGAAGCCGGTTCGGAGATCATTACCCCGGCCTTGACTTTTTCCACTACTGTAGCTCCCCTGGTAAAAAAAGGCTGGATCCCATCTTTTATTGATGTGGAAGAAGGTACTTACAACCTGGATGCCTCCAAAGTAGAGGAAATGATCACCCCAAAAACAAAAGCGCTCTGGATCCCTAACCTTATCGGGAACCTTCCGGACTGGAAAATGTTGCGCGAGATCGCGGATAAGCATAATTTATTTGTACTGGAAGACAGTGCCGATACCCTGGGTGCCGAGATTAACGGCGCTTCCAGTGGTCGCTATACCGATATGAGCACGACAAGCTTTTATGGCTCCCATATCGTTAACTGTGCGGGCAATGGCGGTATGATCTGTGTGAATACCGATGCTTTTTATGACAGGGGCCGCCTGCTGAGAAGCTGGGGCCGCAGTTCTTCTTTATTTGTTGAGTCGGAGGCGATCGAAAACCGCTTTAATGTTGAAGTGGATGGTATCCCTTACGATGCTAAATTCGTGTTTGAAGAACCGGGCTATAATATTGAACCTTCAGAATTAGGTGCGGCATTCGGCCTGATCCAGGTGGATAAGCTGAATGATAATATTGACAAGCGTACCCGTAATTATACCGAAATGCGTGCTTTCTTTGAGCAATATGAAGAGTACTTTATTTTGCCGCAACAATTGCCTGATTCCCGTACAGGATGGCTGGCCTTCGCGGTAACGGTAAGAGAAAGCGCTCCTTTCATCCGCAGAGATCTGCAGATCTTCCTGGAAAAAAGAAATATCCAGACCCGTACGGTGTTTACCGGTAACATTTTACGCCAGCCGGGCTTTAAAAATGTAGTCCACAAAGCTGCTAACGGCGGCTATACGGAAGCGGATAAAGTAATGCGTGGCGGGATGTTGATCGCTTGTCACCATGGATTGAATGAAGAACAGATCGCGCATATGAAAGCCAGTATTGAAGCTTTTATGAAAGAGTATGTAAAGTAAAGTTGTTAATGGATCTGATATTGGTAGCAATTACTGCTTATTTCTTTGGGAAAAAGGCAGAGCAGAAAGGATATGGGAGTTATCGTTACCGGGTAAGGCATGTTTGTGCCTGTATGTTTACGTATATGCTCGCAAGTTTAATTTCTTATAGCTTAAAAGAAGATATAATTATTGCGGGATATACAGGCCTGGTAGCTTTGATCGGTATTATTATTTACCGGTACCAGGTGCTTACAAACCTGGAGCCGAAAAAGCAACAATAAAAAATGGGTGGCAATTTTTATTGCCACCCATTTTTTATGTTTTTTAATTGATGCTATCGGTTTGCATTTCTTTATTTATTTTCTTCACCAAGCCCTGCAGCACGTTGCCAGGTCCTACTTCTGTAAAATGATTAGCGCCATCGGCGATCATATTTTGAACTGTTTGCGTCCAGCGTACCGGGGCGGTCAGTTGGTTGATCAGGTTTTGCTTGATCTGTGCCGGGTCAGTATAAGGTTTTGCATCTACATTTTGATAAACCGGGCATTGCGCGGTATTAAATGTAGTTAGTTCGATCGCTTCCCTTAATTCTTCCTGGGCAGGTTGCATTAACGGGGAGTGGAAGGCTCCGCCAACCGGTAATACCAATGCGCGTTTGGCGCCTGCAGCCTTTAATGCTTCACAAGCCTGCTCTACACCCTTTATAGAGCCCGATATCACCAGCTGCCCGGGGCAGTTATAATTAGCCGCTACAACTACTTCATTGCTGATGCCGGCTACGATCTCTTCTACCTTGGCATCTTCCATACCCAGTACCGCTGCCATAGTGGACGGGTTCATTTCGCAGGCCTTTTGCATCGCCATTGCTCTTTTGTAGACCAGCATCAGTCCGTCGGTAAAGTTTAATGCGCCGCTGGCTACCAGTGCCGAAAATTCTCCTAAGGAGTGCCCTGCAACCATTTCCGGTTTCAGGCCCGGTGTAGCTAAAAATGCGATTACTGAATGCAGGAATACCGCCGGTTGGGTTACTTTGGTTTGCTTCAATTCTTCATCAGAACCATTAAACATGATATCGGAAATACTGAACCCTAAGGTAGCATCTGCCTGCTGGAACAGCTCTTTTGCCTGCTCGTTAGCCTCGAAAAGATTTTTTCCCATTCCCGGGAACTGTGCTCCCTGGCCGGGAAATACGTATGCGTGCTTCATAATAATTATTTTCTTTTTTGTTTTATAGTTGTTTCACTTTAGCGGAATAAGCAGCCATCAGGTCATCTAAAGTGGTTTGGAAGGTAGGGGTTTCAATATTGCTGAAATAATCACCGTGGTTCATGATCTGCTCCAGCAGCCAATCCTGGGCTTCCATAGCGCCCAAAGCATAAGCATAAGGGGTATGGCTAAAGCTGACCATTTCATATACTGAATTAAAGATGCCGGCAAAACGTACGCCTAAATCTTTTTCGATCTTTTTTCTTTCGAGGAACTTCGGATCTGCAACTTTATCGCGCATTTCAATGAAGTTTTTAAGGGCAAGCTCTGCTACCGCATCTGCATTCGGTTTACGGGATTTCTGGAACTCCGGCAGGATGGTAGCCCAGTCCGCCCCGTATTGCTCCATTAATTCGTCCAATACCGAACAGTCTTCAAAACCGGCATTCATACCCTGGCCGTAGAAAGGTACGATGGCATGCGCCGCATCCCCGATCAGGCAGGACTGATCTTTATAAGTCCAGGGGTAGATCTTGGTGGTGATCAGTGAAGAAACCGGGTTATGGGCATAGTCTTCTAAAAGTGTAGGCATCAAAGGTACCGCGTCCGGGAACTGCTCTTTGAAGAATGCAAGGACTTCTTCCGAAGTTTTTACACTGTCAAAAGAGGGGCTGCCTTCAAAAGGAAAGAATAAAGTACAGGTAAAACTGCCGTCATTATTGGGCAGGCCGATCATCATATAATTATGCCTGGGCCATATATGTAAGGCATTTTTTTCCATTTGGAAATTACCGGCCGCATCAGGTGGAATACATAATTCCTTATAACCACTATTGATATAAAATTGCTGGAAATCGGTGCGGTCCAGGTAAGCCATATGCGTGCGCAGGGCAGAAAAAGCACCGTCTGCGCCAAACAGCAGATCGCATTTTATGGATTGAGTAGTGCCATCTGCTGCTTTAAGCTCAATGATGTTCTGGTGAACATCTACTTTGGTACAGGTTTGATTGAAATGGATATGAACGCCATTTTCTTCCGCGAGGTCCATTAGTTTTTTATTGAGCTCACCACGGCTTACGGAGTAGATAGCTTCCCCGTTTTTGCCATAGGCCTGGAATGCTGAAGTGCCATCGGCCTGGTGGAGGAAACGGCCGGGCATGGGAATAGCGATCTTTTCGATCTCTGCTCTTAAACCTGCCAGCTCTAATGCTTTCCAGCCGCGGGTACTCATTGCCAGGTTGATAGAACGGCCGGCCCCGATAGCAGCGGTTCTCAAATCCGGCCTTCTTTCATAGATCTCTACCTCATAACCTCTTTTGCGCAATAATATAGACAATACCGATCCTACCAGACCTGCTCCTAAAATAGTAACCTTTCTCATTATAAATTTAAATCCTGGTTGTTTTGGATTGCTAAGATACAGATATTGTCGGTAAATATAAATGTAACTACAGGGCTAATTTGAGAGGGTCATTTAAGTGATCGATGGCTATACATTTGGGGGCTGCTCTTAGCCGAGCTTCGCAGGACTATAAATAAAAGAGGGCCCCGCCTATGGCGGGGCCCTCTTTTATTTATAGAAAATAGTTTTAATCTTTGCTTCTTACAGCTACTACTTTGATCCATTCGTTCAGGACATTTACCGTCTCGTTCAGGTAAGCATCTTTCTTAAGACCATCGATCCATTTTTTATTTTTTTCAACGGATGCGCTGTCGATATTAATGCGGGACAGGTCCTCTTTGAGGTTGATCACCTGGAGTTTGGTTTTAGCACTGTCAATCTGCTCCAGTTTTTTAGCAATCGCTTCGCCTTCTTCCAGTTTCTTTTTAAACTTAGCAAAGTTTAAAGGATAGATATTGTTCTCCTGTTGCTCTTTCAAGCGGGTCGCCATTTGACGGGCAAGTACAAAAGTTTCGTTGGTTGCGGTACGTTGCTTGCTATCATTGTTCAGGCGGGCCAGTTCCGGTATCGCGTTCATATTGGTATACTCCGCCGGTTTGATTTTATCCCAAGGTAAGGCTGCCGGGTTTTTTCTTTCGCCAAATTCTTCCAGTAATTCGTAAGCATCCGGTAACAGGATATCCGGGGTAACACCTTTTAACTGCGTAGAACCGCCGTCTACCCTGTAGAATTTCTGGATGGTTAATTTTAAAGAACCTATACCTTCAAATCTTGCATCTCCATTCTTTGCTGCCATCCAGGCTTCGATGATCGCTTTCCGGGCATTAGGCTCTACAAAGGGATCCAGGGATACTACTTTCTGAACTGTACCTTTACCGAAGGTGCGGGCGCCGATAATCACGGCTCTGCCATAGTCCTGCATCGCAGCGGCAAGGATTTCTGATGCTGAAGCGGATCCGCCATTCACCATGATCGCCAATGGGCCTTTATAGATAGCTTCATCTTCATTGCTCGGTAAGATACTTACATTATTTTTGCGGCCTCTCACCTGTACTACCGGCCCACTACCTATGAAGATACCGGCCATTTCTACCACATCACTTAAGGAGCCGCCGCCATTATTTCTAAGGTCCAGGACGATACCGTCCACGCCTTCCTGTTTCAATTTGATCACTTCTTTCTTTACATCATCACCACTGGTACGGCCACCAGCCCCGTTGAAATTAGTATAGAATTCAGGCAGGTAAATATAGCCAATACGTTTACCGTTGTTTTCAATAATGTTTGATTTGGCAAAAGTGTCTTCTGTATCTACACGGCCCCGGGTAATACCGATCACCTGGCGGGTACCGTCTTCATGTTTCACATGCAGCTTAACGATAGTACCTTCTTTTCCTCTTATTAATTTAACTACATCATCAATTTCATAACCCTCAATATCAACCGCCGCTTTACCGCTGGATGCATCTTCTACTTTTTCAATGATATCATTCACTTTCAATTGGCCTTGCTGCCAGCTAGGGCTACCGGTAATGATCATAACCACTTTTGTCTGGCCCTCATCAGTTACCTGTAATTGTGCGCCTATACCGATAAAGTTGCCGGACATCATTTCTTCAAAACGCTTGCGATCTTCAGGCGGGAGGAAGTCAGAGTGCGGATCTTCAGCACTGGTGATCGCGTTCATGTAGATAGAAAAACGATCGTTCTCATTCATTTTATTCAAACGTTTGAAGTAACGGTCCTGCATTTTTTGTACAGACTCGCGGGCTTCTTTTTCTAAAACGGCATCTGCTTTTACTACATAACCGGTAGAATCTTTTGCTTTTTTATCTTCAGCTTTCTTAAGGTCTGCAAATTTCATCAGGGCCCTGTATTTCAAAACTGCGTTCCATCTTTCTTTTACACCCTCCGGTCCTTTGGCATAGCTCAGTTTTTTACCATCCAGTTGTATCTCATCATTCAGGTCAAAATTAAAAGGTTTGGCCAGGATGGGTTTATAATATTGCTCGGCCTCCGCTACTCTTTTCACAAAGACATTATTCAGGTCCTGGAAAAAGTCGGTCCTGCCCGCTTTTATCTGGTCATCAATATCGTTTTGATGCTTTTTTAAAAGGTCATAATCTTGCTGGTTCAGGAAACGTTTGTCATAATCCAGGCTTTCCATTACTTTGTCAAATACTTTCTTAGAAAAAGCATCATTGATCTCCTGAGGGGAATAGTGAGCCTCCTGCATTAACGCCATTACGGTTTGCTGAATAATAGCATTCTGGCCCTGGGGCTGGGCATAAGAGTTGATATATCTGAATGAAAAGAAAGCCAGTAAGGCTCCGCAGATCACCGATGGTATCAAAATTTTGGTCTTCATAAATTCGAACATGTTCAAATATTAATAATTCATAAAATGTAAAAACTACTGTAGCGGTGCTAGAAAAACGCTACAAAGCCTCACAAATGTAGGCTAATTTTGAGTTAATAAAACGACAAAATATATGTGTAAATAAGATTAACTAAACGTTTATAAATTTCAGCTTTTCGGTCTTTTAAAGGTTGACACCATTGTTCCCAAGCAGTTTTATAAAGTCTTCTTCATTCAATATATTTACCGTACCCAGCTTTTTGGCTTTCTCCAGTTTAGAGCCGGCATCGGCACCCACGACCAGGTAATTCAGTTTACTGCTGACGCCACTAAGGATTTTACCGCCCAGGGATTCCACCTTTTCCTCGGCATCGTTTCTTTTAAACTGGCTTAAAGAACCGGTAAACAAAAAAGTCTTTCCAGAAAATGCCCCTTCAGTATCTGCAGCGCTCTGGTGTGTGTTTTTGAGGTTAATACCTAATGCATCAAGTTCCTCCAGCAAATGGATATTATCTTCATTGGAAAAGAACTCGACTATGGATTGTGCCACTTTCGGTCCTATATCTTCCAGGCTGCATAATTTTTCTTCATCCCAGTCTTTAAACTCCCGGATGTCTGTTACTGCTTTTGCTAAAGTTTTAGCCGTCGTTTCTCCTACATACCGGATGCCTAATCCATAAATAAGCCGGTGCAAAGCTTGCTGCTTGCTGTTTTCTATCGCAGACTTTAAATTCTCTATGGATTTGGCGCCGAATTTATTGAAGGTGCTTATCGTATCAAAGTCCAGGCGGTAAATATCCTGGATACCTTTAAGCAGCCCGCTCTCAAAAAAGCGTTTAATATTGGCATCGCCCAGGTTGCGGATATCCATGGCGTCCTTACTGGCAAAATGGATCAGCCTTTCTACGACCTGAGCGCTGCAGTTGATATTGACACAACGCCAGGCTACTTCACCTTCCGTTTTCACCAGTTCATCGTTACACACCGGGCAATGGCTGGGGAAGAGGATCACTTTTTCAGTCCCGTCCCTTAATTCCGGGAGGGATTTTACAATATAAGGGATTACATCACCGGCTCTTTCAACCAGTACAGTATCTCCGATCATCAGGTCTTTTTCCCGGATCACATCTTCATTAAATAAAGAAACGGAACCTACGGTAACGCCACCGATATGGACCGGTGCGATTTTGGCCACCGGGCCGATGTTACCGGTACGGCCTACCTGGAACTCTACTTTTTGCAATTTACTGGTAGCCTGCCTTGCTTTGAATTTATAGGCCATGGCCCATCTCGGGTGATGTGAAGTTTGGCCCATTGTTTCCTGGTCGGCCAGCAAGTCAACCTTTACTACCATACCGTCTATTTCAAAAGGAAGCTCATCCCTGCGGGCTTCAAACGCCTCGCAATGCGCGATTACCGCGTCAATCGAATCGGTGCGCAGCATGTCTTTTACCGGCGTGGCAAAACCCAGTCGGTCCAGCCATTGAAGGGCTGAATAGTGGGAGTGTAATACCTGGTCATCCTCTCGCTGATTCTGATTGGTGTGGTAACTGATGTTGTATAATACGGCATGAAGCCCTCTTTTCGCTACTTCTGCCGGATCCTGGATCCTCAATGTCCCGGAAGCGGCATTACGGGGGTTAGCTAAAACAGAAAGGCCCGCAGCAATTCTTTTTTCGTTGATGGCTGTAAATACATTTTTTTTGATGATCACTTCGCCCCGGATCTCTATACTTTGTACCCCCTTGTCGGCCAGGTTGGCGGTTAGCGGTATGGATTTGATCTGCCGGGCATTCATCGTAATGTCATCGCCAAATACACCATCGCCACGGGTGGCAGCTCTTTGAAGCCGGTTGTCTTCGTAATACAGGGAGATACCGGCGCCATCATATTTAGGTTCTACGGTATAGCTGATCCTATCCTTACCCGCAAATACTTTACATTTCCGGTCCCATTCTCTTAAATCATCAGCATTGTAAGAATTCTCCAGGCTCAGCATGGGCACATAGTGGGCCACGGTTGCAAAGGATGCGTTTAAGCCCTTTGCCACTCTTTGAGTCGGAGAGTCTGCCGTAATCAGTTCAGGATGGGCTTCTTCTGTGATTTTTAAAAGTTTAAATAATTTATCATATTCCTGGTCGGCAAGCACGGGATCATCCTGTACATAATAGCGCCAGTCCAGGTAATTAAGTAATTGTCTTAATTCAGGGACATTGCTGCTTTGTATGGATTGACTATTTGCTAAAGAAAGCAAATAGGGGAGGATTAATCTTAGGGCTTTTTCTTCTTCGGCTGCGTACATTGTAAATGAGATTATAGCCGCAAGTTACAGCAAAACATTATTTGTTGCTTTGGGCACGTTTAAGATAGGATTGATATACTTCCACCTTAATTATTGAAACATTTTAAATTTGAATCTACCTAAGTTCAATTTCGGTAAGATAAAATCAACATTTAATTATAAATATTATCTTCGCCAGTAGAAAAATCGTCTGATTTAAAAAAATACTGCTCCGTAAAAAACAAATATGACAGCTAAAATATATAGACATCTACAACTTATTTCTAAGTTATGTATGAAATTTGGAACAATCAATGGCTGCAAAATATATTTGAAATGCACTTATGGAAATCCTACTAATTTGAAAGTCAAAGGCATTAAATATCCTTTGCATTTAAGGAAGCAGACTTCTGATATTCAAACTTTTTATCAAATTTTCCTGGACAAAGAATACGATTTTAAAACTAAATATGAGCCCAAAGACATAGTTGATGCTGGTGCGAATATTGGTCTCTTTGCAATTTTGATGAAAAATAGGTTTCCCAATACTAATATTATTTGTGTCGAACCTGATCCTGAAAATTTTAAAATACTTGAAAGTAATACGAGTAGATATAGTGGAATCAAATGCGTAAATGGGGGTATTTGGAACAAATCTACATCGCTAAGAGTATTTGACAAATTCGATAGTGGCAAGTGGGGATTAGTTGTGGAGGAAGACCAAGTAAATGGGAATATAAAAGCGATAACCATAGATGACATAATGAACAATCATAATTTAAGTAAAATTGATTTACTTAAAGTTGATATTGAAACGAGTGAAAAAATTTTGTTTTCAAGCAATTATGAAAATTGGTTGCACAAGACAACAACGCTTGTGGTTGAGCCTCACGATTGGATTGAAGATGGATGTACACAGCCGGTAATAAATGCTGTAAGCAATTGTTTCGATAAATATAATTTAGTTATTTCTGGAGAAACAATAGTTTTTAGCAGGCATTCGCTTACCCTATAATAAGTCAAAAATGTTTAGTTATATAGTTACAATAATTATTCCCTGTTACAATATGGGTCTTTTGCTTCTGGAGACGCTTGACAGTGTAAATAAGCTTGTCGACCCATCAGTGCATGAGGTATTGATTATTAATGATGGAAGTAGCGAAGCGGAAACATTACGGGTACTGGATAGCCTGAGGGACAAGTATACGATAATTGATCAGGCCAACGGGGGGTTGTCAGCCGCGCGTAATACCGGAATTCGTGCAGCAAAGGCCGACTACCTGATATTCCTGGATGCAGACAATTTACTGATGCCAGGTTACCTGCAACAGGGGCTAGAGATATTGGAGCATCATCCTGACATTGACATAGTCTATGGAGAATCTTATAAATTTGGAGCCGAGTCGGGCAGGCTGCTCACTAAAGAGTATAGCCTGCATACCTTAATGACTTATAATTATATTGATGCCTGCTGCCTGGTAAGAAAGTCCTTGTTTGAAGATTTAGGAGGATTTGACGAGCAGATGAAACTGGGTTATGAAGATTGGGAAATGTGGATGAGGGCAGGTATTTCCGGCAAAAAATTTCACTATTTAAGAGATATTGTATGTCAGCATTATCGTGTCAGGAGCAATTCAATGGTAAGATCAATCGATAAAAGTAAAAGTTATGAAATTGAACAATATATTCAGGATAAGCATAAGCATATTGTTGATTTTACCGGAGTAAGTGATTTTTATTATAATAAATTCAGTAAAAGCCCATTGGGATGGACTGCAAAATTGTTTATTCGTAAATTTTTGCCCCGGTATTATAACCATTTGGTGAAGAAAGGAAGGCTAAGGCAAAATTTATGATTGGAATTTTCCTTTCCACTTTTTAAATTATTGGTGGAGTAAGGCCAAGAGACGATGAATGTTGTATAAATACCCCGGCATTTAAACAACATTCTTTTCTTTCCGGGCTACGAATACGAAGTTTAAGGTATTATGCTCTTTGTCGTGGCTGCTTAATCTGTCCAAAGTACTAAAAATAAGGTTGAGCCAAACTTTGCCTAATGTGGCCCGGAAAAGAATATTTTTTACTTTTGACAGAATGCTAGGATGTTTGGGCTTTTCTGTAAAGGAGAGCATCAGCATTTGTCCGGTCAGCGCCCATTTCCCGCCATTCGCTTTGATATATACTGGAGTCAGGCCTACTTCTCTCATTAATTCTGTTAAACCATATTTGGTAAACCGGAAAAAATCATAAGGTTCTTCATGGTGTGGCCATGTCATAGGTAACGAACCGATGATGTATCCGTTGGGTTTTAATACTCTGCTAATTTCAAAAAATGCCTTTTTGTGATCATAAACATGCTCTAAGACTTGTGTACAGAATACCGTATCCATCGAGTTGTCTTGAATTTTCAGGTCGGTGGCAGGACAAATGATATCTACGAGCTTTAAGCTGGATTGTTCTATATCACAACCGATGTATTGGGTGATGTCTTTTGGGAAAAAAGAAAGGTAAGGCTTATTGCCGCAACCAATATCTAATACTGTTCCTGATGCATAGGTATTTATTGCAGATTTAAGGTCTGGAATCAGAAATTTGTAAGCGATATAATTGGGATCGAAGATACTTACCGAATAATCTGTTCTCCGTGCTAAAAGTTGTTTTTGCTCATTCATTGTGCTACTATAAAACCTTGTAAAAATAGGGTTTGTTACGGAGGATTGTGAAAAAATATTTCCAGATCTTTAATACATTACCTGAGAATCCTCTAAAATGTTTTAGTTGATTACGTGCGGTAAACAGCGTATGTATTAGGCCACAGATAAAGAAAACCGGAATGGAGAAAGTGTACATACTGAGCATAAATAAAAACCAGCCTGAGCCGAATTCTTTGCGAATGCGGACCATATTAGAAAGAATCAGTTGTTTTCCTTTCTGGTCGTAGAGTGCATAGTAGCTATTATCGGATCCTCCGAATGCTTCTGTAGCTAAAGCTCCTACAAGGTGTGTTATTTTATAATTGCCGTATACACATAGCTGGCCATACTTACGCAGCCTGCTGCAAAATTCTGCTTCTTCTGAGTAAAGAAAAAAATCTTCATCAAAACCTCCGGTAGCATCAATAGCCGATTTCTTTATCATCAGGAAAGCACCATTGATCCAGTCTACAATTACTTCATTTCCAGGTTTATCGCTGTGAGGTTTTTTTACCCCTGCGATCATACCTGCAAATTTTACCATATTACCAATATAAGGTAAGGGTAGTAAATAATTCAGTCCCCCCTTCATTGCATAGTTCCCTGAGATCTGGAAACTGCCATCTTCATGTTGTAGTTGTATGCCACAGGCTACATAAGCAGATCGCATAAATTCCTGGTAGCATAGTTCAATGGAATGGTCGAACACGATACAATCCGGGTTTAATAAAAGAGCAGCATCGCCTTTCATGATTGAAAAAGCTTTGTTGTTAGCCCGGCCAAAACCACTATTATAACCCATGTCTACCCAGGTTACAGGTTTGTCTAAGGTATTAAGCAGTTGCCGGGTTACTTCATCTTCAGCGTTATCAATGATAATGATTTCATAAGGTATATGCGTGGTATATTTTATAACACTATCCAGGCATGTTTTCAGCACCTCTTTTCCGTAATAATTGACAATGATGATAGAGAGCATGTTATTTTCTGAGGATTCTTTTTTTGAGGATCAGTAATAAGTCATTCATTTCTTTTGAGATATTAAAATAAACGACAGGTACGGCATAGAGTACAATAAATACAAGACATTTGAAGAAAATATCTACAAAGGGATTTTCAAAGTCGGGCAGGCACAAGGTAATGATAGTAGCCACAGTGCCAATCAGCATTACTAATGGAGTTTTGCCGGTATAAGGCTGTATTTTAAAATATTTATAGATTGCAGCTGTGCGCAGCAGGCAGAACATTAACAACATAATTGCCTGGCCAAAAGCGGCTCCCAGTAAAGGGTCCCATTTAATGAAAATTATATTGGTGGGAATGGAAAGTACAACTATAAATGTAGCAATAAAAAAATCTGTTTTCCAATATTTAGATAAGGCTAGCAGCGTGTCATTCATGCCCATAGAGAGTTCTATAAGTTTGGCAGTACCTACGATCAGGAAGATATTTATGGCAGGATGAAAATCCTTACCCTTGCTGAAGTAAATAATGTCTTCAATATTCGGAAAGATAAGGCCAAACAGGGCAAATCCCACAATTAGTAAACTAAGAGAGGCTCCCTTCTGCATACGGGCCACTTTGTCAATATCATTGTGCAGGAATGCTTCAGAATAGGTGGCGCTAACTATGCCCCGCATACCTCGTAGAGGTATATCAAGCATGGTAACCATAAATATTGCAATCGTATATATACCTACATCATTCAGGCCCTTACTACTAATGCCCGCAATTAATATTCCATTCAGCGCAAAGGGTAAAACGGAAATCATTACGCTTGAAAAATGAAAAAGAGAAAAGCTGATGATTTTACGATAGATTTTTTTCGTAAGCGAGCTAATGTGAAAATTTAGCTTTATGCCGTCTTTATATGTGATTAGGATGATCATTGCAATTACTGAAGGCACATACATAAATGAGAAGATCAGGAAAAAAGTATCAATATCAATTATGTGAAAAATGTATAACAGGATAGCAATGGTCTGTACGAGTCGAAATCCAATATCCTTAATCAGGTTTCCGGCAGCAGTACGCTTGAGCATATAGCTAAAGCCTTCCATTTGCAACATCATAAGTAAAGAAACAGTTAGGGGGATACTTAGTAAGAAGTACTGTGCAAAAAGCGGAGATTTTTCTGAAAACTTTAAAACAATCAAGTCTTTAAATAAGAGGAAGCCCACCGTAATAAAGATACAGCCAATAAGGCCAACAGACAACACAAGAAAGGGCAGGTCGTTTTTTTCTCGTCCCAGGCGTGCTTGGTATAGAGGAAAGAACTTGAGTAGCGCATTGTTCGTACCAAAAGTTGCCATCATGGAGAACAATACAGACACATCTCTGAAAATACCAGTAAGACCATACTGATCTAGATCAAGGTATTTCGTATACAACAACAGTGTATTAGCTGCACCAATCGCAAATCCTATAAAGATATATATGGAAGAATAAATACTCTGCTTCCTTACTACACCCATTTGCCTGTGATTTGAAAATTAAGTTTTAAAAAAACGGTAAATGTACCATAAAATAGGGCATGGCGTATCACTGTTTGACTTTCTTCAGTTTTTTAATAATAGACTCCCGCTCATGCTCTGTGGCGATTTCTTTTTTGAGCGCTAACTGGTACATCTCTTCTGCTTTGGCCTTGTTGCCCTGGTTACTGTAGTAATCGCCCAGGATCCGGTAAGTATCGTAATATACCGGGTTGGAAAACATAAAGCTGTCTGTATTGAAAGTAAAGGTATGGTCATAGTCATACATGAAACTGTTTTTGACAAAGCGGAAGTATTGATACCCTTTGTAAGCCGCGCTGTTCAAAAAGGTATCTGCCGCAATATTCAGTTCATTATGGGCAATGCTGCCTTTAACCGGGAGAGCATGGTCCGCAAATACCTTTTTCAGATCGTAACAGATATAGGCCCCCAGCTGCCATGGACTGCTGCTGACCCAAAAACGGAGGCTGTCCGGCTGCATAATAATAGAGTGATGGGCGATGAGCTGGTTAATGGCCTTTTCATTACCAAGACCGATGTCACTGTAGTTAAGTCCGTGCTGATCTCTTAAAATAGTTGCCGCTTCCTTGGGGTCTAAGGGCATATGTTCCTGAAGGAGCTGTTCCAGGTGCTTCTGCCGGTAGACGGAAGCACTTTTCTCCTTAGCTTCCATATTGCGGGCCAGGGCGCCGAGCTCAATGCCCTGGAAATGATTGGTACTGGTGATCACATTGTCAGAAGGATAGACAATATCCATTTTATTCGGCGTCTTTTCAATGAGGATGGCTTTTTTATCCTGCGCCGATCCTACTAAAAAGCTTTCGCTGACAAACATTTCCCGCGATTGCGCGATCTTTATCGCTTCATTAATGTTTTGGGCATATTGCAAAATCTCCCGGGCTACAAGAGATACCGGGGTCGCGGCACCCCAGGGTATTTCAGAAGGGGCCGCATTGATAGTAACGGTCAGGCCTTTGTCATTCATGCCGGATACCACACCTGTAAATCCGCCCCAGGTAATATAAGCGAAATTATGCCCGGTGCTCGGGGCTACAAATTCAACGATTTTGTTGGCGGCAAAGCCATCACCCACCCAGAAGTCGAAATTCCTGCCCAGTATAAGGCTGCCATCGGCACTATGCTCCCCCCATACGCCAAACGAGGTACAGCCGACCAGCATCATATTTTGCAAGGCATGGCCCACATCATGTGCCGCATGGTAGTTCAGTATCCTGGAATAATTGGTGCCTACCCATTGAAAGCTGTCTGTCGAGGCCGATTTCGAAATGCCATAGATTTCTTCTTTATATTCTTCTTTAACGTGATCGGAGAGGTCCCGGTTGACGAAACCTATGACATACTTCAGGAATTTCAGGTATTTGGAAGACGGGATCATGGTCCTGATCTGGTCGGTGAACGCGATTTCCTGCGACTGGATCAGGAATTGGCTCAATTTGCCCGCTTTACGGCCTCTTTCATAAGGTTCCCCGCTGATATACATTTCATAAAGGCCATATTCATTCTTACTGATCCAGTTATCACCCAGGGTATGAATGGAATCTGTAATCGTAACCCCTCCCGGCTCTCTTTGGGATTCATTATTAATTTCAGGCGGTGTCGCATCAGAAATATTATATATATATATAGTCAGGGCTGTCAACAGGACGATGATTACCGCGACTATAATTAAAAACCACTTAAGTATTTTCTTCAACAGGTTCATGCTTCCTTGCTTCAGCTTATATAGAGGAGCTCAAAGGTACGCTAAACTGGATAAATATAAAGGTAATCAATAGTTAATGAATATAGAGATTGTTGTAATATGGGCTGACAATATTTGGGCCTGAGTTGACAGTGTGACAGTTTTGATTGTTTAATGCTGTCAATCCATCAAAAAATTAAATTGGGAATATTTTTTGATAAGTAAAATGAAAAAACAAACTATAATTTATGATACAGGAAAAAGGTACTATTTCGATCCATACGGAGAATATCTTCCCCATTATTAAAAAGTTTTTATATTCCGATAATGAGATCTTTTTGCGCGAGCTGGTCTCCAATGCGGTAGATGCAGTTCAGAAATTAAAGCGCTTATCTTCCTTAGGTGAAGTTAAAGGAGAGATCGGTACCCCTGATGTGCAGGTGAGCGTAAACAAAGAGGCAAAGACCATTACCATTTCGGATTCCGGTATCGGTATGACCGCCGAAGAGATCAAAAAATACATCAACCAGGTAGCTTTTTCGGGCGCGGCTGAATTTGTTGAAAAATTCAAAGATGCTAAGGATGCTAACGAGATCATCGGTAAATTCGGTTTAGGCTTTTATTCGGCCTTTATGGTGGCCAATAAGGTGGTGATCGATACCCTTTCTTACCAGGAAGGCGCGGCGCCTGCCCGTTGGGAATGCGATGGCAGCACCAGCTTCGAGATCTCTGAAGGTTCCCGTACCGAAAGAGGTACTACGATCACTTTATATATTAATGAAGAGTCTGAAGAGTTCCTGGAGGAGGCCCGTATAGAAACCATCTTGCGTAAATATTGCCAGTTCCTGCCGGTGCCTATCCTGTTCGGCATGAAAACAGAGCATGTTGAAGATGGTGAAGATGAAGAAGGTAAACCAAAATATAAGGAAGTAGAAGTTCCGAACCTGATCAATAATACGAAGCCGATCTGGACCAAAGCGCCTTCCGAACTGAAGGACGAGGATTACCTGAATTTCTATAAAGAACTCTACCCGTTCTCTGAAGATCCTTTGTTCTGGATCCATTTGAACGTGGATTATCCATTTAGCCTCACCGGCGTGTTGTATTTCCCTAAAGTGAAAAACGAGCTGGAATTACAGCGGAATAAGATCAAATTATTCAGCCGCCAGGTGTTTATTACCGATGAGGTAAAAGATATCGTTCCGGAATTCCTGATGCTGCTGCATGGGGTGATCGATAGCCCGGATATTCCATTGAACGTTTCGCGCAGCTTCCTGCAGGCGGATGGTAATGTGAAAAAGATCAACAGCTATATCACCAAGAAAGTTGCGGAAAAGCTGGGTGAAATGTTCAAGAACGACCGTAAATCTTATGAAGAAAAATGGAAAGATATCGGCTTGTTTGTGAAATACGGCATGATCTCTGAAGATAAGTTTTACGATAAAGCCAAAGATTTTGCCTTATTGGAAAATGTAAGCAAGCAGTACTTCACGTTACCGGAATACGCAGCGAAAGTAAGTCCGCTGCAAACCGATAAAAATAACGAGGTGATTTATTTATATAGCGATAACCCGGGGGTGCAGAACAGCTATATCCAGAACGCGGCAAAACAGGATTATGATGTGCTGGAGATGAACGGCCCGCTGGATACCCATTTTATTTCTTTGCTGGAGAATAAACTGGAAAAGACAAAATTAAAACGTGTGGATGCCGATGTGATGAGCAAGCTGATTGAGAAAGATCATCAATACGAAAGTGTGCTGTCCGAAGATCAGCAAAACGAGGTAAAAGCCTTATTTGAAAAGACGATCAGCAACAGTACGATGAATGTTGAGGTGACCGCGATGAACCCGGATGAATTGCCGGTGACCATAACGATGGACGAGTTCATGCGCCGGATGAAAGATATGTCGAAAATGGGAGGTGGTATGATGAATTTTTATGGCAGCTTACCGGATAATTATAAGGTATCGGTGAATAGTAATAATAAACTGATCCAGAAGATTGCCGCTACAGCTGATGAGCAGGCTAAAGAGCAATTAAGCCGCCAGGCTTTTGATCTGGCGCTGTTGTCCCAGGGGATGCTGAAAGGAGAAGCGCTTACGGCCTTCGTAGAGAGAAGTGTGAGCATGATGTAAACATGAATTCATTTTTAGAAGCTATAATTCAAAAGAAATAGGCTGTTCCGCAAGGAACAGCCTATTTTTTAATAGGTACGGGATATTTATTTTTTGACTACTGTTTGCGTACTCATTTTCTTCCCGTTTAACCGGGTTTGCAGCAGGTAAGTTCCCGGAACAATATTTTCCAAACCGGTCATTTGTACCGTAGTATTGAATTGTTCTGCCTTGATTTCTTTGGACATAATTCTTCTGCCCATAAGGTCCATCAACTGGATGTTTACAGTTCCGCCGGTTTTAAAGTTAAGCGGTACCTGGATCACCTCTTTAAATGGATTCGGGTAAACATTGTTAATCGCTGCGTTTTCAGCAGCTTTTTCTTCTTCAGGCAAACCCCTGAAAACAGGGTTCGTCCACTCGTGGAACGCATGATGCAATTCATATTCTCCCGAACTGGTATTGAGTGTACTGTATGCGACATAAAAATAATCTACGATTATCTCGAAATCACTTTTACTCACCGCTATAGCGCCATACTCTTCCGGTTCGCTGGTCGTGCCATTAGGCAGTCCCATATAGTCCGGGTTGTTTTTAAGCGTAGGCCCGGTAAGCGGGTGTGCATCCATTTGGAGCCCTATATAAGCATGCCTGTCGGCGTAGTTGGTGGTGTACCAGCACACCGTAATGTCGTCGGTATAGTGGCCGATGCCGTAATGTATGCTGGGGGAGAACGCTTTGTAAGCGCCAAAAGTAGGCACATTGCCCAGGACGCCCGAGTTTATGGAAGTAGTATTGACAACGGCAGGACCATTGTAATCGATATACCTCACTTTTACCTCGGAGTTATTGGTATAGGTATAAGCCCAGTTATTGCCCGCGGAAATATAGCCCGCATCCATAAGATCGGGGCAATCCAGGATGATCTTAGACGTAAGCGTCATTCCTGTATTGTTAACATCCTGGACGGTAGGGTAGATCATTCCCGCAGGGCCGGTTAAGGAAGACATGGGAATGGCCAGCTTCGTAATGTCTCCGAAGCCATTATGATAGACAAAATTAGCCTCATTGCTGCCAAAGGCTATATCCGGCTCCATTTGCCCGCTGGCACCGTCCAGGGTTTTGATGCCATTCCAGGTACCGCCAACCCCTAGTATGGTTTGTATCTCGTTCATATCCGAATGATGCCATATAATGCCTACGGCATATTTATAGAAGGCATCTATACTGATCCTGCCATATTCCTTGGAGTCGGACAGCTGTATGGTAGAATTGTAGACCACCGGGTGGCTGGTGGAGCTGGTCATGTCATAGATATCCAGGAAATGCCCTACACCCGTTTTATGATAAGCCACCAGTAACTGCGTCTCGTTGGTTACCTCGTCCATCATAGAGCTAACGACAATATCACTTACTTCTTTATAAATAAATGAACCCTTGGCAACAACATTTGTAGTGTGAGGTTTAATGAATTGCCAGACAAATTCACTGGCGCCTTTAGGATTACCCCAGCCGGTAAGATATACATTGACCGGGCCAAAAGGGGATTCCACATATTCGTTGGAATAAGAAAAAATGTTGGTAGGCTTGCGGACTTCCGGGCTCCCAAAGATGTGCTCATCAGCAATTGGGTTAGTAAAAGTCTGCGCCTGCAGGGAAGAAATGGAGCAACCGGATAGCAATAGGGCATAGGCTATCATTTTTGTTGACTTAAGCATCATAAAGATATTTTTTGTGGTTTAGAAAATGAACGTATAATTCCGTTAAGATTAGTTTCATTTCATACTTGCAAATAAAAAATACTGGATTACTGTCAGAACCATAACTTGTTGTGTGTCAAATGTACTTGCCTTTTCGCTAAAATGCAAGTACTTGTGTTTTTTTATGGTCATTATTTTGGATAATTGTATCTTTAATATTCAAATGGCGATCATGCGTAAAATCATTGTTTCTCTTTTCCTCATCATAGCTACTGTTGCAGCCTTGCAGGCACAAAGCTGGGTAAACGGTTCATTCGAGTTTGAAGGGCAAAACCGTACTTTCAAAACCTATCATGCCGCTTCAACACAACAAGGTATGGCAGTCGTGATCATGTTGCATGGCCTGGGAGGTTCGATGAACGATGTGGATATGACCAGCTTTACCGAAATCGCAGATACCGCTAATTTATTATTAGTATCCCCGCAGGCCTTGAATTATACGCATCCTTTAATAGGTAATATGGGGCCGGCCTGGAATTCAGGGATCAAGGCTGTTGGTACGCCACTTGGAGATATAGAACTAAATCCGGGAATTAATGATGCCGGGTTCCTGGCAGCGCTGACTGACAGTCTTAAAGCGAACTTTGCCATAGATGAAAACCGTATATTTATCTGCGGCTTTTCTAATGGAGGCTTTATGACCCAAAGAATGTTGTGTGAACAACCGGGCCTGTTCCGGGCTGCGGCTGCTCATTCGGGCACCAAAGCACTTACCTTAACCCAATGCAGTGGCATGGCGGTTCCTGTAGCTCATTTTCACGGTACTACAGATGAAGTGGTCGATATAAACGGTACTTTTTACATGATGGGTATGAGTGCTTCTGTAGGGCTCTCCGTTGATAGCCTGGTTAATTACTGGCGTATACAAAACAATGCTAATAATGCGGGGGCAGCGGTTATTCTGGGCGATCAGAATGCCAGCCATTATATGACCCACTATACCTTTACAGGAGATAAAAGAGTGGAATATTTTAAAATCGAAAACGGGACGCATACCTGGTACAATTTTGCCAGTACCCAAAACGAGTTCGATCAGGCCCTGGAAACCTGGAACTTTTTCCTGCGGGCCGAGCCTAAAAGCGTATCTATTCCTGAAGATGAAAGAAATACCCTGCTAACCCTTTACCCTAATCCCGCGACAAATACCCTTTACCTCGATAATAAAGGCAGCATAAATTATACAAAGCTTGCCATTATGGATCTTTCCGGTAGAAAACTGGTTGAAAAAAACTATCATCCCGTACTTGATATCGCTTCATTGGCTCCCGGTATATATATTTTACAGATCCGGGACCTTGCAGGTAAGCAAAGAGTCCTTAAGTTTGCGAAAAATTAGTTTCCATTATTTAGATAATTGAATGGCAGAGAAAAGAAATCTCGAGGTGTGTTTCTCACCCTCTTTATTGCACTTATACGACACAAAAGATAAAGTAGTCGTAATTATAGATATTTTCAGGGCGACATCAACGATTACCGCGGCCTTGTCCAACGGGGCGGAAAAAGTGATCCCTGTGGCTTCTGTGGAAGAATGTATCGCTTTGGGAGCACAAAATACCGGTAGCATCACGGCAGGAGAACGCAATGGACGAGTGGCCCCGGGGCTGCAATATGGTAATTCCCCCTTGGAGTACCCGGTAGATTTTATAAAAGGCAAAATCCTCAACCTGACGACCACTAACGGCACACGCCTGTTACACATGGTTAAAGATGCGGATACGATCGTTATCGGCTCTTTCCTTAACCTTACCGCGGTTTGTGACTTCCTGGTCGCCCAGGATAAAGATGTCTTGCTGGGCTGTGCCTCCTGGAAAGACCGGCCGAATATGGAAGATAACTTGTTTGCCGGTGCAGTAGTGAGTAAAGTAAAGGATCATTTCGAGATCACTTGTGATAGTGCACACATCGCTTTGTCTATGTATGAAAATGCCCTTACAAAAAGCAGCCTGCTGGAGTATCTTAAAGTGGGTTCACATTACCACAGGCTTGCCGGTTATGGATTGATCAAAGACCTGGAATATTGTACTTCAGTGGATCTGCATCCTGTAGTTCCGGTACTTAGAGACGGGGCATTGATCAATAATTAATAAGCGCTTTTAATTTTTATAACAATGAAGATTATTTCTTACAACGTAAATGGGCTGAGAAGTGCCATGAATAAAGGCCTGGTGGAATGGTTAGGCAACGAAAACCCGGACGTGATCTGCTTCCAGGAGATTAAGGCCCATAAAGAAAATGTAGATTATAAACAGTTCGAGGACCTGGGATATGACACCTATTGGTACCCTGCTCAAAAGAAAGGCTATAGCGGGGTCGCTATTTTTTCAAAAATTCAGCCGGACGAAGTGCGTTACGGCAATAATTATGAGCAAAGTAATTTAGAAGGCCGGGTTTTAAGCGCTGATTTCGGTAATACAACATTGATTTCGGCCTATTTCCCCAGCGGAACAAGCGGCGAGGAGCGCCAGACCTATAAATACCAATGGCTGGATGAATTTTTTGAATACATCAACGAGTTAAAAGCAGCCGGCCGTTCCATCATTATTTGCGGAGACTATAATATATGTCATAAGCCGATTGATATTCATAACCCGGTAAGTAATAAAAACAGTTCCGGCTTCCTGCCTGAAGAAAGGGCCTGGATGGATAAATGGTTTGATAATAATCTGGTGGATACTTTCCGTTTGTTCTACCCGGACCTGGTCGATCAATATAGCTGGTGGAGTTACCGGGCAAACGCAAGGGCCAATAATAAAGGCTGGCGTATTGATTATATAAGTGTTACCACAGACCTTAAAGATAAAGTGTCCTCGGCAGGCATTTTACCGGATGCCAAACACAGCGACCATTGCCCGGTGATGGCTGAAGTAAAGCTATAAATTAAAGATAACTCTTTAATAAGGCGTTGCATCCAATCGGTGCAACGCTTTTTACTTTTAAGTTAAACCCTCAAGCATAATATTTAGCCGGGTCCAGGTTGTGTGCTCCGACCGGTATCGTTCTGTGATGGAAAGCGTATATTTTTTGCCATAGCGGCTATTGATCTGCTGTATTCTTTCTGTAATGTTTTTTAAACCAAAGGATTTTTGCAAGTTTAGTTCAGGGGTTTCTGCGCCGTTATCCATTACAGAAATGCAGCAGCGATTTTCGTTTGAAGTGATGGCTATTTTAATTATTCCTTCTTTATTCCTGTATTGAGCAACACCATGAATTACCGCATTTTCTACTAAGGGCTGAACGAGTAATGGTGGGACCAGGATGCAGGATAGATCAATTGCCTGGTCACACTGGATGGAATAAGAAAAATTGTCTTTCATCCTCATCTGTTCCAGCTTCAGGTAGCTTTGGATCAGCTCTATTTCCTCTTCCAGGCTAATGAATTCGTTTTGCAGGTTATGGAGATTCCTGCGCAGCAGCCCGGCAAAAGTGCCCAGGTATTTTTGGGCAGATTCATTCTGTTGATCATTGATCAGGAATTGTATACTATTCAGGGCATTAAAGGTGAAGTGTGGGTTCATTAATGCATTAAGACTGCGTAACTCAGATTGAAAAAAGCGTAGTTCGCGTTCTTTCTCATTCAATAGTCTTTCTTTTTTTCTTTTTTGAACACGATAGATGAGGTAGAAAACTATCCCGCTGACTATTATGGAAATAATAGCCAGGGAAAGCGGGTGCAACCAAAGAGGCCTTGGAATCGTAAAATGATAAGTAAGTGTATTAGAGTGAGTGTTGTTAGAACTTCTGGCCCTTATCATCAAGGTATACTTACCTGGATTGTTTAAAAGCAGGGTAATTTGCTCTTTTGACGAGGTGATCCAATCCCGGCTTCGCTCTTCGCCTGTATAAAGAATATATTCATATTGACAATCCCCGTATACATGGTCAATGTGTGATAGGTTGAGGTCGACCAGGTGATTTTTGCCATAAGGCAGTGCAATATTTTTTCCGGTTGTAACTTTACTGTTGATGCTCAGTCGGTCTGCATCCAGCCGGATGGGATACGCGGTAATACCGTTCCATAAAAACTTATAGGTAGTATGCTCTGTTTGCAGCTGTAATTCATTCCGGTGTAAGGAAGCGCTCAGGATAGGGAAAGTGATAAAATTGCTTTTAAAGATCCCTTTCGGAACCAGTTTTTTGTCCTTAAGTAACACAAGCTCCAGGTAATTCCTGTTCACAATGAGGCACAATGAATCATTTACGTTCAATACATTTAGAATGTTGGGTCGGGGCCATGAAGCTTTGATACGGGAATTTTGGTCCAGGTAATACAGTGCTTTCGGGTCCATAGCCAGGTAGCCCCCATTGACAGCAACTATTCGTTTAAAGTCATTTAGCGTACTGATTTTAAAGACCTGGTGATCTTTTACTTTATAGGTATACTTTAGTCCGCACACGAGCAACTGTCCCCGATTGTGGTCGCAGGTAACGCTGATGATCTTATTCGTAGAGTCATTAAAAGCGACTTCTGACTTGTTTTTATTCAATAGATTTACCTGGTATTTACCTAAGGTATATTGATAATTACCCATTTTTACTGGTTGAGGTGTTGTCAGTAAGTGATCTGGGAACATGTAGTAAGTGGTGTTAGCTATAAATTTCTTTGGATAGGAAAAAGCATCATTCAGCTGGTTATAAATACCAGATTCCAAAGTGCCGGTCCAGGTATCGTTCAGCGCACCCGCAATCGCAGCGGTCGGTTTCATGAAATTATAGGAGGATTGGCCATTAGCTTCATAAAGCCCGGATGGAGTAGCGATTCTCAGGACACCGTTTATATAACAGGGAATGGTATATTGATTGTTGTTAAATTGTTGTTGGTACCGGAAAGAAATAGGCACGAGGTCGGCATTCAGTAATTGCCCGTTAATTAGGAATATCGATTGGTTTAGGCGATCAGCCATAGTAAACCGATCTACAGGAGTCCGGGTATATTTTAGCACCTTTCCTGACCGGTCAAAGTTTATTATGCCTTTAGACGTGACCATACCGTAGGTACCGTCTCTATATTTTATATATCCCCAGGAAGTTTCATTAATGCCTAGCTGGTAAGCGGGTGGTGATATAAAATAGCAGGTATCTTCTTTAATTTCGATAATTGTATCCTTGGGCTGGTGGTAGAACAGGATTGACCCGTCTGTATTTAGCATCGTTGCATGCAGGTAGGTTTTATTTTTATTCTTTATATTAATTTTCCGGATAAAAGGGTCGTTTTCGTTATTGTATATAATGTTGTTTTTTATATAAGAGATATTGGCATTATAGGTAACCAGCCAGATGCGTTCCTTGTTGTCCTCGATGATATTAAATACTTCATTGTCCGGTAAGCCCTGTTCTGTTGTGTAAAGCTTGAAATGGGAGCCGTCATACCGCAGAAGGCCCTGTTTAGTCCCCATCCAGATATAGCCTTTTTTATCTTTATGTAAAGCGTAAATAACATTGGGAATACCATTGTTTGCATTATCATAATGCATTTGGATCGCTTGCCAGGGAGCAGGTTGTGCCCGGGCAGTAAATGAAATACAGAGAAATAAAAACAGGTAGAGAAAATATTTCATGGAGCACTGATTTGATCGGGTGGAGGCAAGGCGGCTAAGATTGACCTGATATCCTTTAAACGTCTTCTGCTGATCTTGACCGAACACCCATATTCAAGGCACATTGTATGGGAGAAAGTATTGCTTTCTATAGCTTTAAAATACCGGATATTAACGAGGTAGCTTTTATGAGTCCTGAAAAAGACCCCGGAGCCGACAATTGCTTCCAGTTCTGCTATGGATTTAGTGAGGACGGCAGATTTAACCTGGCTGCCGGCTAAATAAAAAAGTTTTGAATAGCTGCCCGATGCTTCAATATAAATAACATTGTTTGTCGCTATTTTGACGGGAAAGCCTGATTCCCGGATATAGATAGAACGATGATCGTCTTTCTGGTTTTTGGGGTCTTCAAAAGTGTTGAGCGCAAGATGTTTTTTTATTTTTTTAATTACCGCCTGTAGCTCATCTTCATCAATGGGTTTTAAAAGATAGTCAACAGCATTAGCCCGGAAAGCTCTTATTGCATATTGATCATAGGCGGTTACAAAAACCAGGGCAAAATACTGTGTAGATAGCTGTTTTAATAGGTCGAAGCCGCTACGGTCTTTTAAATGGATATCTAAGAATACCACGTTAACCCGGTGTTGATTCAGATAGCTAATGGCGGCTTCAGCATCGCAGAAGGTGCGCATTATTTTTATCCCTCCGGTCTTTTCCAGGTAGAAAGACAGGTTCGCAATACCATCCGGTTCATCATCAATAATTACAGCGTGTAGCATTTTAGGTTTTCTCTAAAGTACAAAAAAATCAGGACAAACAGCAAATCTGTTTGTCCTGACGCTAAAATACTTTTAGTAGCTAACTTATTGTTTTACAATACGTTCATTGAAGGTTTGCCCCTGGTCATTAAGTTGGATGATGTAAGTCCCTGCTGCCAGGTTTTGCGTAGGCAGCTGTAGCTTATTGGCACCTTCCTGTACGGCTGATTTTTGCTCATATACTTTTTTGCCAAACAGGTCGAAGACGTTTAGGTGTATTGTTCCTGCTTCCAAAGCCTGGTAGTGTACATCACAAGACGCGGTTACCGGGTTAGGGCTGACCGTGATTTTTCTTTCAGGGGCCAGGAGCGCTTCAGATGGCGCCGTTGCAGCCATTGTACCTATCGAGTTTTGGCTAACACACAAGTAAATGCTGCGCTTACAGGTTACACCCGATGTTGAGGTATGGGTTAAGGTAACCATAAAAGTACCCGGGCCCGAGAAGGTTGTAGTAAAACTTGAGCCGCTTCCTGTAGGCGGCGTAGCACCGCCGGCCGGGCTGATCGACCAGGTGTTGGTGCCGGTCGGGTCCGCTGCAGTAAAGGTGTACTGGTAGGCATTGATGCTGGAAGAGCTGAAGCTGAAGTTAGCATTACACGGATTAGAATAGACAACCGTCAATTTAGGCCTGAGGGTTGGATCCGGGTGATCGCTTGAGGCGAATACCATACTTCTGTAATGCACCTCTGTCGCCAGCTTCATTAATAAACCATGATTGGAAGAGGGGAAATTGACCCAGTTTTGTACCTGTGCTACGAGGGCCGCGCTTGAGTTAGTGTAATTATAGCTATAGCGGGAAGTACTTGTCGGAATTGTAAAGAGTGGTGTGGCATTGAATGTCGGTTGGGTATTCCAGGTTACCGTCGATTCGCCCCATGCGCCAGTTACCAGATGTAATTGTGTGGGATTTGTGTTGGGATAAGGGCTGCCGGGATAATAGCTGTTACCATGTGAGATAACAGAAGTGGGTACGCCGAACAGTTCCAGTTTTGCCGATATTATGGTGGCGCCAGGTGGTATGGTGGCCAGCTCCGTAAAGGCGATAAGGCTGCGATGGGTGCCGCTGCCACAGCCGCCGGAAGACCAGGTCCAGTCGAGGGCGCTTAGTTCAGACGTGTCTGGAGTATTCAGATCTGCAGGAGTGGTGGTGTAGCCGGAGGGGATACAATTTCCGTCCAGGGCCCAGATGTGGGCATCTTTCCCTACACATGAGCCTGGTTGAAAAACGGCTGTTGTTTGTGCCTGTAGGTTAAAGGAGGTACAGAGGCTTATGCCGGCAAGTAATGATAAGAAAGAGAACTTCATAAGTTGTTGATATTTAAGGTAAACAATGAATGAAACTAATTGCGCAATCTTGAATTGAAATTGTTTAATTCTATTGACACTTACCGCTAAAAGCTTATAAACGGTAGCATTTTCTTATAAACGGTTGATTTAGTGCTATATCTGAGACCATACACTATATATAGATTGTTTATTCATCCTGCTGATAAGCAAACAGAATATCGTTCTTTTATCTTTTTTCAGCTATAATTCTCCCTGCAACCCTTCCTATTATTGACTATTGAGGTATTATTAATAAATATATTGATTGAATTATAAAAAAGATTTGTGAAAGTGGGAATAAAGCGCTTATCTTTGCACTCCGTTCAAGGGACGGGTAGTTCTTAAGAAGATAGCTTAGAGATAGACTGGTGGCGGGTTTTGAGGTTTTAGAAAGAAGAAATTCTTGAAAAATAAAATCAAAAAACATTTGGTGAGTTGAGAAGGTTGTTTTACCTTTGCACTCCGCTTCTGAAAAAGGGGTAGCTCTTAGAAAAGGTTTTGGTGGTTGAAGGAAGGGTGATTGAATAGAAAGGAAACGAAAAAATAATTCAAAAAAACTTTTGGTTATTAAAAATAAAGTTTCTACCTTTGCACTCCGCTTCGAAAGAGTAGTGGTTAACAAAACGATAGCAAAAGGGAAAATATCCGGTTCGACTCCGGG